>Ga0080004_1114734_pt1 | contig 11977 bp, 14 predicted proteins | sample WasSprMetagenome_FD_69207 | JGI IMG/M metagenome (GOLD analysis project Ga0080004, IMG submission 69207) | Sulfidic aquatic microbial communities from Washburn Spring, Yellowstone National Park, USA - WS (SPADES assembly) (version 2) | ecosystem: Environmental > Aquatic > Thermal springs > Hot... | reverse complement strand
CTGAGCGCGACAGCCGTGGTCGCGTCCGTGTAGCTGACCCCCTTCCTGTCCGCGTGCTCCCCGAAGAGTGTGAGCGCCTCGCGCTCAGCCTCCTCGTCGAGGAGGAGAACCCCGACAGCCCCGCTCTCCACGAAGGCCTCGATAAAGGCTCTCGCAGCCTCCCAGGAGACCCTGTACTTGAGGAGCGTGAGCGTCTCATTTAATATGTGCGCCGTCACATACCCCCGCCCCCACTTGTTCTCGAGAAGGTGGACCACCAGCGCCAGGGAGTCGAGGTGGTGCTCGTCACGCAAGCTGTAGAAGGCGAAGAACACGCCGGTATCCACGAGAGCCGTCATTCGCCCGCGCCGTAGAGGTACTCGTCCACCTTCTCAGCGTTAGTCTCCCCCACGTCCCTAGCGTAAGCAAGCGAGGAGAGAACCCTTCCGGGGTCAACCCTGACGCTGTCAAGCTCCCTCTCCGCCACCGCGATAGCGAACCTCAAAGCCTCCGCTAGGCTCCTCATACCAGCAAGCCTTGCCAGCCGCGCTAGCCTCTGCTTATCCTCGACCGAGACCCTGATAGTGGTGTACCTGCTCACGTAGCCATGTAGTAATGCCTACGTATATAAACATGCCTCTAGCGCTCCACGCGAGCAGCCGCAAAACCGCGGAGGCCCCGCGGCTACGTTGCGCACCGCTCGGCCGCAAAGCCCTATAAAACAGCGCTGAGGCTGCTCCCTAGGGCGACACTCTTTTACGCCGAGGCACATGTATAGCCTGGTGGAGGAGTTGGCGGACATCATCGAAATCCTCTCGGCTATAGGGAGCCTTGGAGGGCTATTCTCGATACTCAGCCTAGCCTACTGGTTTGGGAGGAAGTTCGCCCAGATAGAGGAAAGGTTCAAGCAGATAGAAGAGAAGTTTAAAATGATAGATGAAAGATTTAAGCAGATAGATAGGAGATTTGACCAGATAGATAGCAGGTTTAAGCAAGTAGATGACAAGTTTAGTAGCCTGGAAGCATCACTCAAGGCGTACATAGACGAGAAGTTCAACTCCCTCAAGAGGAGCGTGAAGAGCGTGAACGAGTTCATAGTCGACTTCCTCAGCTACGAGGGAGTCCTGAAGAGGGAGGCGGGCGAGCTCCTGAAGAGGGAGATCTCCAGAGTCCTCTCCGCCAACCCCATCACAGACGCGCTCACAGAGGAGGAGAGGAAGAGGCTCAAGGAGCTCCTAGAGAAGGACGAGCTCACCCTGGAGGAGGCGGACGAGCTCTACGCGATAGCCGACAAGCTCGTGGAGAAGTACGGGCACAAGTACACAGAAGTCTGGAAGCTACTATGGTACTCAAGGTTCTGGATAGGGTACAACCTAAGAAAGCAGAAGGAAAAAGAGAAGAAGGATGCCCAAGCGTAACCGCGCGCCAGCCCCCCATCCATTCTCGAGGGTTAAGCCACGGCAAGCAGGCTTCCACGAGCTTCAGGCACGCAAAGCAAGCATTCGATAGGAACCTCTTAACTCTCCCGTGGTGTCGTAGACCTTAAAAGCCGGCCAGAGCGAAGATTCGTGGCTGGGGTAGCTGTGAGCGAGGGCGAGGAGCGCAGGAGGTACAGAGTTGGCCGCATCACGCCGAGGAAGAGGTACAGGGTGGGGCGCATAAGGGCGAGAGGCTGAGCGGATGGGTGTAAGGGTCAAGCTGAGGGTAACCATGGGCGGCAGGGTTGTCGAAACTGTCGCGCTCGCGAACACAGGTTTCGAGACTGACGAGCCTCAGCTGCTCGTCCCGCAGGCCTTCCTCACGAGGAACAGCGTCAGCCTCGAGGTTCTCGGCAGGCCCCTCGTGGTCGAGTACGACACTGCTGGAGGCCCCACGCTCATGCACGTCTACCCCAAAGCGTGCAAAGTGGCAGTTGTCGAGCCCGACAGGACCTCCGGCGAGGTTGAGGCGGACCTGGTCGTCTCGCTGATCGAGAGGGAGGTTCTCATGAGTGACGCGCTAATAGGGGAGCTCGGGGTGGACATAGTGAACCCTAAAGCCGGGCTCTGGAGGTTCATCGACGACGCAGCAGGCGTCATCAGGAGGTCCTATAAGCCGCAGCTGTGGTACTGAGCTGTAAGCTGGGCAGCACGTGAAGTAGAGCAGTTTAAAAGCTAGTTAAACAACAAAACTCAACGGTGCAGGCTCTTGGGAGAAAACTCTGAGATGTCGAAAGAGAATTCTGTAAGCTTAAGGCTTGAAGAGGCGCAGAGATTCGCGGCTAAAGCCCTGGAGAAGTACGGCAGCCTCGTAAAGTCCATCGTGCTCTTCGGCTCCGTCGCCAGGGGGGAAGTCACCCCTGAGAGCGACACTGACATCTTTCTAATCCTCGACGACACGGCTCAGGAACTAAGCGAGGAGAAACTCGAGGAAATCCAGAACGATCTAGAGAAGCTCGCTGAGAAGATATCCGAGAAGCTATCCATACACCCACTGTACACGCTCACAGAGTTCGTAGACTACGCGAGAACAGGCAGTCCTATCGTCTACTACCTAATCAAGGAGGGAGAACCCCTCTACGACACAGGCTTCTTCCCCCCCTGGAAGAGGCTGCTCGAGCTCGGGAAAATCCCCAAGACTAGGGAGGCAATCGAGGACCTCATAGGAAAATCGCTGGAAAGGCTTGCGAGAGCCCATGCTGTCAGGCTGCTGATACTCGCCGAGGACTGCTACAGAGCAATGGTGGACTCCACGCAAGCGTTACTCATGCTGTTGGACGCCGACCCTGTGCCACCAAGCCAGCTCTACGAAGCCGTTAGAACACTCCTCGTCGAGCCGGGCTTCTTGGAGGAAGAGTACGCAGACTGGCTCAACGAGGTGATCCTGCTGAAGAAAGAAATCCTCAGGAAGAACATCCACAAGCTAGACATCGACATTTGGGTTGAAAGAACAGAGAAATACCTCGAGAAAATACTCGAGCTGAAGGAAAAGTTCGAGACGATAAAGAAGTATATGATCCTTCAGCAAGCGTACGAGGTAATGGTGAAAGCCGCCGCCAATGCGCTGAAAGAGCTGCACAACCTACCAGAGGAAATGCAACTGGAAGAACTGGAGAAAACCCTTGGAGCAAGCATCAAGGAAGCCTTCAAGAGAGACTTCATCGAAACAGGAAGAATCCACTCGCACTACCTAGACCTCTGGACCACAGTGGAAGAGCTAAAGAAAGAAGCCATAGACTGCAAAACACTCGCAGTACTAGAGGAAGCAGACGTGGAAAAGCTCAGAGAAGAAGTTAGAAAACTCATACACGACTTAGGAAGAGCGCTTAGGAAGGAAAACCGAGCCAGGCAAAACCTCTAGAGCGCACTACGATAAGGGTAACACATTACACTCTGTGCTCAGCGCACGCTTACCCTGAAGAACTACGCGCGCTACGCTGAAGATCCTGGGCTTCGCACTGTGCACCGCGAAAGGGGGAGGTGGAGAAGGTCGAGCGCCAGCCGATGCGGTCAGAGCAGCTCGCGCCGCTCTCCCCGGGTTAAACTTATATTCTGTAGACTACAGGCTGTAGTGTGAAGACGATCCAAGTTAGGGAGGAAACCTACCGGCTGCTCTCCAAGCTGAAGGAGGTGAGGAAGGCCAGGAGCTTCGACGAGGTGATCTTCAACCTCATAGCTAAGGAGCTGGGCATAGAGGCGGACATGTTTGGCGCCGATAAGGGGAGGGTGAGGCCGTTCTCGCCCGAGGACAGGATGGAGGATCGAGAATGGTAGTGTACGACACGTACGCCTGGGTAGAGTACTAGCACGCTACGCGGTAAATCTATGCGTTAAGTATTTATACCAGTATGAGATAATAATGTCGAGAGAAAATGCAAAAAACAAAGCGTGACTTGACCTTGAAAGAAGAGCCGAAAAACGAGGGTCCTGTATTAGCCATAGTAGAGAACGTTACATATTCACTGGGCTGCCGTCCTTCGGCTCCACCCTCTCGATAAAGTGTTATTTCAAGAGGGGATACCTTGCCAATTAAATTAAATAAAACTTTTTTAATTCGTAAAGAAACTTCTGATAACCATCTTCTCTTTAATTACAAGAATTATAACTGTTTTATGATTAACAAAGTCGGATACAAAATCCTTCAACTCAGCGAGGCGGGCTGTGATCCTTCCGAGATAGCTAAAGCCCTAGGGCTTAGAAAAGAACAGGTAATCGATTTTCTATACACTCTTGCTCACTGTAATGTTATCGAAGCAGAAGATTATCTTGAAGTTAAAGAAAGTATTGGAAATAAAGTCCACACTCAAATTCCTACCGTACATATAGATTTAAGGGCTCCTATAAGGGTAGCATGGCTTATAACGCATAGATGTAACCTTATGTGTAAGCATTGCTATATTAGCGCGAGTCCCTCGATTACCTCAGATGAATTAGCACTCCCACAAGTTAAGAAGATATTAGAAAGAATAGCAGAAAATGGCGTTTTTATAGTCTACTATACAGGGGGTGAGCCATTTGTTAGAAAAGACTTCATGGAAATCTTGAAGTATACATCAATGCTAGGCCTCAAGATAGGGATTTCTACTAATGGATTGCTTTTAAACGATGATGTTATCACAGAATTAGCTAAATTAGATGTTATCAAGGTTCAAGTATCTTTAGATGGGGCTTCAAAAGAGACACATGAATTTATACGAGGTCCGAATACATTTGAACACACCATCTCTAATATCAAGAAACTTGTAGAAAATAACATAGATACAGGAATAACATTTGTTTGTCATAAGGGTAACGCCCATGAGCTAAGAGATGTGATAAGGCTTGCATTGAGATTACAGGTTAAAGGTATCAAAATAAGTCCTCTTATGCCATGGGGTAGAGCTAGAGAGGTTTTAAATGAATACGTTTTCTCTAGCTTCATGGATAGAGTTAGGTTAATCACTACTGTGAACTCTATTACAAAGGAATTAGGGATAAACTTGCGGAATGAACTTTACATAGATGTGGGAGAACCAGAAGGGAACGAAAAAATATATGGATGCCCCTTGGTGATGGGATTGACAATTCTTCCTAATGGCGATGTGATACCTTGTGAGATTTTTGCAGAGAGTCTTAATGACGAGGTACTGTTGGGGAATTTGATTAACCAAGATATCTCAGATATATGGAACTCCCCTAAGGCTAAAATGTTCAGAGATCATGCATCTGTTTCGAAAAAGAAATGCTATCTATGTCCATATCTCTCCAAATGCGGTAGCTATTGTATTGCTGAGATGTATTTGAAATATAGAAGATTGACTCCTCCTCTTAATTACTTTAAGGAGTGCAGACATGCCTGGAGTAATTCGTAGCATTCTGTAAGAGCAGAGCAAACTTAATCGATATGCCTATAATTTGGGTGGGCATGTAGTGCAAAGTTCTTAGTTTAAGCCTTCCTATATTCATTGTTGAGGTATGAATCGGCCTTTGGTGTCCGCAGCGCGGTTGGCTCACAAATTTTTATTGGAGCTATGAAAGTCTTTTTATAACAGATGTCTCTGTCTGCTAGCGATAAGAAGAAGTTTCTGCACGCGCTCCGACTGAAGATGCTGTGTATGCGCCACGAGCATTTTAATCATTTCCGAAGTAACTTTCCAAACTCATTAATTGTCCTTTAACTGAGCTAGTGTGCGCTCTACAGCTAACCAGCTTACTTCTGAGTATATAAATTTTTAACGTGCGCATCTTGCCTGCTACAAGGGCATTCTTGCAGCTATATATTCTGCTAACGCGTCTCTTATCTGTGCAACGCTTGGTGTTTCTGCAGGGTTTATTTTGAGGCAGGACTTCACAATCTCGTCTATCTCCCTCACGCCTGTCAACTCGATAATGAGCTCTCCTCTCTCAAGCTCCGCTAATGTCTCCTCGTATTTAAGCTCATCTAATGGTAGCAGAGGTTTACCGCTGACAGCCTCGTATAGCACTAAGCCTAAAGCCCAAGAGTCAGTCTTCTCAGTTAACCTCCCTCTTTTTAGTTGCTCTGGGGCGGCGTAACCCGGAGTGTAGCCCGGTGCTCTCTTCGATACTGTTGCTAGTGCCTTGGCTGTATTGAAGTCTGAGAGTTTAGGCACACCCTCGAATGAGAACAGGATGTTCTCAGGTTTCACGTCTCCGTGCACGTAGCCCTTCGAGTGGAGAAAAGCCAATGCATCAGCAATCTGGACGAGGACCTCAGCTGCCTTAACTGGCCCAAGGCCACCTTGTCTCAAAACATCCCTGAGAGAGCACCTACAAAGCTCGAAAACCAGTGCCGGGGGATAGTCGAGGAAGGCGTGGAACCGGACTATGCACGGATGCCCTGAAACACTCTTTAAGACGTCAACTTCTCTCATAAAAGGCTTCAAGTCTATATCTATAGCGCGCGCTCAGCGTACGGCTTCAACCAGTCCCTCTCCTCCACGTGGGCAAGAAGAACGTCGGTCTCCACTAGCAAGCGCCCTCCTCCTCAACCGCTCCTCGCCTCCTCCAGGGCGCCCGCCTCGGCTAACGCCGCGCGCACCCGGAGACACCAAGCCTTTAGGCAGCTTCACCCCTCCCCCGATCGTCGGCCTTAACCAGGTACGCCATAAAACCCCGAAAACGTCAAAATATAAATTATCCCCACTCCGGGGGAACACGCCGGTTTTATGTCTTAAAACAAGCTAGCAGGAGAACGGAGTTAGCGAGCTTTATTAAGGTTAAGGCGGCACAAAGCTGCTTCCAAGACTCTACTTTTTACTTCGACAGGAATCTTCTTGAACTCTCTGAGAAAGCACCTTGTTAACGCCGCCCTGTACGGCACAGCGCCTGCTCACTCGAGCAGCTTCTCCACTTCCTTGCCGCTCTCGACAGCGATGTAATCCCCTCTCCTGTACTCCTCCTCAGCTTCACGCATCCTTTTCAAGCCTTCCTCGTTGAGCAACTCCTCAAGAGTTGCAAGCACCTCTTCCACCTTAGACAGCTCTAGGACAAGCTCCCTCAGCAGCTCTTTAGGTTCAACAACTGTCACAGCTAACCACCTACCACCACCTCTCAATCAAACTTCCTGTCACTCGCGCAGGAGATGAGCGAAAATGAAACGGGTCTTAGTACCGGCTGGTCCCTGGCAACAGCCCGATCTCTCACCGCGCCTTCTTACCGGGAGAGCTAGGGCGAGAAGCCTCTCATCAAAGCTCGCGAAACCTGCGGCTCGCTAAGCTTAAGCCTCAGAAATCCCGCTCGCGGCGAGCTCGTAAACCCTCTAGCCCTCCCCCTCAAGGCACAGCACCATGAAGACGAGCTCCCCGCCCTCCCCGCGAGCTTCACCAGCTCCTCCGGCTTGAGCACAACCACCTCCACCCTCAAACCCTCGCCCAGCTCCAGCGTGCAGTGTCTCTCGCGCGGCTCGCCGCCAGCGAGCACCAGCACGTCGACGTTGCTCACACCCTCCACGAAGTCCTCCGGGCGCACCGCGGAGCCGAACACGACGACCGACCTCACGTCCGCGAAACCCTCCAGCGCCCTGGGAAGCCCCCTGAAAGTCTCGTAAACACGCTCCAGCACGACCTCGAAAAAGAGATGCGCCAGCTGTTATGCCTTGCGCAGCGCGCAAACCCTTGCGCGGGGACTCAGAATAGAAGAAAACAGAATAGAAGAAAAAACTACGATGGAGGCGGGGGTGGAGGCGGTCTTGCTCTTCTTCTGGCGAAAACCATTACCGCTATTGCAGCAGCGATCGCAGCAAGCGAGAGAAGTACGAGGTCTGTGTAATCTGTTCTCCATACCGCTCTAAGCTTGATGGGCTGGTTAACGATTACTGTAGCGACCGGGTCTCTCGATACAACGTGCCCGTTTTCATCCTCCCAATGATCAAACACTTGTTTTACGCCGAAACCTACCGTGCTCGGCTGCACCTTGATTGTCGCTTGCGAACCCTCTTCGTACCACCCAGCACCCAAAACTTCTCCGTACTCGGATTCCGCTGTAACAAGGTACTCAACACGGTACATCGCGGTGATGCTAGCGGACTTCACCAGCGCGAGATCCCTGGTAGAAGAGGCGGCGCCGTCGCTCCAAGCTTTGAAAACGTACCTTACACCCCTCCCTTCGACTATTTCAGGTGCTTCAACGTGGATAGCTACCGTTGGATCAACCCACTTTTCAAAGCTTGATGCTTTCTCGTCGCCAACCTTCAGTTGCACAGGGAGGTTTTCACCCTTAAGCGTCCTCGCCTCCAGCTTTAACCTCACGAGGACGAGCACTTGCGCCTCCAGCACATCCTCGTAGGTTCTGCCCGCGGCATCCGCGTACGATACTACAACGCGCAGCGTTTTGCGTCCACCTTCGCTCGCTCTCACCGTAAAGGATACTCGCCCGGTACCGCCAGCAGGCACGTTCGGTGAGAAATCCACACCTTTAACCAGGATGAAACCAGGCGCTTCGAGCCTAGCCGACACGCTCCTCGCTTCCCCTTCACCCCGGTTGATAAATGTGAAAACTACAGCCTGCTCTTCACCCTCCCGAAAAGTCACAGGGGATGCATCGCCGAGCGCCATCGGGCCAGGCTTCAGAACTTGCACCGCCAGCTGCACAACCCGCGAGTCCACGACGGTACCATCGCCCTTCACTCTCACGGTGACCGATAGCGCGCCAGAGCTCACTGGGTTGAAGGTAAAGGTAACAGTAGCTGTAGAGCCCGCCGGAACACGGACGCTCTGCTCCCGAGTCGCGAAAACCAGACCGGCTCCCTCGATCTCAACCGTGTACGTGTAATCCACTTCTCCCGTATTCCGTACGCGAACGCTCATGCTGTAGCTCTGCCCGACGTAGATGGTCTGCGGGAGATCAACCCCCTCTATCCTAGCCCTCGGGAAGCGGAAGTAGTTGAACCTGACAATACCCGAAGACCAACTTCTGCTGAGCGGATCGTAGAGCCAGAGCTTCCAAACGTGCTGCCCTTCCGGCTCCCCCTGCTCCGGCTGAAAGTAACCTATGCTTATTATAGCGCCTGCTCCCACCTGGTAAGGACCAGCGCCGAAAATCAACCAGTGCCCTCTCGGGACATTACCAGGAGGATACCACTCGTATAGATAAATGTAAAAAGTGTTGTAAGGTGAAACAAAACGCATATAAAATACCTCATTGCCATAGATTTCACCTCTTACTCTCCCGTTCTTATCGACGAGTTCTATTTGAATAGATCCAGGGCTAGGAACCGTTGTCGTACCTGTTGCAACTAAATTAGCGCTCGTATACAAAATAGGCCCGTATACTCCGGGTTCTGGAGGATACCATTCTTCTTCAGGCGAGCCCGGCTCCGGTTGCGCGAAAGCGGGGATTGATAAGAACAGGCCGATGCATAATAAAAGCAGAACAAGTAATGCAGATGATTTGCTCTTCTCAGCCATATGAGAGCCTTCATACACTACTATTTATGTTTTGTGCTAGAAGAAAAGCAGAGCACGCTCAGGGGCTGCTGGAACCCTTGAGGAGCTCTCTAGTATCGGAGACCTTTGCTGCGAGAAAGCCCGCGTTGAGCGCTACCGCTCTTCCAGCTTCTTCCTCAGGAGGTCTATCACAACCGATTTCACCGACGAAACCTCCTGGTAGAGTAGCCTGATATCCCCCTTCAGGTCCTGGTAGATGAACTCCATTCTACCTTTCACATCATCGATTCGCTTGCCCAGCTCGTTTCTCGTGTCATCGATCCGCTTGTTTAGAGAAGTTGCGAAGTCATCGATCCTTTTATCCAAAGTGACCCTGACGCCCTCTATCCCTTTGCCTAGTGACTCGTTCATCGTGTCGATCCTCCTGCTCATCTGGTCCAGCGCCCTGTTCATCTGGTCCAGGAGTAGTATTATTACCTCGGTGTCTGTGAGCTTCTTCCCCTCCATCAGCTTCTTCGCAATTCTCTCCGAAACCTGCCTAAGAACCTCACCCAAAACCGGCACCGCGACAGCTTCGACCATCCCTGCTCACCTCCCAAGGGAAAAATATAAGAGTTGTGGCGCTAGGCGTACGCGCTCCACCCGTCCCCCTTGCACCGTAGCAAAGAGGGTGCGCACAGCATCTTCCCGCCCACGCCAACGAACACCCATATTTGGCGCAACAACCCTCACGCGGCGCTCAGCGATAATCTCTTCCAAGCGGGAAAAACTTATATAGAGAGCTTGCGGAACAAAGCCCGTGGAGCAAATACTTCCAAGCGTATCCTCCCTCCTCATAAAGATAGGAGCAATTATCACGCTCATACTAGGGCTTTTTAAGATAGTCGAAGGGCTGATCATCCTCCTCTTTGCGCACGGGATCTCCGCCCTCGCGCGCGCGCGCTAGCGTTCGGATCCGCCCCCTCTCCAGCAACAGCCTCGCGACCCTAACGTTGCACAAAGCACTAGCCCAGTGCAAAGGCGTAAAACCTCGCCCATCCCTCGCGCTCACGTCAGCACCCCTTTCAAGCAGTAGTCTTGCCACCTCAGCACTACCCGATGCGGCAGCCGCGTGCAAGGGAGTGTAACCACTTTCGTCTCCCACGTTCACCTCTGCACCGCGCTCAACCAGTAACCTCGCGACGTCAACATGGCTTGCAGCTAGGTGTAAAGGAGTACTTCCACGCTTATCCCTCGCGTTCACATAAGCTCACTCCTGATCAGTAGCTCCGCAACCTCGGCATGACCGTGGAGGGCGGCTAAGTGCAAGGGAGTCCTGCCCTCTTTACTCCTAGCATTCACATCCGCCCCGCCTTCAATTAGCAGTTTCGCGATGTGGAGGTGCCCCCTGCTAGCCGCTACGTGTAGCGGCGTGTTGCCGTGTTCGTCTCTCACCTCAACGCCTAAACCTCTTTCCAAATACTTCTTAACTTTCATAAGTTCTCCCTCTTCGAGAGCATTGAAGAACCATAAACTCTCGACGCGCCTCACAAGCTCTGCCGCCCGCTCGTCCTCCTTAACAGTCGCATCGAAGCGCTTAAGGAGGTCGCTGAAGTACTCCCTGTAGTGGTCTACCAGGTACTCGTGGCCTTTGAAATCTACGCGCGCCAGAAACCCCTCGATGAAACTCTCCGCGTCTGCCTCGCCCTCCACGAGCTCGCGGACGTAGAGGTCGAGGAAGATGCAGGAGAGGTGTATGTAGTGGTCACCCAGGCTCAGTATCGCGTAAGCCAGCGGGGTTCCACGCCCGTAGAGCGCCACGTGGTAGAACCACGCGGTTAACGCCTTGGAAACCATGTCGTAAACTAATTGGGGCTCGCTGCCGCACCTTGGGCACTTAACCCCCCTCCTGAAAGGCGCGTACGCTAACCCGCACGAAGAGCACCTGTAATCGAAGAAACCATGATAGGTCATACCACCACCTCAACAAGCTGGTTAGCCCAAAACCGTCCAACCTCTCGTAACTCATACACAAAGAAGAAATAAATCGCTACATTAATGCCTAGCGCGCTCCTGAAGGAGCGAGAGGAACGCGCTCGGGCTCTCACCCAACTAGAGCACGACGTACAACCTAGTAGCATGTTTCACCTCAGCGCGCCAGGATCCCGGAAAATTCAATACTCAATCCAGCTTGGCGCCGCACCTCCAGCAGTACTTCGCTCCAGGCTCTACTTGTGCTCCGCAGGCTGGGCACTTCCCGGCTTTCTCTACAACCTTTAACCAAACGATCTTCGAGCTCTTCGAACCAGAGGATTCAACACGCACTTTCACCGGAATCTCACCGCCAACTCTCGGCTTTACCGGAACCTCCACCACGGCCTCACCCGACAACTCCACAGCCTCAGGGCTCATCCAGTCCACGTCACCCTCGAGGCTCACAGAGGCTGTGCCAGAGCCCTGAACCCTGACGAGGAGCCTGCCCCACTCGCCAGCGCGAAGCCCTGGGCACTCCACGCCGAGAATGCTCGGGGCAGCAGGTGCAGGCTGCTGAGCTAGGGTTCCCACTGGAGTGGCTGGGGGTTCAACCCCTACACCCCTCCTCCCCCCCATATAACCCTCGATGACCCTGGGAACCTCCTTGTGCCGCGTTGCCCGCGC
>Ga0080004_1110625_pt1 | contig 11979 bp, 14 predicted proteins | sample WasSprMetagenome_FD_69207 | JGI IMG/M metagenome (GOLD analysis project Ga0080004, IMG submission 69207) | Sulfidic aquatic microbial communities from Washburn Spring, Yellowstone National Park, USA - WS (SPADES assembly) (version 2) | ecosystem: Environmental > Aquatic > Thermal springs > Hot... | reverse complement strand
CTCGAACCTGCTCGACAGGAGAGAGAGGTTCAAGAGGTCGATGCTGTGCTGGAACCTAATCATAAAGCTCTTTATGTTGTACTACAACCATCCAAGGAGGTGAGCTTAAGTTGCCATGTCCAAAAGGATGCAAAAACCTTATTAATTAAGATACTAAATACAATACGCTTGACAGAAAGGCGAATAGAAGATGGTTGAAATTAGTCCTAAAGAGAGAACATTTAGAATATTGAGAGGAGAGAAGGTAGATAGAATACCTGCCACGTCACTTGCAGGTTGTGGAGGAACGGTCAATGTAGAGATGCAGGAAGCTACAGGGATTTATTGACCAGATGCCCACAAGGATCCTGAAAAGATGGCTAAACTCGCTATAGCAAGCTATGAACTTACTGGACTAAAAAATGTAAGAGTTCCCTTCGATTTTGTAGAGGAACCTGAGGCTCTTGGGTGCAAGATAAAGTTCGGTGGGAAGGTAGATTCTGTTCCTGCGGTCGTCGAGCACGTCTTTAATACGCCTGAAGATCCTAAAATGCCTGATAATATACTTGAACTGGGAAGAATGCCGGTTGTATTAAAGGCTATAGAGATATTAAAAGAGAGGGTTGGTGATTTTCTACCTATCTCAAGCCTTGCCCTCGGTCCATTTACCCTTGCAGCTATGTTGGCTGGTGAAGCTAGATTCTTGACGTGGGTATTGAAGAAGCCTGATTATGTGAGGGCTTTTGTAGATTTCGCAACCGAGTTCATCATAGAATATGCTAAAGCACAATACAAGGCTGGGTCTCATATAGTTCAGATTGGCGACCCAGCCGCTTCCCCTGATCTTATAAGTCCAGATGCTTTCAGGCAGTTTGCTAAACCTGCATTGATCGAGGTGGCTGATAATCTCGATGGATTAAAGCTTTTACACATATGTGGGAAGGCTGAAGCTATAGTCCCTGATATGGCAGAGTGTGGCTATCATGGGATAAGCATTGAGGAGTCTGTGAATATAGCTAAGATAAAACCTCTTGTAGGTAATGTAAAGATCTTGGGCAACATAAATTCAAAGCGCACACTACTATTCGGCAAACCTGAAGATGTGGAAGCTGAGGTGAAAGTAGCCATTGCTAGTGGAGTTGATTTTGTTGAACCGGGTTATGGTTTCGCTCCTAGGACTCCAACAAGAAATATAAAAGCTATGGTAGAAGCTACTAAGAAATACGGAGCAAAGACTTAAAATAAAGAATCTTGGGGGCAGAATATATAAAACTCTAATCTATCATGTCAAAGTAATTTATAAGTTCTGTTGTCTTTCTTCCTCTTCTTTTTTCATAGCCTTAACAGCAGTCATTATCTGGTCTATCAGCACCTTTACTTTGTCAACGGCTTCCATCGCGTCCTTTCCATAGGCATCGGATCCTATCTCTCTTCTCCACTCTTCAGTCACTGAGCCACCTCCAATGATGGTCTTAACCTTATCCTTCAGCCCTACTTCCTTCAGCTTGTCTTCAACTTCCTTCATAGATAGAAGTGTAGGCGTCATCATAGTTGACATGCCTATTACTTGGGCTCCCTTTTCTTTGGCTGATTGAATAAATTCTTTTGATGGCACGTCTCTTCCCAAGTCTATAACCTCATAACCTGCTGCCGTGAGCATAGCCTTGACTATGTTCTTGCCTATGTCATGAATGTCTCCTTCTACTACTCCTAAGACTATGGTCCCTTTAGCCTTGGTCTCAGACTTTGGTATAAGCGGCAATAGAACATTAAGACCAGCATACATAGCATCAGCTGCTGAGAGAACTTCTGGCAAGAAATATTCCTTGCTTTCATATTTTTCACCAACTATTTTCATCCCTGCTGCCAAACCATCTACTATACCTATATAAGCATGCTCCTTTCCTGCTTTGACTAATTCTGCCCAATCTTCTGCTGCCTTTTTAGTAGCTTCTTCATCACCAACAACAACACCATCAGCCATTCTTTTTAGAATTTCTTCTCTTTGACTCATTCAACTCCCTCCAATTTATTGGGTCATACTGTTATATTAATATTACGCTCATATCTGGATAACAGTAGTTAGCGGGGCTTAGTAGGTTAAGTGAGAGAAAAAATGACCTAACATCAACCATATATGAGCGTAATATTATTAAATTTTATGTTTACTTAATGAGAGCTTAGTACTATTGTATTTTCTAATTCTTTTAGATTCTTTGCCTTATAGTATTTTCATATCTTTTCTTTAAATGCTCCTAATAACTATACTAACAAGGGGTGCTAAATTAACAGCACGAATCAAGATAATTTTTTGAGTTTTCGTTAGATTCTATGTTGTTGCAAGATCCACCATCTTCTCTATTTTAATATTTTTACTTTTTCATTATGATTATGCTCTCTCTCGCTTTTCCTATCTTGAAAGTCCTTTCTTTAGTTACAACTCTCTCATTAGCAATAATTATTCTCTCAACCTTAAAGCCTATTCTTTCGGCTAAATTGGCCATCAACAAATCTACTGGCACTATTCTATCAGGAAAGGCACCTTCAGCAACTACCATAGAGCATTTAGCATTGTCTTTTAATACCCTATAAATTTCTTCCAAAGCATCGTTCATGTCTTGCAAGTACGCTTTTGCTATATCTGGTAAGTTCAATTCTGGAAATAAATCTTTGACATGTTTAGGGTTTAGTCCGATATATGATCTCAGACTATCAATTTTAAAGTCTTCAAAGAATAATTCATACTCTATTGAGTAAACTTTCGTATATTCAATCTTGTTCAAGTATGGGGGAGATGTTATAACAGCATCAAAGAAACCATCCTGAAGAAAGTCCATCCTTCTAGCATCTCCAATGTAAACTTTTATCTCAGAGCCTTTGTAAATTACCTTCTTTAAATCATGAATCATCTTCTTAACAATTCTTTTGAATACTTTCTTTAATGGGATAGTGGGCTTTTCACATATCTTTATAACGCCACCATCCTTATATGCATAACTAACTTTATCTGCTGCATTCATCAAAGCCAAAATGAAGAAATTTCTTATCTTCGGATCTTCTATCTTCTTAATTTCTTCTTTAAAGAATAAAATATCTTCAAGGGAGTATCTTGAGAAGGCTCTCTTGGTTAAAGAGCTTAATCCCTTGATTTCATACCTTTTAAATTTCTTTAAAAAAAGTTCTTTAGCATAATCCCTAATCTTTTCCAAATTATAATTTTCTGTCTTTACTTGTGTAACAAAGACTGCAAGAGGAGAAGCATCAACCCCGATAGCATTTACTCCAAATTCTTTTGATGTTAATAATGTCGTACCTGATCCACAGAAGGGATCGAGTATCCAATCATCACCCTTAATCTTTAGCCAATCTAGCATAAGTAAAACAAAGTCTCTTGAAAAGCCTTCTTTAAAATAAAACCAGTTATGTATCGGAACTCTCTTATTCGGTATGAAGGTCACTAGATTACCAAGATCATATCTCTCTTCGATCTTGAACAATAAAGAACTCTTGCTCTTATCTTGCATTTTTTAATAAAAATTATATGATTGAACCTTATAATCTTACCCTAGTTGGTAAGGATCATAGACTCTTGACTATCTCATTTCTTTCAGCCATCAATTCTCTTAGTATTCTATGTATCATCGAACAGGCATCAACTATCTCCAATCTCCTTAGGCTATAGTAGGTGTTCATTCCTTTTTTCCTACTAATGACAATCCCTCTTTCCCTTAATATTGCTAGGTGCTGAGATAGAGCAGCCTGCTTTATATTTAGACTTTTTATCATCTCACTGACATTCTTTTCTCCACTTTTCAAAAGGTCTATGATCTTAAGCCTCACGGGATGAGCCAGAGCCTTACAGAAATCTGCTTGTATTCTATAGATTTCTTTGCTCAATTTTATTGTCACAAGAATCTAGCCTTTGCTACAGTATGCCAGTACAGTTTGTTGAAGGCTAGCTTTAACAAACGATATATCCATCTAGGATGACCAGGCTTTGGAGGATGATCGTAGTCAAAGTTTAAATAAATTGCTTTGTTACCAGTATCGCACATGCAGATTACTTTCCCGTTGTACTTATCATGGCTTTCAATACCTTTTATCTCTGATGCTATATTATTGGCAACAACCTTTGCCTCATAATGGGCTGCTGCACCAGACTTAGATATAGGAAGATCTGTAGCGTCTCCTATTGAATAAACATCATCGTAACCCTTGACCTTTAGAGTGTATCTATCAGTTGGCACCCACCCTCCTCTATCTCCTAATCCCGAGTCTTCAATAACTTTCGACCCTCTATGGGGTGGTATCAATATCAATAAATCGTAGCCTATGGTTTCACCTTCTAAAGAGTGAACTTCTTTTCTTACAGGGTCAACAGATTCTACGTTGAAGAAAGTAGTATACTTTATCTCTTCTTTATCAAAGATTTCTTTCACTATAGGGTCTATAGATTCTATGGGAAAAACTCTTGGCAATGGTGATAGATAATGTATATCAACCCTTTCTCTTATCTTCCTTTTCCTTAGTTTATAGTCCAAAAAGCATGTAATCTCTGCAGGCGCTGGAGGGCACTTATAAGGAACCCCTCCAACTCCTATCACTATCTTTCCTTTTTCAAAGTTACCCAAAGCTTTCTTCAGTCTTATGGCTTCCTCGATAGTATAAAAGTGATAAGCTCCTTCTTTTAGCCCTGGCACTTCTTCTGGGCACAGCCTTGCTCCAGTGGCTATTATTAAGTAATCATAATTGAACCTATCGCCACTCTTCACCTCTACCATCTTTTTCTTTGTGTCTATCTTCGTTGCTTCATTAACGATCAACCTTACTTTCTTGTTCAAGATATCCTTCTCATCCTTTACTATCCCTTTTGGATCCTGATCGCCAAGGGTTACATACAAAAGTCCAGGCTCATATACGTGTTTTCCAGTTTTGTCTATTACAGTAATAGATGCTTCTTCTTTTTTGAGCTTCTTAGCGAGCAAGTTTGCTGCTATAGTGCCTGCTGGTCCTCCTCCAACTATAACGATATTCTTTCTCATACTCATTCAACCAAAAAATAAGGGTGCTCTTGACACTTACTTCATCTTCTGAACCACTATCTCTGCATATCCAGCTTTTTCATAGATGCCAATGAGCTTATGACCTGCCTTACTCACCCAAAGGGGGATGTCTCTTTTTGACCCTGTGTCAGATGATAAAACTCCTATAATTTCTCCAACCTTTGCTTCTCTTATAGCTCTTATCAATTCCATCAAAGGTCCTGGGCAGAAGGTGTTTCTAGCGTCTAAAGCCTATCTACTTTAGGTTCTTCGCCCACAAATCTTCACTCCTTATATGAAAAGGGTTATTTTTGAATTTCTTGCCGTCTCTATGAATTCGCCCACTCCCATTATATCATCAACTATTTCATCAAGTGATTCTTTTTTTATGTCTAAAAGATCCAAAGTCATGGAACATGCATGAATTTTCACGTTACCTAGTTCCTTAGCTCTTTTTAGAGTATCATACCAAGATGGAACTTTCTTTTCCTTCATAACTTGCATCACTAATGAAGCCATGTCCTCAAAGTCCTTGCTCATTCTCGTATTAGTCCTTACTGTATCTTTAAAAAATGCATTTAGGCCCCAGAAGGTCAGGAAGATATCCACATCCATACCCATGGCAACAGCACCAGATGCAAGAATACTCACAGGGTAAAGCTTGTCTACAGTTCCAGAAAACACTATGATAGAAAGTCTTTCTGCCAATCCAATCACCTTATTAGCATATTAGATTAATCTTATAAACTTATCCTACAGTTAAGAATAATTGCATTATGCTTGGTAAAAGCTCATTGATTAGCTAATTTATCTCGATTCTTATATCATCAATATTGTAGCTCAAATGAGTCTCCCAACTTACTGTAATCCCAACAGCAACCCAAATACCATCATTTGAGCCTGTATTCAAATTTACCTCATAAGTATATTCTTTCCAGCCTAAAACCTGATTCGTCGATTCTAAAATTTTAAAATCATCTTCAACTTCTGGATTCTTGATTCCTAAAAAAGCAACGACTTTAGCGATATCGATTGCTTGATCCTCGAAATCACTATATAAATAGAAAGAGACCCTGACTTTAATGTTTGAATAAGATTTCACCAACACCTTTCTATCCATATCGTTCCATCATCCTGCCTTCCATCTATGGAAAAATTCAAGGAGTGAGATCCGGAGTGAGCCAAAGAATCCGTTCTAATGATGTCCCAAAAAACATAATGCCCAGGGTTGTTTGGATCTAAGGGAACATGAGCATCTTTGGTCCATTCACCGAAACCATTTTCAAAGCTCTCACCTATTACGAAAGGTTTTGGATATAGATAAAATGTTATTAAGCTAAGTATTGCAATTATGCCAATAATGCCATAAATCTTTAGCTTCAATCCATTATCCGATGCTTATTATCAATATTAACTTTGAGCAAAATTTTAAAGTTAGAAGACATGGCAAGATAACAGTACTTATCTTAACAGTAAAACAAAATCTGTTTGAGTATATCTTAACTTAGGTAAAAAATTAAAGTTCAAATTGTTTAAGACTTTCCTGCTTTCTTCATAAGCATTTGGTTTAACCAATTGATGCCTTGAGTCGTTATCTTGTAGCGCACTCCCTCTTCGCTTGTTTCTTTATCAACATACCCCCATTTTAACATCTCACTCATTCTTGAGCTTATGGATTTTGGGTTAAGACCAGTAGCAGATTTAATCTCATTCAGGGTTAGTGATGGTGAAGCCACTTTTCCACTCTCATGGTTTATCTTAGCTGCTACAAGTTGTAATCCTAAAATGCTTTTGTCACTTAACTTTTGTTCACCTACCCAGACTCTTGGACCTTCTGGCGTTATCTTTACATATTCCCCAAACATGCTAATTAAATCGTTCAAGGAGTAGTTTATAGTAACTTTAGAAGCCAAATCTATGCTAGGTATATGCTTAGCCAAAAATTCGTTTACAGATGCTAATACAGACTGTGGATCGCCGCTGAACTCTGCCTTTAATTCACCATAAGTAATAGTAACATTAAGAGTCTTTTGTTCCGTGCTCACTCTAATGCACCACCTTTATCCATTGTTCTATCATCTTTACCAAAATTAACATTTTCGGAATTAGGTAAAACGCTACTTATAGTAAGGTTTGTGGATGATGTGTAGACGAATTCTCCATTCTCATCCTTAAATCTCCTTAACTTACCTTCTTTAGCGAGTCTAAGAAGGGCAACAGCTACCGATTGCTTAGGATAAATAAGTCCATAAGACTCTAACACATTTCTTACATCGCTAAGTTTACGAGGATACCTTCCCCAATCATCTCTAAAGAATTTCGTTATAACATCAGGAAGAGAGTCTCCTTTCTCCACCTTTATTTCAGGAAGGATTTTGGGTTTTGTTTCAGCCAAGATTTCTTCTTTAGGTGGAACTTCACTTATGAGTACAGACTTTGTTTGTAAAGGCTGAGTAGCCATGCTTTTAGGTAAATGCTGGACCAACTCAGGAATCAAATGAATGGCTTCTTTTACTGCTGAGATGGGTGCTTCTATTTCAGCTTCATTTACACCAAACCTTACCCTTATCTTCACAATGCTCTCAGACATTGAAAATAAATTTGTAAATACTGTCTTATTATCTTTACTATGTAAATCTTGCTTTTTCTTCTATCACGTTTTCAATTCTTTTTTTCAAAAGAGTTCCAACCTTTGCCCCATCTACCCTTCCTCTTACAATATTCATGATTTTACCCATAAGAATGCTGAAGGAACGCTCACCTTTTTCTTTTATCAATTCCTTGCTATCTTGGACTATCTTCTCAACTATCTTTGAAAGTTCATCGTCTGAAATCGTTACTATCCCAAGCTTCTTTATAGCATCTTCGATATTTCTTACTTCTCCCTTTAGAAATACTTCAAGGACTTGAGGTAAAGCTTCTTTTGATATCTTCCCTTGATCAAGATTCAAGAATAGTTCTATCAAATCTTTTTCATCAAGGCGTTTTATATCAAAGCCAGCTCTAGATAGGCTAACAAGGGTTTCGGTTAATGTTGCTGCAATAAAGCTTGGTTGAACTTTTGTCTTGGATGCTATAATCTCAAATAATTCTGAGTAATCAGAATCGAAGACTTTTAGTGCTAATTCATAACTTAACCCATATTTCGATACATATTCCTCTATCTGCTCTTCCCAAGGTTTAGGAACTTCCTTCTCAAGCTTTAACAAAAATTCTTCCGTAATAGGTATTGGCGGTATGTCTGTTTCAGGGTACATTCTTGCAGGTCCAGGTCTAGGTCTTATGAACCTGGTCTTACCATCAGGAGTTGGGCCACGGGTCTCATAAGGAACTCCTTGAAGAGCTTCTTTTGCTCTTTCAACTATTGCCATCATGGCATCAAAAGCGCTATCTTTTGGTCCTGCCAGAATTATAAAAGCATCCTCATTAGAAGCTTCTAACGATTTTTTCAAACTTTCTATTTCATCACTTTTAATACCATAGCCAGGTAGCTCATCTGAATGAAATATCCCTCCTAATCCATAAAATCTGACAAGCTCAGCCATTTCTTTGCCCAGTCTAACGTTTGGATAAGGCTCATAACCTAACAACCCAGAAAAGCCCTTTAACTTTAATGCCAAAACTATACCATCTTTATCTATGGCTTTTTTTATCAATTCACACTCTGTATCTTTGAATATATTTGTAACGTCTAAAGGTGAGCCTATATCTTCTTGCTTAATTCCTCTCTTCTCAAGTTCATTCTTAATCTCCATCAAACCTTTTTGCCTTTGAGCTTCGAACTCCACAATCTTTGATATAAGATCAAGTTTCTGAATCCCTTTCACTTCTACTACCTTTCCTCCTTTTATGGATATGTTAATATCTTGCCTTATGGTACCAAGGCCTCTTGCTACTCTTTTAGTAGCCCTCAAAAGCCTTCCCAATGATAGTGCAATTTCTTGAATTTCTTCAGGAGAACCTTCAACAGGCGCTAGAGCTATTTCAACCAATGGTACGCATAATCTATCCAAGTAATATTCACGATAATCATCATGATCTCTAAAAAGTCTTGCTGCATCTTCCTCAAGGCATATTGTTTGCACTGGCACATCCCCAATTTTTGTTTTGAGTGATCCACCAAGGGCGACGATTATTGTTCTTTGAAAGCCAGTTGTATTGGAGCCGTCTATAACTATCTTTCTCATTGTGTGCAGCTCGTCTACTATCTTTGACTTTAATGCTAAAGCAACTATTAAAGCAGCCTCTACAGCCTCCATATTCAGATCATGGGGAGGCTCTTCATCAGCCTCTACAAGGCAAGAGCTTTTACGATTTGCATAATACTTTATCGTCTTTCCCTTCTTAAATTCAAACATGGCCGCTGGATCGACCTGACCCAGTTCGCTTTGAGTAGGTCTTAACCTTCTAATGAAAGAAAACTCGAATTCATCAGACTGAAATTCTTCACAATGGCAGAAGAGCTTCTTTTTGGTAGCCAATTGCTGATGGATTTCAAGCCCCACTTTTAACCCTATGCTTTTATAATCGATCAAATTCTTCACCCTATCTGATAGGCCTTTTTTCTAAGTCTGATCTGTAATTTATTTCGCCTGCTATGTTCTTAATCATCAAATCCTTTGCCTCTTCTATGCTGTTAGAATTGCCCAATACCCACATCATCTTTACTAAAGCAGTTTCAGGTAACATATCCTCAAGAGGTATTACTCCTATATTCAGCAAATCTCGTCCAGTATCGTAAACGGTCATTCTTACTCTTCCCCATATACATTGGGAAGTCATTGCTACTAGCAATCCTTTTTCTATAGCGTAACTCAATTTCTCATAGCAGTACTTACTCACATGACCTAGTCCAGAGCCCTCAAGAACTATCCCTCTATAACCTTTGTCAACAAAATAGCCTATTATATCAGGGTCAAAGTTAGGATAAAACTTTACCAATGCAACTCTAGTATCAAAATTTGGTTTGACATCAAAATCCTTATCATCTCTTCTAGGAGGAAGATTGGGCATAATATTCTCAATCTTATTGCCTTTTACATAAGCTACTGGAGGAATGTTGACAGATTCAAATGCATCCCTTCTACTAGTATGATTCTTTCTAACCTTTGTACCAAGATGGACTGCTAGTATATCATCACTTACACTAGAGTGCATAACTACATAAACTCCTGAGAATGGAGCCTTTGAGGCTACTAAAACAGCGCCTATCAGATTTAAAGCTGCATCTGAAGACGGTCTATCCGATGATCTTTGTGATCCAACTAAAACAACAGGTATTGGTACATTAGATAAAGCAAAACTTAGTGCAGCAGATGTATAGCCCATTGTGTCTGTCCCATGAGTTATAATTATGCCTTGGTAATCACTCTTAACTTTCTCTTTAACTTTTAATGCTATTTCACTCCAGTACTCAGCCTTCATGTTTTCACTATATACGCTGAAAAGAACTTCAGCGTCTATCAAAGCGTATTGAGAAAGCTCAGGAAACGCTGAATATAAATCAGAAGCTGATAAAGCTGGGTAGACAGCACCAGTCCTGTAATCTACCCTACTTGCTATAGTGCCTCCTGTGCTTATTATCGATACCTTTGGTAAATTGGGATTTATTGATGGTTTAGGTGAAGGAGTGAAATGAGGTTTTACTCCTTCTGATAATCTTTTTATTGATTGAATGTTTCTAATATTAATACCAATATTGTAGCCATTTGAAAGTTTTATCACTATGTGAAGATCGTCAGCATACTCATACCTTGGCATTAGAGTCCCTTCATATTTCATTTTTGGAGTTACAATCTCTATTAGATCGCCTATGGATGCATTTGCTTTCTTTAATAGCTCTAATGAAGATCCTTTGTAACCTATTAACTCGTTCATAATTCTAATGAAATTCACATAAGAGATAAGCTTTATAAATGCATTGATCGAATACTTTCATAAGTTTAAGAGTGAAACTTTTCACTCTTCCTCAAGTGTTAAAAACGATAGCATTCAAATATTTCAATAAGCTCTCCTCCTGAGCTTAAACATTGTTATTAAATTAGCATTATCAATATAAAATACTTTGTCAAATACTAAATGGGGAAAATTATGGATAGAAATTATAGTTACGATTTGACAAGAGAACATTTTAAAAACAGAAGGAATCCGTATGTAGGATGTGAAATTCCAAGAGACTCAACCCTTATCGATATTAAAGAATTAGTTAAAGCCGATAAGTTGCAGGATGTATCAGACCTTCTTGCTCGGTCCTATGGCATAAAAAGCGCTAAGATAGTCCTTAACACTGAAAAAGGTTCTGACTCCTTCTTAGCCTATGATTTTATAAATGAAGAGATAATCCTATACATTGAGAATCTTCCAAGTCCTATTGGGAGGCTTTACGCACTTTTATTAGGTTTCTTCGAGCATTTATCTTCAATGAAAAGCTGGAGATTCCATGATATTCCTGAAATTTCTCATGCTAAGCAAAGAGAAGAGGCCGAGCTTTTCGCTAAAAGGATCATGGACCGTTATGTTAGCATGGGTATCCTAGCCAAAAAGCCCTAGTATAAGGATTGGCTAAACCAACTTCTTACATATGTAAGCCATTTTATTTTGTAAGGTGAAAGACTGTAACAGTAACTTCGATCAAGTAACAATTCCCTCAAGGTTGAGTACGCATCGATTTGATGAGTAAGTTAATTCCACATCTAAATTTTTAACCTAGTATACCTATGCAGATAAAGTTTGCCGTGGTTTCGTGTTTATCTTTTCTTCCAATCGAAGTTTCGTAACCCGCTTGTTCATCGTTAAAGTTAACAATTTAGATGCTAGAGCGTAATTTTATGTGAATTTTAACTTTGTGGCTTAATTCTTTTTTGGTTGGGGTTCCTCTCCTAGTTTTTATCCGCCCGCTTTCATTTAGTTTTGTAGGTTTATTAGCATGTTGTATATGTATGCTTTAGCTGATAATTCT
>Ga0080004_1134612_pt1 | contig 11980 bp, 15 predicted proteins | sample WasSprMetagenome_FD_69207 | JGI IMG/M metagenome (GOLD analysis project Ga0080004, IMG submission 69207) | Sulfidic aquatic microbial communities from Washburn Spring, Yellowstone National Park, USA - WS (SPADES assembly) (version 2) | ecosystem: Environmental > Aquatic > Thermal springs > Hot... | reverse complement strand
ATTTCATATTCGTGAACAGATTCCCATTCGCTGTAAAGCCCTTTTACGTGATGAAAGCTGATGATACATGGGCTAGGAGCGTTGATCTCATATACAAAGGGGAGGAGGTGAGCTCAGGAGGCCAGAGGGAGCACAGATATGACGTTCTTATGAGGCAGATAGAGGAGAAGAAGCTGGATAAGCAATCGCTGGAGTGGTTCACAAGCTTCTTCAGGTATGGGGCACCTCCTCATGGGGGCTTTGCCCTAGGTTTAGAGAGATTTATCTACAAGATGCTTAGCCTACAGAACATAAGAGAGGCTGCTTTGTTCCCGAGGGATATCGAGAGAGTTCTTCCTTGATAAAGTTTTTTACTTTCGCTCCTCTTCAGGATTGGTCTCAGGGGCGCGCATGCTAGCTTCATACCCTTGTTATTGAGGTGTTGCTGGAATGTTCATCCATGACTGTTTGTCAAATAGTCATCCTGCTTATCGGTAAGTTATATATTATTATACATAAGCGTTACCTGAGTAAGGGCAGGAGAAAAGTCCTTCTCCTGCTGGAACAATTCCTTCTCAATTTTGTATTATAAAACATCATTTAATAGTGAGAAAGATTTATATATTTCAAATATGGATAATTAGAATCCTGCTTCAGGAATCATGCGAGAATATTCCATCAGCTTTATATATTAACTGCTGTATTACTGACTAGGTGATGCCATGAGGGCTGGAATATCTAGGGTAGTTGTCGAGATAATAATACTGGTGATAGCGGTAGCCCTAGCACTGCTGATATTCTCTCCAATATCAGGGTACATATTTGGATCTCTGGGGAGAACATCTACTGTTGGAGGGGCATCCCAGATACAGGTATTGAACGCACAGTATAGTGGTAATACTCTTACTCTTTACGTGAAAAATTTAGGACCTGGCACAATGACGGTATCAGGGGTTACTAATAGAGATTTCAGGGTTTATGTGGATGGAAATGCTTGCAACAATTGTAATGCTACTACTGCTACCTGGACTGCTGGCATGACTATAACAGTAAATTGTACTACTAGCTTCGATACAACCAAGCAGCACAGCATAGTTGTCTACGGTCCAGGAAACACGCAGGCTCAGTATCTCTACTATCCGCCTCCAAGCTGATCTTCCTTCTTTCCTTTTTCTTTTTTGCCACGAATTTTTCTGAAGTTCATAGTAAGAGGATCCAGAAGGTTCAATTGCACATAAATAGCGGTAAGGGAATTCCTAGATATCTTACAACCATCCCACCATAGCTGACATTCGTTTAAGGGGAAACTCTGATTTATATTCCCAATTTGACAATTCTAAAGGATCTACAACCCATTGCTGTTATAATGAGAAAGGGCAACAACTCCGGAAGGGGCCAAAGAGGCGATATGATGAGGCCGGAATATCCAGAGTTGTTGCCAAGATAAGTGGGAACCTGAATTATTTAAACCTATCGTTTGACACTGTAATCTGATATCAATAATTTACTTGGTAGCACTATAAAAATTATGATAGTCCATTCAGGTTCCCATCTTACTACTGCCATCTGCCCGAAACACAGTTGTATACGACATTATTGTGATTTTTCCACGATATCTTATTATCCTTATGAAATGGGCACTAGAGAGTATTTAGGAAGCGAGAATACGGTGGCTGTGAAGGATGACAAGGAACGCCCTAGATAGAACGATGTATCAGAAGAAGTTGAGAGATTTCAAGATGGATGAAATTAATATCTATGAGGTGTTGATCAGAAATCGGAGAATGCTTGAGGAATACATTATAGGAGAGATAAGATCTATTTAAGAAAGAAGAGAAAGAAAGGGACAATCCCGAGGTATTGTCATTTATGATAATCCAACAGATTCTCGGAGAGTTGATGGAAAAGAATAAATTTTACAGTCTATCTTGTAGAGAGAGGAGGTATAGATGGTTCGAAAAACTGATACATTGTTGAAGATCGATGTAGAGGGTCTGCTCAGAGCTATTGAGGAGAGATATGGGATAAACATCCCGAGAAAGGTCGTTATGATGGATTATGATGAGGAAACAGGAAGCCTTTTCATCAAGTTTATGCATGAGGATATTGTTGAAGGAGAGCCCACAGAGGACGGCTTGGTAATACTTCACTTCAGCAGAAACGGTGATATTGTAGCAGTTGAGATAACAGATATTTCACTTCTTTAAAATAGATTCACCAGAATGCCAGCCTCAGCAGTATTCCTATGACTGCAAGCAATATAGGCAGGTTGAATGTCATGAATATCTTCATGAAAAAGCTCATCTGTCCCTCTATCCCCACAACTCTCCGCTCTAAAGAGCTAATTCTGCTATCCAATGCCCTAATCTCCTCCCTAAGGGAAACTATTTCTCCTCTAAGAGAGGTTGCTTCCTTTTCCATTTCCTCCCTAACAGAGGATATCTCCTCCTTTAGATCCTCTTTTGTGACCTTTAGGTCCTCTTTTGTGGCCACTCTTCCTAGGATCGCATTTATGAGCATTAATGTGACATCAGGTTCCTTTGGTATCTCAGGTATTATCATCTTGAGAAACCTTCTTCTCAATGCCTCGTTTTCCTCAAGCTCCTCTATCATCTTCAGCGCTACCGACATCCCCTGAATGATGGATGAGAAATTTATAAATGTGATTACCTGCTTTTATGATAATTAGCGTTGACAACTGATGATACTTAAAAAGTATAATTCCATTTAATAATTTTTAATTATTTGAATCTCACTCCTTCTCCGTTCTTCTCTTAAGCTCAGCGACAAGGACATTTATCACATTATCCCTCAGAGAGTCAAGGCTTTTCTTTAGATAATCTACATCTGATTCTATCTTCTCAATTCTCTTTTCCATCGAGCTTATTCTTGTCTCAAGAGAGGATCTCAGCTGATCCATCATCAGTATCCCTATCTCCCAGTCGCTTAGCTTCTTTCCTGCTAATGCCTTCTCGGTTATTCTCTTTACATACTCTGCCAAGAGCTGCTCCATCATCCCAACAGCTACTGTCTCGACCATCATGCTATCCTGTAAATACCTTCTATAAAAGCCATCCTATTTCAAAAGATGATAATATAAGGCTGCTTCCATATGTGAGTCAAGAAGGGGATTATTAATGCAAACAGGCCCTGCATAAGTTTAGACAAAGGGATGTTATAACAAAGGATAATGGTAGGAAGAGCTTTTTGGGATCACAATGGGGGATTAAATTTCTGCATATTTTTCATTGTGGCTGATAAATATCTAGGATGTTAAGCCTAACTTTGCCCTCACCAAAAGCTACTTTAAATTGGTTCTGATCCTTAACTATGAACAGCTGAAAAACTCAGCTTCCTTTTGTAATAACTATAAAATAAAAAAACAAAGGATTAAATATTACTGACTGGATTATACAACAGAGAACATGAGGACAGGTAGTGGTGGAGTTCTCTTAATAGGATTTGCTGCTCTTGTCTTAATCCTTTCCTTAGCTGCTTATGTGAACCCGGCGACTATACAAGTAAAAGTCGACCCATCCCAAGATTTTGTCGACGTCACCGATTCTGTTAATCAGTTGGTTAAAACCGTTAAGTTCCTCCCAGTCGGAGATTCTGGGAAAACTGAATGGCTTGAGTCCCAGCTAGAAACCTTAAGAAAAGAGACTGGGTTCAAAGGAGTGATTTTTAACACCGCCTCCTATGTTGTCAACAACAAGGTTTTAGTATTATATCAGCTCCAAAAAGGTGAGACATTCTTCAATGGAACTGCTGGTGATATATTATACTTCTCATCCGGTGGATCCGGTGGCGGTGGTGGAGGAGGCGGGGGTGAATCAGCAACAGGTCCTCTTGTGTTCGTCCCCTCCGAGCTATGTCTTCTTAAAACTGGTCCCATTTCGGTATGGCCCAAATTTTTCCTTGTCTTAAATCCCACGACACAGAAATATGATGCCACAATGGAGATCACAGGCTCGGATGCTGTATTTCCTTGGATAATAATATCATATGACAAACCTGTGGAGGTTAGTACAGGCCACAAGCCATATTTGGACAATAGTAGTGTGGATTTCGACATGCCAGCGGCAAAGAACGTGACATTCTTTACGCATAAATTCAGGATACCTGGAACAGCTTCAACTAATATGCTTATTTGGAGATTCCCCGGGAGCAGCGGTGATGAGGTTACAGTATACCTCCCGTCAATAAATGCATACAATAGTATAGATGCAAGATGGTATAATCTTATAGATTATATTGGCTGCATGATAAGAAGCATAATTCAGGGAGTTGAAAATGCAATTCCCACCTTTGGAGGAGGCTGAGGGTTGAGGGAGAGCTTTGCGTTCATGATAGCTACGTTTGTGATATTTTTATATGCCCTTTTTGCAATTTTTTTCATAAAATCCCTTCAGACAAGCGGAAGTCCCCTCGATGATGAGGCACGCTATGCCATAAGACAGCTCTTAGAGAATCCCGGAAACTTCGATCCATGCTGGTACTCCCCTCCAAGACCTCCTGTTGTTGGAATAGCATTCAACGGCTCCCCTTATGTTATAAACACCACTCAACTATCCAAGTGCATTCAATGTGCCCAGGAGAATTACACAAACTTCAAGATGGGGATTGTTCCGCCCAATCATGATGTGCTTATAAGAATCTACAGATACAACCCAGCGGATAATGACTTCACCTCCCTCAGCATAACGATAGGATCTACAACAGTAGGGCAGGTTGCCTCCACATACAAGGCACATGCAATGTTTCCGAATGGCACCAAGGTTTTGGTGACGCTAACGGTCTCGGGTGGTTGAAGTGGAGACTGAGCCCCTCGAGCTGATAATAGTGATTGTGATGATATCCATTGCACTCTTCTCCGTTTACAGCTACAACAGATCCTCTATAGAGACAGCTCAGTCATTTGAAAACAGAAGATTATTAGCAAGAAATATAGCACTTATGATAGCAAATATGTGGAAGTTTCAGTTCGTAAATGGATCTTGGAGCTTTTCCGAATTCAACAGCAGCGTAGGGGACCTTGTGGGATACATTGAGGAGAAAAATGGGGTTCATGTATTTGCCAACATAAGCTTTGTCTATCAGAACGGAACAGAAATTAATTTCACCCTGTATAGATCTTCTGGGGCTGGAAAGGAGAACGCAACTGCATTTGCTCCAGCGGTGGTTGGCTGGAATATCAGCGATGTGCCCCTTGGGGTGAAAGAGTATGTCGTTCCGTGGACCAATGAAGCTTATTATGAAAAAGACAACAATGAGGCTGATGTTTTTGTCCCGATATTCTTCATCGCTCAATATTCCAATGGGATACCCATAACATCTAAGGATAGGATTATTAAGTTAAGCTGTACTATTAAGTATAAATGTAAACTTGGAATTTTAAAATGTACTGATACAAAACAATATGATCCCTTTGCAGCCGAACCTATATTAAACGGTGGAACCGTAGTAAACGAGTCAGCAAACTCACCGACAGTATCCTGCCCAAGCAGTAAATGCCCCTTTTATCCTCAGCTCGATAGTGTTACTGAGGTAACAGATATAAAAATTTACAATTGTTCTTCCTCTCTTGATGATTGCCATCTTATACACAGCTTTTCCTCTTTTACGGCAGAAGAAGGCATCCCCACATTTTTGATAGAAAACCGTACAGAGTCCGGTCATGTGGTTTATTTGTATCTTTTAGGTCAGAAAATGAAGATCTCCCCGTCTAGCTGGATTATTACGAACAGAAAAGGTGAGAGCTTATCCGGTAGTGGTGACATAATACCAATAGATCCACTCTATTCGTATACCCTGAGCGGAAATGCTGGATTTTTTGTGCAGGGTGCCTTCAATATCACTGCTGGAGGTCAAACAGTGCCATTCTATGTCCTTCCATACATGGTGATATTCAAGGTGAAGGTGAGCTGGTAATGAGTAATGTAGTGGTGGGCGTTCTGGTGTTCCTCCTCGGAATAGTTCTAATAATCATGGCTGTGAACTTCATATATCCCTATATTCAGCAGAGGGCCGCGGAGCAACAGTTCTTTGCTGTTAAATCCGCAGCTATCACCATGAGCGAGGGAATAGAGAGGGTTGTTGCGGCAGGTGTTGGTTCCGCCACCACTGTTAAGATAAGCCTTCCACCCAACACTGTCGTGATATCTGGGCCTAGTTCTGTGAGGTTCGTGATGTGGGGAGGTCCTCCTTACCAGCATGCTGTTAACATAACAAATGGCTCAGTAACGTACGTTGGTGTGGTTCCAAAGGGGACAAGCCTCGAGATACAGGTGAACATGACATCAGGATGGACCTTAGTTGTCGAAGGAACTAGTATGGCTGGGAGGGAGAACAACGCGCTGATAAGCTATGTTGAGCCCTATAAAGTGAAGATCTCCTGGAGGGGTTGATGTGGAGAGGGCTGTTGTGTGGTCTATAATAATATTGATAAGCATACTCATAGCTAGCTTCTTCTATCTAATAAAACCAGCATTTCTAAGAGATTATTTGAGAAATCAGGCACAGAGGGTGGCAAATTATGTGGCTGATCAGATAACATTTATGTCTAGGATGGTGGATCAGGGATGCGTCAACGGAGAAAGGGATATGTACGTCGATGTCGGGCCTGACAGACATCTGGAGATAGTGATAGATGACAACTCCAAAACGGTGATAGCTGTGATATTCTCGGGCACTGTCAGCGGAGAGGGCAAAGCCACGTATATATCAAACTATCCAGTTATAGCACCTCAAAAAATATTTTCAGGAAATATAAAATTTATTTTAAAGAATACAACAAATACAGGAGATTTTGTAATATATGTCACAAATATATATGAATCTGTGAAGAAGCCATAGTTATATTTCAATTATATTTTACATTCAATCTTGTGCCTTATGTCAACAGTTTATGTAAATAATATTAAGTAATAAGAAATTATAAAGAAGTATGTGCGAACCGCAGGACCATTGATGAATATTCTACTGGTAATCCTCGGATCTGTGGTGTTGATAGAGCTTGCTTTCGTCTACTCGGTGTCAAGGTTATTGGATGCAATTACTGAGTACTGCAGAAGAAAAGCAGAGAGCTTAAAGAGCGGCAAAAATTAATCTTAGGTGAAAATTGGTTCAATCAAAAGAGCATTTTCTGATGGAACATGGACAGAGCAACACGGTTTATCACTAAGCTATCTTGTTGTAATACTTCTGAAGATATACAAGGCATCATTATTATTGACACATATGGTTATAATATCGAGCTTGGAAATATAAGATCTTATGGTAACTGGATCTCCTTTAGCCCGGCATCCCTCCTATTATCTGTATTGGTGGGTTCCATGATGCTATTATGTGCATGCATATCAATGCAGCCAGAGAGAATGCTGTAAGCTCCCTCAACGAGGATGTGACATGTCCTGTCCTTATTGTGCCAAGTGTAAGTGCTAACAAAATGCTTGTCATCAAAGCCTGCATCATAAGCCCATCCTTCATTGAATCAGCCACCTGCTGGGATGGAATTGGAAGGTTCAGCAAAGTGACCATTATCACCATGCTCACGATCACAAATAGATATGAAAGAACGGCTGTGATGTAGTTTCCCTTCTTCTCAGCCTCCAGCTCATACCATATCTCCCTAGTCCTCGTCATAAACCTGGATATTGTGCCAAATGCATCGTGAAGATCCACTCCTGATTTCAGAGCTGTTATTATGAGCATTGTCGACATCCTAGATACTGATTGCCTCAACATGTTCGCCATCCCCTCCAGCATATCGGAGTATGGCATCCTCAGCTCAGCCCAGTACTTAACCCTCGCCATGAACTCTTTTAGGGATCTGTAGCTTGCCTTCATCCCTGCTATAGCAGATGAGAACGATTTCCCTGTCCTGAGCTCAGTAAACAGATCCTCCAGGAAGGAGGGAAACTCGAAGGCTATCCCATATAGGTTCCTCTCAGTCCCTGTTATCACAATGGTTCCGGCCAGAGCCCCAATGAAAATCGAGAAAGCTGCTATCTCCCATCCCTTCAGTGTGCTTAAGAACAGAAGGAATTCCCCTGGTACACCTGAGGCTGTCAGGTGCAATGAAGGGATGTTCAGCAGGACCAGTGCTGTGAGCATGCTTCCAGCTAGGAATGTCCCCCATGCAACAGCTACCTTTTCCCCTGGAAAGTAGAAGTATTTGGGCGTCATCACCTTGAATATGACTACGAAGAAAGGAGCAGGAAGAACTGATGTCAGAAACACTATGTTTGACAGCCCTCCTCCTCCAAATCCCGACACAAGGCTCTCAAATGTGAACATCAGTATTGACACAAATGGAAATACAGTTGCAACAATTACATAAATTATAAGCACCATCATCAATAGCTCAACGCTCTTCCTCATGCCTATTAGGGTTCTCTCAACCGTGTCCTCAACCTCCTGCTTCAGCATCTCCCCTATTGCCTCCCCTCTTGTGAAGTAGTAGTCCCTTATCCTGCTGTATATCTTTGCCCATGCAGAGCTCGGGGATGTCCTTATGTTCGTCTCCAGCCCATCTATCGTCCCTGCTGCCATTAGCCTATCGGATGCCTTGTTGAAGTACTCAGATACCTCCTTGTCCTCAGATATAGACGCTATAGATCTCAAGCTCTCCCCAACAGATCTTCCAGCCTCCTGCAGGAGCCACAAAACTGACATGAATGCCCACATGTTCTTCTCAAGCTTTGATGCCAAGTTCATTCTGGCAAGAAGAGGGCTTAGAAGGAACATTCCCATCGGAATTGCAGTTATGACAAACATCCTGACAGGATCTGTGAGCATCCCAAATCTGTACAAAAGAGAATCTAGGAGGAACATAAAAGCCCCTATTAGAAAGGTTCTCACCAGAAAGTGCCTCCTTGACATCCCAAATCCGGATGAGATGAAGAACTCCTCGCTAAACGGGTTCAACTCTGGCCACCTCCTTCGATATCCTTCTCTCAAGCTCGCTTGCCTTCTCCAAGTACTCCTCGTAGAGAGCCTCAATCGGTATATTGTGCTTTATGTGAATCTCCTCCATCAACTTGCTGTTCTTCAATGGATCCCCAACTAAACCCTCCATTTTTCTGACAAAAACATCGTGTAGTGTTACATCATTTCTGATGGGGTCAAACAGTATTTCAGCTATTCTCACAACTCCTCTAAAAGTCCCCTCCCTCCTTGTTAGGACAGCCACCTTGAAGCTGGCTATCTGCTCAGCTGTCAGGTTTATTGGATCCGACTTAAGCCTCTGTATGAGGCCTTCTAACGTGTTGCTGTGGAATGTCGTGAGGGAGGTGTGGCCCAAGTTTATGAATTGAATGAGGAGCCTTGTCTCCTCCCCTCTTGATTCTCCAACCACAACATAATCTGGCCTCATCCTGAGCACATCTCTCAGAAGATCGGGTATCTCAAGCCCCTTCTCCCCCATTCCGGGAGGCTGCCCTAGCAATGAGGTCCAGTTGCCGTGATAAGGAAGATATATCTCCTGAGTGTCTTCAACTGTCACTATATGAGCTTGCCTCGGGAGAAGGGATAGAAGAACGTTGAGCAAAGTAGTCTTCCCTGATCCCGTTTCCCCAACTATGAAACCGGACATCCCATGCTCTATTAAGAGCCACAGATATGCAGCAGCCTCTATGCTCAATGCTCCTGATCTTATCAGGTCCTCTATTCCGGGCCTTCTTACGAACCTTCTTACAGTGAATATTGTTCCTCCTCCTGATGCAGCAGAGCCGAATAGGGCATGAACCCTGCTTCCATCTGGAAGCCTTCCCTCAAGTCTAGGCTTTGCCAGAGACACCTGCTTCCCCACGTGCTCTGCAAATTTCAGGACTATCCTCCTCGCCTCCTCCTCCTGAAGCTCTATCTCGGTTCTAAGCCATGTCGCGAGATCTGCTACATAGACATAAACATATCTTGACCCCCTTGCAGGGAGCGTTATGTCCTCTATGTATGGATCGTGCATCAGAGGATCTATGGGACCGTATCCCTCTATGTCCCTGTACAGATAGTATACAAGGAAGTTCTTAAGCATCTCATTTTCCTTCAGCTTCAGCTCCTTTATCGCTCTTTTTGCTGCTTGCTCATATATGACATCCATTTTCTCCCTTTTTGATAGGTCTATCCTGAGAAGTACATACTCCTTTCCTATCCTCATGAGCTCAGGAAATATCTCATCAGGTATCTTGGGCTCCACTAGGACATAAGTGTTCCCTCTCACACCTCTGTATGCGAAGTTCGGCACAAGCTCAACAACATTATCCAGCGCAAGTGAGTCCAATACCTCCTTTGGACTCTTCAGCTCAATTTTTATCTCTTTTTTCTTCTTCTTTCCCTCATCCTTTTTCTTTTCCTTACCCTGTGGCATCAATATTCCATGCTCAACGTTAGTATTAAATTTATCCTGCACAATCATTTAGTATGCGGTATGGAATATCAACTGTCGTTGTATCCCTTGTGCTCATGGTAATAGGAGTGTTTCTGGCGATCATGGTGTACTTAGTGCTGAGCGGTGCCCTTCCCTCGATGTATCAGAGGCAGGAGGCAGCTCTGCCAAAGACAAATATACAGATAATAAATTTCATAAATAATACCAATGCTGGCGATAGCTGGAATGTAACTATTAGGAATAACGGCCCTGTCTCCCTTCAAGTCGGTGGTAGGGACAAGTGGCAAGTCTTCATAGACGATAGACCTGCTTTAATTCCTTTAGAGCAAGGTATAATTGCCAAAGAGGCTACCGGTGACAGAGATGTGACAAACGACCCGAACTACAGCGTACCAGTAAATGGAGTTATAGTAATAAAAGTGACGATATCCCTGAGTACTACCTCGCCTCACACAGTGAAGGTATTTGGTCCTCAGGCAACTCAGGCATTTGCAGGATGGTCTCCAAAGAGCTAAGACTACATAGAGTGTAGAAAATGATGAACCAAAACATGCTTCCCTCCATTATCTCTCTCTTAATGCTCCTAGCAGCTGCTCTACAGGACATAAAAAGCAGGGAGATATCGGATTTAACTTGGGCATTCGGCTGCCTTCTGGGCATTATTATAAATCTTAACAACTATAGCTGGAGCTATATTCCCAAGGCCATCTTCTTCCTCCTCTTTTTATCAGTCATATGGATCATGAAGCTGATGGGAGAAGCAGATATACTGGCTTATGCCTCCCTCCTTGTCACTCAACCATCAGCGGCAGGGTATATACCTCCGGCAATGGCCACGTTCATCTACTCAAACCTCCTCCTTCTCTCAGCCCCTCTGTACAACTTCGTAAAAAATTTAAAAAATTTGAAAATGTTAGATGAGTTTGATGAGCCATATTTAAAGAAAATATTATCTCTTTTTCTAATAAAGCCTGCTTACAGAAGGGATCTTGAGAGGATAAAGTACTATGACATAGCTGAAATTTGTGTGAATGGAAGGAAGAAGCTCGACATCTCCAGATCCCTGTCAGGGATAAAGAAGGGTGAAATTCCCGACAGGGAGCCCGTCTGGATAATACCCACCTATCCCCTTATGCCATTCATACTTGCAGGGCACATCCTCACCTTAATGCTGGGAGATCCTGTTGGCCTCATATTTGGAAGAGTGAGCTACTGACCTCAATTCATCATTTTTCTGTCAAAGCTTCATCTATTTCCTGCAAGAATCCATTCCCACAGAGGAACTGCCCTGATCCTCCTTCCCTCTCTCTCAATCTCATCCTCATAATCCCACGTTATCAGAGTGAGATCTTTACATCTCAGCTCCTCTCCAGCCCTAAGCAGGGAATCCAGCTCCTCCTTTCTGATCTCATCCCTGCCTGATGCGAAAACAACCTGTATCAACTGCTTCACAATAGGGCCCTGCTTCACCAGAAAGTCCACCTCCCTCTGCCTGTGATCCTTCCAGTAGAATATCTCCCAGTCTGCATTGAAGTAGCTTTTTCTTCTCATGAGCTCAACTGCCACCAGGTTTTCCATGAGCCTTCCGAAGTTCTCAGATATCCTGAAGCCCAT
>Ga0080004_1214555_pt1 | contig 11989 bp, 24 predicted proteins | sample WasSprMetagenome_FD_69207 | JGI IMG/M metagenome (GOLD analysis project Ga0080004, IMG submission 69207) | Sulfidic aquatic microbial communities from Washburn Spring, Yellowstone National Park, USA - WS (SPADES assembly) (version 2) | ecosystem: Environmental > Aquatic > Thermal springs > Hot... | reverse complement strand
TAGCAGTCTGGTTGAAGCCAATCGCTCAGCCTATACACACCTAAGTCAAGCTCCTTGCCAGCTACTGAGATTACCCTTTTACGCTTGGCTACGAAGCTCATATACTACCAATCCCCCAGGCACCACCAGTTCCACCAGCTCCGCTGCCATCTCCTGTTCCACCACTCCCTCCACCGCGGTTTAGTGTTCCAATAGAAATCGTATTTCTACAGAATATATAACAGCCTCCACCTCCTCCACCGCCTCCACCGTAATCTGCGCTTCCTTCGTTTCCTCCGTTGCCACCAAAGCCGCCTTCACTATAGAAGTAGCCAGTATTGTTCAGATTGATGCAGAGAAGCAGCAGCTCGCCTCCTCCGCCCCCTCCTCCACCGCCAGCACCGTAATTGTCGTATGCTCCTCCTCCACCGCCTCCGCTTCCATATGGGTTTGGAAGAGCGACTGTTGAGGAAGGTGTTTTACCTAAGACGTTTACGATAAACCAGTCGATAACAGACTTTCTTATATCAGCTGCTAAGCTTGCTAAGTCTGGATAGGTAATGAATGTGCAGCTGCCTCCGTTGCCACCAAGAAAAGCACTATTGTTTGTTCCACCGCCTCCTCCGCCGTTTACAGCTCCCAACGATTTAGTTCCAAGAGTATATCCGTTGCCACCAGTTCCAAATATGGGGTCTGTCCCGACTCTTATGCATACACCAGCTCCACCGTCTCCACCACTCCCACTAGCATCTACTGTGCTCCCGCTTCCTCCTGGACTTCCATTTACACGGATGTAGTAGCTGTTTATGAGGTCATAGACAAAGATTATCAGCCCTCCTCCACCTCTTCCCCCTGCTCCAGCTCCAGCCACCGCTGCTGCTCCACCAGCAGCTCCAGTTGGTGTTTTGATGATTGCCCCGCTGTTTTTTAGCGTTTTAGCGATTATTACACCGGGCTGCCCATCTACATATAAACCTACGCTTGAAGCGATAGACAAAGTGCCGTATCTGTTTACACCAGTTATCGTCGTGCTCGAAGTTACGTTGAGGTCGCTTGCTCCGTAGGTTAAAATATCAAAAAGCTTCGAGTCAACAGGCATAGCGTAGAGCAGCGTCTGCGTTCGGTCTGCTGATAAGTTGGTGTCGGCTAAAATACTTTGAGCTTTCCCAGCCGATAGGTAAGAAGATTGTAAAGCCGAAACGTAGAATGAATCTGGGTAAATAGCGGACTGTATATGTGAAGCTGCGTCAGCAGCCGTAAGAGAATCACCTTCTAAGATAACAGCCAACTTGTTAGCGTCGGTTAAAGCACCTGTATCTAGTATAGACTTTAGTCTAGCTGACGTTATGTTTGTATCGTTGCATATTGCAGATACTTTATCACAAGAGAGGACAGTGTTATCTAAGATTTGCGCTGCTTTAGTTGGTGATAAAGCAGAACTATTGAGTATTTTAGCGGCGAGCTTAACTGACAAAACAGATTGCGTAAAAGCAGCCAAATAATCTAAGTCTGTTACACTCTGGAAAATAGCAGCTAACTCGTCAGCACTCTTCTCCAAGATAGTTTTAGCTGGCGGTGGAAGAATGCCTTGCGGCGGGTAGGGCATTTCAGCTCACCACCCCCGCTACTTCAACAACCTTAAGGCTTAAAGCAGTAGCAGCAACCGAATACTGTAGATTGATTGACTCTCCGCTCTCAACAAGTATGTCAAACATATAGGAAGCATTAGCGTTCAAAGCTGCGCCTCCGTTGAGCTGCTCAGCAACCGTAGTGGCGCCAGAAGTCCTCTGAACACTCAAAACACCACTAGCATTAAAGCAGCAGTAGATTCTAAACGTAGCTGGCGAATAAGTTGGCGTTAAAGCTGAAGGGAAGATGTTTGTATTCGCAGCTACAGAAGTGTTGAATAAGCTTGCCTTCAGAATCGGCTTAAGCGAAATCTCCTCGTAGTCGATTTCGCCTCTACTCCTAACCATAGCTAATCAACCCTCTGCAGCTGAATCAACCATGCTTGAAACGTGTATTTAATCGCTGATGTGGTTGGATTCGTAAGCCAGCATCTGATCTTATCCCTATACGGTGTGCCGAAAGCAGACAAAGTGCCTGGAGCGAACTCAACTGTGTAAACTTTAGCTGAGTCATCGTATCTGATGACTCTAAACCCACCAACCGAAGCTGAGAAACCCCAGTCGTAAAGCATCTTAGGATTCACCTGCAGCTCAAGCTTACCCGGCTCACTCTCCAAATCCAAGTTAACCGTCAAATAAGGGTTGTCGCAGCTTAGGAAAGCCCAGTAGAGCCAACCAGCCCTCTCCTCATAGTAAAGCGTCTCTTCGCTCAGCGGCGCAAGCGTCTTATCTGGCAGTCTGATTACCCTCCAGCACCAGTCCCTACGCTGCGGAGTGATGAAATCAGGCTGAGCTTCAACGCTAACCTGCTGAGCTTGAAGTGTAATCGGCTTATCTCGAATCTGAACCAGAAGCTCAATAACCTGCATCAGCTCCTCATCTATCCTGGTGAAGAAGTCTAGGAAGTGCTGCGCACCAATCCTCTTCTCAATCTCCTCAACAGTCGCCATCTACCTTCGCCTCTCCATCAAAATCATCAATATGATTACGAGGAATATAAGCGCACCGGCTCCTACGAACACTGGCATAAGCTCCTGAACCCAGCCTGTCTGCTCCGTCTTCTTATTAACCTCAGTAACAGATTGGGTGACTGCTGCAACCTCCTTCTCATCAGCTGTGAACGTCACATCCAAGTAGACAGTAGCCTTACCCCAATACAGCGCACTGGGAGCCCAAAGATACTTAGTGTAGTTCAGCGTAACGAAGTTGTCGCTCTTCTTCACCAAATCTTTAACGTCAAACGTTGCGTGAGCAGCTGCGTCTCCCTCACCAATCTTCTGACCGTTAAACATCACGTTATCTAAACCTATGCCCCAAGACAGGTAGACGTCAACGTGGAGCACAGCTTTATTCAGCTCACCAGCCCAATCCACGTAAACGCTTCTAAACGCAGGAGGCTCCTGAATAGCCTCATCCTTCCAAAACCAATACCTCAGAGTCTTAGTTACAGTAGCCATCAGCCCACCACCTTTTGATTAAACTTTTGAGTGCTTGCTTCCAAAAGTTTACACCACCCTAGCGTCTGCGCAGACCTGATATGAGCCAGCTGTAGTTGGAGCTTTGAATCCACTTGATATGTCAACCCAGCTTAAAGCTTTGATCTGCACAGTCTCCCTCCTAATCACAGAGCCGTCTAAAGTTAGAGTCCACTCAGCCGTAACGTCTCTATCAAACAGATTGTAGATTGTGATTGTGAAGCCAACCATCTCACCTGGCTGAGCAGTCGACCTATCTAAAAAGAAGAACACCTGGAGGCTCATTTCTTTTCCACCTCAGCTGCAGCTAAAGCTAACACACCTAATACGATTAATCCTCCTATAGCTGGTGCAGTAGGAGGCTTCTCCTCTGGTTTACCCTCTACAGTCAGCTTTACGCACGGCATTCTACTCACCTTTGAGCTCTACTCTTTTAGATTTCGGTTGGAGCTACTTCCACGCAGAGGCTGTGCGAGCCAGCTGTAGCCGATGCTGGAATGGTTACCGTCGTGGTTACGTTTGCAGACGCACCTGCTGCGATCACGGGTGACGCGAACATCCCAAGCGGGTTTCCGTCGAACGTGACCACTAGGGTTGCCACGCCCTCTATGTTGCCCGTGTTCTTAACGGTCGCTGTTACTGATATTGATTCGCCTGGCGCTACGGTTGTTTTGCTGACCGATACGTTGGTTACGCTGAAGACTGCTTTCGGCACTTGAACCGTCAGCGTCACACAAGGCATCTACGTCACCTCTAGAAGGCTTCCCTCTTAGCTGCGTAGACTTCGTCAACCACCAACGCATAGACGTTTAGGATTGCGTTTTCAGCTGCTGCGCCTGCGTTTGAAGCCACAATCGAAACATTCGATCTAGCTAAAGCTTTGGCTCCGAAAGCTGCTTCGAAGTCGTATGACGTCGCAGCTAAAGCCACTCCGCTTGGCGAAGCAGCCGCTCCATCCACAGCTACTGAAGCTATTTTGATGTCCGCTCCGCTCCCCTCAACAGTAATCTTCTTGACTAGGAGAACTTTGTTGGTTGGAACGGTTACGGATACGGTTCCTGTGCCTCCAGCTGCTATTGACACAGCTGCTGATTGAATAACCTGAAGGGGCGCTGCAGCTATATCAGCTAGCTTGATTGGCGTGTAGCTCATTCACTATTCACCTCTTTTGATAAAACTTTTGGATGCGAAGCTTTCAAAAGTTTTCACTCTACCCACTCAACCTCCACTTTACCTCTGACGAATTCGTCTGCTCCCGTGACTTTGCCGTATATCACTAGGTCGTGGTCTGGAGCTATCTCCAGCGGCACAGGGTATCTGAACGGCATGAATTTGAGCTTTCTAGCGTTCACATTCAAATCTACTGCCCTTTCTTTACTGCAATCCAGTATTTGAATCTCAACGTCTCCGTAGCCCTGCGCGTTTATGCTGTGTACTAGGAGCTTTCTAGGAGGTGTTACGTGCCATCTGCCGAGCTGATTCGACTCGAATGCTGTGTTCGCTTTAACCGTTGCTTCGAACGTTAACACGTCGCTTCTCTTAGCCATCTACATCACCTCTTTTGATAAAACTTTTGGGTGCGAAGCTTTCAAAAGTTTTAGCCAAAAAATATTCACCCCAGCTCTCTCTCTAGCGGGGTTAGACTGTGGTTATTCTGAATCCTTGAAGTGATACGGTTAGGTTCGCGCCTGTTATGGCTGCAGCCGCCACGTATTTGATTGTGTAGTTGTGCACAGGCTCCAACACGATGTCGAGACGCTTGATTGCGTTTTCACCTATCCTCTCGCCGTTGCTGACTAGAGGTATGACTGCTCTTGATGCGCCTGTTTCGTCTACGATTTGAATCTTGTCTTTGCTGATGTCTCCAGTCTTCTTACCTACTTCAATTATGGGCAGCACTAGGGCTTCTCCTTCACTCACAGCTTTGGTTGCTATGATGTTGTCTCCAGCAGCTACATCTGTGAACGAAGCTGTTACGTCTGTGATTGTGGCTTTAGCGTATCTCGCTAGCTTAGCCGCTACATCCGGCTTGGCTTGAGCCAGGTAGGCTCTGACTTCAGCCAGCAGAGCTAGGTTTACGCAGCACATCTTTTAGCCACCTCCAGTCTTAATCAACCCAGTTATGAATCCGCTAATGCCCTTTCCAACTCCAGCGGCTGATAGACCAGCCAAGATGTCTCTGAGTGCACCCGTCTGCCTCTCTTCGAAGTAGGCTGCGATCAAGCCCACAGCAAGCGCTGGCACGTCGACCTTCTCTATGGTTACACCTGGCATGAAGCCTTTGACGAGCTCAACCGCTTGGTCTACGAGCGCTGCGCCGACGCCTCTTAATATTACCATCTTCCAGTCGACCATCTACTTCACCTCGCCAACGCAGCTATCGCAGACTCAATAGCTGCCTTCTTCGCCCTCACTTCCTCAGCGCTCTTAGCTGGGTAGATGACTCTCTTAGCTCCGCCGAAGCTCTTACCCCTCATGACGTCTCCGATGATCTCCATCCTCTGCCTCAGTGGGAAGCCTGCTGTCATTTCGCCTGCTTTTGCGAACGCTTCGTTCACCTTCACTATGGTTGCTGGTCTCCCAGCTAGGTATTGCCTCAATCTGCTCCAGGGTAGTGGAGACATGACTGTGTAGCCCTTCTTGAATCTTGGTGCTCTGAGCTGCTTCAGGTGGAATTTGGATCCAAATATTGTTACGGTTACCATTTTCCCACACCAATCTATTAGCAGATAGGAAGATTTAAGTATTTGTGTAGAATAAGGTGGAATTGATGGAGATGGTTAGGTGTCCGCAGCACCCTGAGGTTACTTTACGTAAGACTATGGTGAACGCTCAGCAGCTGAATGGTGTTTGGTTTCCAGGCTTCTACTGCCCAAAGTATTTGGAGACATATACTTACGTTGACATTTTGATGCATAAATACGGTTTAAGCAGAGAGGAGGCTGAAGCTAGAAAGAGATATGAAGCTGAGAGGATAGCGGCTGCAGCTGGAGTATCGCCGCTCTGGACTATGTCTACTGAAGAGTTCAGAGGAATGCTTAGAGAGCTGATCCGAGAGGAGTTGAGAAGACTTGGCTTCAGAGTCTAAAGATGAGCAGAGGAAGCGTTTCAAATCGATTAAGGTTGATGAGGAAACATATCGGAAGCTTAAAGAGAGCGGCTTAGGTGTTAGTAAAGCCGTCTCAATATTCGTTAAAGCTGCTGAGAAGACGATGCAGAGCAAACTGGAGCAGATTCAGGGGATTGGTGAGCAGATCATGAGCCATCTAGCTGCTCAAGGGTTCTTCAACATCAGCTTCGGAGGCTACGGTTTAGAAGCAGTCGAAGAGGAGAGCGATAGTGTGGTGTTCAGAGGATGGGTTAAGCTCAGAATTCCGAACCCAGAGCTAAGGGCTAAGCTTATAGAAATAGCTAAACAAAAGCAGGTGAAGTAAACTTTTGGAAGCTGAAGCACTTAAAAGTTTAATCAAAAGGAGGTGAAAAGTTGAGTAAGCTTAAAGATGTGCTTAAACGGGTGTTCGCTAGAAGACATAGTGACATCTGGGCTGCTCTGCAGGATTACGCTAATTCTAAAGGGATTAGAGTAGACGACGCTTTAGCTGCTGCTGTTTCAGCTTATTTAGCTGCTGACGAGGAGGGTAAGGAGACGCTTGAAAGATACGTCTCAGAGAGGCGGAGAAGTGGGGACGCAGACGTTAAAGCAGCCATTGAGACTATGAGGCAGATGTTTGGTTTGATGGGTGAAGCTTTCGACGCAATCAACAAAGCTAGGGTCAATCTCCAAGTGGGAACGCTGGTCAGCGAATATGAGGCTTTAGCTCAAGCTGCTGAAAAAATAAAGAAGAGTGGAGCCGAGTCAGGCGGCTTCGAAGACATGGTTGCTAACTGGTTTCTGAGCAGGATGTTCGGAGGGCAGCTTCCAATTCAATTCAAATCAAGCGGTAGAAAAAAGACTGGTGAAGCTCCAGTAACGGAATTTGAGGAGTAGCTTTGTTCCCATTCGAAAGCTTTTGGCTGTATTGGTGGACGCTTTGGCTCATGATATTCGCTTTGATTCTTTCACTCGGCTTGGTTGCTTGGATAATCTTGAAGCTTGAAGAGAAGAGTAGAAAAGCTTGATTTCGTCTTCGCTCAGCATCACCCTGTTCCTCAGCCAGCTCGTTATCGACTGCTTAGCTGGTTTGTCGATTAGGTGAGCGTAGGGTTTGAACAGCTTGATGAGGTAGCTTAGGCGCTGCCTTCTGCTTTTGAAGTAGAGCGTCCTTCTGTAGTGTGGGCTTGAAGCCAGCACTCTGCTGAGCAGGTTTCTCCGCTTGTATCCGCCGCTTTTGCACGGCATCATCTTAAGCTTTTGTGAGCTTGCTTTCAAAAGTTTATGCTTGAAAGATTGGGATTTTGTTGCCGCAGACTTCACAACTAATCACCTGCTTAGGCTTCCTCCTGTAGTATGTTTTGCAGAACAGCTTATTCCATCTTTTGATGCCTCTCTCTATCCGCATCTGGTTGATTTTGACTCTAACTGGGTCGTCTCCGCAGATGAACTGTAGTCTATTGACGTCTTCGTCGCTGAGCTTCTGAGCTACATTGATATAGACGTGTATGCCCCGCTTCGTCTTGAATACTTTGGTGTCAAGCACAGTTAGCTTAAACAGCTCCTCTAAGAGGAAGACTCTGCTGTCCAGCCACTGCTGAAGCCAAAGCTTAGGAGGATGCATATCCACGTCTAACTTAAGTAGCGTCATCCTTCATCACCTTTTGATAAAACTTTTGAGTTCGCAGATTCCAAAAGTTTTCATTCGTATTCCTCCCTCATTCCAAGTATGCTGAGCATGTCGATTGCTGTAGTTGGAGCTATCTTCACCTTTCTGAAGGCTGTGAAGGGCGGCTTAGTCTTCTTCTCAATATAAAGGAGGCACTCTGGATACTGTGGTTGGTCGTGTTCAGTCGGAGCTGGTGGAGTTATGCTTATCTTCAATATGGCTTCTTGAGTGGTGTAGTCGAACATGTGTGTTACGTATTCTTCTGCTTCTCTTTTTCTTAGCTGGAATCGCATCAGCGGCGGTATGTATTCTTCTGCGGCTGCTGGTGGTGTCTTTATTTTAATGAGGGCTGCTCTCAACTCGTCTGCAGATGCTCTTCTTAAACCGCTTATGTGCAGCAGAATCGTTAGAAATGCATCCATCTCCTCTTCGGTCACATACAGCACCTCCTCTCTCCTGACTCCTTCTTTGATTTCGTCAAGCAGCCACTTTATCTTCTGATACTGCTCAACCGGTATGGGCGGCAGATATTTTGCGAAATATATCATAGCTTTGAACAGCTTGCTGTGGAACTCTTTGCCGACTGCTCTTATTATTGAGTTGGCTATTTCTGAATGCGGCCCTGGTGAGCCGATGTCTTTGTATGAGTCGAATAGTATGAAGAAGTATTTTACGCAGACGTTGTTTATCCTTTTTAACTTCTCCTCTCTTTCGGCTGGTGATATGTCGGCTGGGAAGACTGTGACTGCTGTTACTTCGCATTCGAAAGGCGAAACGTCTTCGTTTGTTTGGATTGAAAACGACTTCTCTATGCTCTGGTATTTGAATGGTGGAAGCAGCTTTTTGAGCTCCTCTATTTTACGCTGCCATCTAGCTATTTGGCTTCTTAAAGCTCCTATGGACATTCTTTCTCTTGCGATTCGCCTCGGATACCAGTAGTATTTCTCGATTGGGGTTGCTTTCTCAGCTAATTCTTCGAGCTGCTTGATTAGGTCTTCGATTGCTTTAATCTTCTCCTCTGCTTTTCTGATCTTCTCCTGCAGCTCGAATATCTGTCTGCTTACGATTTCACTCATCTTTCTTCACCTTTTGATTAAACTTTTGGGTGCTTCAGCTTTCAAAAGTTTACACCCATTCAGACTCCTTTATAGCTTCTTCTATGTCTTCAACCAGCTTTTTGAGTAGCGTTGCCCAGTCTCTTGCTCTGTATCGCTTCTTCAGCTCTTTGAGCTTCCAGTATGTTTCGTCGTCTAGGTCTCTTACATGTATTGTATGAGTTTCTGCCATTCTTCTTCACTCCTCAAACGCTTCTTTATTATCTGAACGTATTCTGGGTTTATTTCTATTCCTAAGCAGCTTCGGTTTAGATGTTTTGCTGCGATTAGGGTTGTTCCTGAGCCTGCGAATGGGTCTAGTATCGAATCGCCTTCGTCTGTGCTTATTTTGATGAGCAGATGCATCAGCTTAAGCGGCTTCTGAGTGGGGTGGTGCCAATACTCTTTGCTTCGATTCGTTATCCGCTGCGCTTGGATTATCGACTTAGGGTAGCCTACGCTCTCCCTCATCTCCTCCCCTCTGCTGCTTCTGATTTTCAGCGCCGAATCGTCTAGCTTCCTCCGCCTAGAGGATAGCTTGATTGGGTTGACTGCTTTTCTGAAGTCAAGCTTAAGCTCTGTGACGTTGACGCCTTTCTTGCTTAGGCACCATATGTTTTCATGTGTTCTGCTCGGCGTCCGTATGCTTATCGGAGCTATGCCTATTATCTTGTCCACTATCAGCTCGAATTGGATGTTGAAGAGCTGCCTCCAATACAGCCAGTCTTCAGCTAGCTGAGGGATGGTTCCGCATAGGAATGCGACGCCTTCGTCTTTAAGCAGCTGATACGTGTAAAGTGATAGGAGCTTATGGTCTGGTTTGCTTTCGCCTGTTGCCCAGTCGAAGTATGGGGGGTCTAAGAATATCATGTCGAATTTAGCTTTTAGAGCTGGCATAATCTTCATCGAGTCGCCCATTATCACTTCAATCATATTGTCACCACTCCTATCTCCTGGTGAAATTTGATTATTGGTATTATGTATTTTTCATACCAGTCTGGGTTTACTCTGTATTCGTCTTTGCCGTAGACTCCTCTAACCAGCCCTTTTGCTAGCAGCGGCTCCATTAGATATGAGACTGTTATTGGGTTGCGTGCTTTCTTCTGCTTTCTGATGGATTCGCTTAAAGCTAGGTCGTCTTTTATCTGCTTTTTGGATGCTGAGCCGTGCTCTAAAAGATAGAAGAACAGCACATAAGCTGATGGGATGAATCGAAGCGGCTCGGCTGGGTCGTCTCTAACCGAAAGCAGCGTCTCTAGGAGCAGATATGGTATCATGAGCTCAAGCGTCTCTAGGTCTTTTTCTATCACGGTGTCTCGCTGATTGAACCATGCGTGTGCTTTTAGAAGCGTGTCGAGATACTGCATGCTTCTGCCTTCTGACGTCTGCTTTTCAATCAACAGCCGAAGCCTCTCATACGCTTTATGCTGCCTGATCTCCTTCGGAATCATAACGTCTTCAGCTCTGTGCTCTGGAATCGGGAAATCACCTGGCTCAGGGTATTCTTTCCTATAGTCTGGCGTTCCTAATGGATAGAGCAGTAGAAAGCGGATGAAGCGGTCTCGATACATGCTCTCCCAGTTTGGTAGCGTGTTGATTTTTCTCAGAAGCACAGGTTGGGTTGCGGATAGGAAGCTTATTGTGCAGTTTTTGACTGAGTAGCGATACTTATCAGTCCAGCTCTCAGCTAAGCCTTTCTCTGTTATCAGGTGAGCTATCAGGTTCACAGCGGCGTCTTTCAAATAGTCTGTGTATAGTGAGCTGAAGTCTTCATTTATTAGCGTGAGCTCCTTGCCCTCTAGCTGGTCAGCCATCCGAGCTAAGCCTGCTGGTGTGATTCTGGCTATTTTCACTACGGGTCTATGTCGAATCTTAACGATTGAGTTCAGAATCGCACCCTTTCCTCTGCCTCTCTCTCCTACTATGAAGCAGCCTAGATTGGATATGTCGATGAGCTTTGCGAATAGTGTGGGCAGCCCTAGATTCCTATGCGTCTTCTCAACACGTTTGATTAAAGCTATGCTGTTCTCAACACTCATTTCAACCACCTTTTGATAAAACTTTTGAGTTCGCAGATTCCAAAAGTTTTCACCACTCTGCAAGGATATCCATCACCTCTTGGCTCAGCTTGAATGTTGCGTAGAGCGTTTGAAGCTTTTCCTGGTCGCTCATGTTGTTCACGTTGTCGATTACGACTTGTTTGGCTAGGGCTAGGAGTGCTGTGTATGCGGCTAATGTTGGGACTTTTCCAATCAGCTCCTCTAGGACTTTGCCGAGTTTTAAGCCGATTGAGGTTGTGATTTCAGCCAGCTCCTCTTTACTGAACTGTCGCCTCAACTTTAATCGCCTCCTTTGGTCTGCAGAGCTTTATGACCACGCCTTCTTCGTCTATTTCGACGACTTTCAGCTGTATTTCTTTTCCTTTTGGCTGCTCTAGTTTGAATAGTAGATGCAAAATAAAGGGGGGTAGGCAGAGGTAGTGTCCTCCGCCTATCTTCAGCACCTTGTAGCTGCTCTTCATCTCCGCTCCCTCATCAATTCGGCTGGTTTGTGGAGCAGCACTCTGCGCTGGTATAGGAAGCACCAGTCGTAGTCATCTGAGAGGCAGAATCTTTCGAACCATGGTGTTGTTACCTCTTCTTCGCAGCTGTTTATGTATGGGCAGGTCATTCTATCACCTTTACTTCTCTGTTGCGTGGCGTCCATGAGACGAATTTTACGGTGTGGTTTATCCAGTTGTCTGTTTCGGCTGCTTTGTCTTTGTCGCCGAAGAACTCTGTGAATGCTCTGAGGAAGCTGCCTAGTTTTGAGGTTGGTGCTGCTACGTCTCTTACCCAGAGCATTGTGGCGTATTTTTTGTCGTCTCCTTTCTTTGTTGATTGCATTAGGACTCGGTAGCCGTTGTATCCTCTTACTGATGTTCGCACCAGTTCAACTGCTGTTATTCGGTATGCGGCGCCTTCTTGCGGCTCGTTTCTTTCAGCCAGTTCGGCTTCTATTTTCACCATATTCTATCACCTCCCCAGCTCAGGTTTTTGGTCTGAGCTGGTCTG
>Ga0080004_1188688_pt1 | contig 11989 bp, 11 predicted proteins | sample WasSprMetagenome_FD_69207 | JGI IMG/M metagenome (GOLD analysis project Ga0080004, IMG submission 69207) | Sulfidic aquatic microbial communities from Washburn Spring, Yellowstone National Park, USA - WS (SPADES assembly) (version 2) | ecosystem: Environmental > Aquatic > Thermal springs > Hot... | reverse complement strand
AATGAAGAAGGATGGTGTTACACCCAAGGAAAAAGATTATGTTATCGTGGTTGGATGTGGTACGCCAATGGATCCTTGGGTACCGAAACGTAATGGGGGGAGTAATAAGTGGATTTAAGAAGATTATCCAGACATAGGATTCCATTCTGCTAATAACTAGGTCATTGAGGCTATAAAGTTTCCACCACTAAACTTCGATGAATAAAAATAAAAAAGAGGACGTTTTAATATTCGCGGCTGGATGGAGTTTAAATACGGTTAATGAGATATAATTTCCCCACCTAATTACTTATCACATGAGCTTTAGGGTATAATGGGTATTGAAGTACTAACCCTTCAAACTCCCTCTTAGTAAACCACTAACAAGCTGTCGTTGTAAAAGCATAAAAAGTACGAACACGGGCAGAGATGAAATAGTGCATGCTGCCATAATTGCGCCCCAATCTATGGCATAAGAATACTGTCCAAGGAATCTTAAAATGCCTACTGTTAGAGTTTTCATCTCATCAGATGAAATAAGGACTAAGGCAAACAGGAATTCTTGCCATGCACATATAAATACGTAGGTGGCTGTGGCTACTATTCCGGGCGCTAAAAGTGGCAGCACGATTCTTATGAATGCCCCGAACCTACTACAACCATCTATCTGAGCCGATTCTTCAAGCTCGGTGGGTATTCCCCTCACAAAACCATTTAATAGCCAAACAGCAGTGGGTATCGTGAAAGCAAGATAAGCGATTATTAAGGAAGAATATGTGTTAAGTAAATTTAAAGTAGAAAATATAATATACAGGGGAATGATAAGCGCTGCTAGTGGAAAAATTTGAGAAATGATTATGAGATAAAAAAGCTGACTTTTGCCTCTAAATCTTAATCTAGCAAAAGCATAGGAAGGTAGAATTGAAATAATAATTGCGAGCGCAGCCGTACTTGAAGCAACTATCAGGGAGTTAGAAAAAATTCTAATAAACCATGGAGTAGCTATTGTTTCAAAGTTATTTAAAGTTGGATGCACAGGGAAAAGTGATGGAGGAGCCGTAAACTGTTCCTGCGGAGGTTTAAATGCTGTTGAAATCATCCATACTATTGGTAAGAGAACCCAAATCATTACGATAACAATGGCAACGTAAAATAGAACGCGTCTTAACAACCTAAAAGTGAACATCAAAACCTCACCTTTCTAACTAAGATAAATGTGATACCGAAGATAATAAGTAGCAGGGAGTCGAAAACAGCGAATACGGAGGCTAAACTAAAATCTCTCCATAAAAAAGCTGACTGATAAATGTAAGTTGGGAAAATTTGTGTACTTTCATAAGGTCCTCCCCCCGTCATAACCCAAACTAGCTCAAAATAATTAAAAGTCCAAAAAGTGGCAAGGAGTATGGTAATGTTTATGATCGGAGATATATGGGGTAAGATAATATATCTTAACTTCTGCCAAAATCCAGCACCATCTATTACAGCTGCATCTAGCATTTCTTCTGGAACCGTTTGCAAAGCCGCCAAGTACATTATAATCATGAAGGGGGAGCCCTTCCAAACGTATGAAGTAATTAAAGCAATCATAGCGGTAGTAGGATTATCGAGCCAAGCGACGCAACCTTTAATTGCTCCGATTGAGAGAAGAAAAGCATTAAGTAATCCCAACTCAGGATTAAACATGAACTTCCAAAGATACGCGGCTACAACCCCTGGCATAGCCCAAGGAAGGACTATTAGAGCTCTAATTATATCTCTTCCTTTAAATTTTTCATTTAGAAGTAAAGCGATTCCTAGACCTACTAAAAAATCTACAAATACCACAAAAAAAGTGAGAATAATCGTGTTTCTTAAAACAATCCCCAAAATAGGGCTCCCTATTGCTTTAAGGTAGTTCTCCAATCCTACAAACCTTTGCGGCCCTTTAAAACTTGAAAAAGAAGTGAAGGATAACCATAAAACCTGGAACAATGGATAGAAGAAAAGTGCAGACAAAAAAATAATAATGGGTAATAAAAAGAAGATTGCTATAATCGTGTCTCCCTTTTTAAAGGGAGCGGGCATAGCTCGCTCGTCACCTTGGCTCTTTTGCTAGTACTGCATTTATTGCGTTTTCTTCATCAGCAATTGCTTGCTCTATAGTTTTCCTACCGCTGCAAATATCTTGTACAGTATTATGTTGAATCCTTGAAATCTCCGCCCATCCTACTGCCCAGTAGGCACAATGGGGTGGTGAACGAGATAATGTTCCCATGATAATTTCAGGCCTCTTCTTCTTAGTTGCGATAAATTCCTTTGCAACTTCAATCTTTGCAGGTGTTAAAGTTACGATATTCCACATATTCTCGGGTTTTAAAAGGAATTGTATAAATTCCCAAACTAAGTCCTTGTATTTCGCCTCTTTAAAGATTACTAGATTCCAGCCGCCGAATGAGCCTATAGCTACGCCAGGCCCCTTTCCGTATCTTTCTCCGCCAGGTGGAGGTAAGTCAGCCACATCCCAGTTAGACGGCCCTTTTACATTAAAGGTATCAGACATCCACTCTCCATCAAGAGTCATAGCAGCTTTTCCTGACGCAAAAAGAAGCGAAGTCTCTGGCTCCCATTGTGTTAGGAAACCTGGTTGTGATATTTCCATTAAATCTTTATAGAATTGTAAAGCATCATGGTTTTCTGGGGTGTTAACGTTTGCTTTCAGGGTCTCCCTATCAGCAATGTCCATCTGTCCTCTTGTTCTTAAAAAGAGATTGTAGAGAACGCAAGTATAGGCATCAAGACCCGCACCAAGGGCCATTGGATAAACACCCGCAGGAAGCGTTTTCTTCATCTCCTTACCCATATCAATTAATTCTTCCCAAGTTTTTGGAAAGTCCTTGTCAGGATCGTAGCCAGCCTGTTTAAATAGATCTCTGTTGTAGTATAGAAATGCCCAGACTCCAACATCAAGAGGTATGCCATAGGTCTTTCCTCTCCACACGCATGAATCCCACGCTCCAGGGAAAAATTCCTCTTTCTTTATCCCAGCCTCTTTAATTCTATCGTCTAGAGGTTCGAGATATCCAGCTGCCGCAAATTGAGCCATCCAGACATTGTTTACCGTCGCAAGTTCAGGGGGGTTACCTCCCTCAACCGCCGTTATAAGAGCTGCTTGATACGCCGGATACTCATAGACAGCTGGCACTATTTTTACATCGGGATGCTCTCTTTCAAATAAGGCTCCAACAGCTTGTTGGGCGAATTGGAGGTTTTTTGCCGACTGGATGAGTTGCCACCATCTGATAACCTTTTTTCCAGCTACCATCGGTGCTTTTGATATCGTAAAGTAATAGGTTGCTGCTCCAACTACAGCCGCAGCACCAACAACCGCAGCAGTATATTTCAGAAAAGTTCTTCTACTAATCTTTTTCGGTGTAGGTTTTGATTCAGACATCATTTTTCGAAAATTATATTTTTTATTTCTTCTATTTAAACCTTTCTCCTAGCCACACGCATCAGTATTGCTTTGTCGACAGGATCATTCAATTAATAGTGTCTGGATAGGGGGTGTGTTTAAAGGATGATAGCTGGCTTTCTATACATGATTATCGTGGCCATGGTCTTCACGGTATCCAAGCGATGATAGATCATTAATTAACAGTATCAACACGTTGTTGCTACTAGTTGTAGGTAGTGTGAAATGCCTAGCAGGTATAGCTTATTTCAATAATGTAACTGCTTGTTGAAAATATAAATTTGTTTCATTAACCTTTGTATTTTCATAACTAATCTATTTTCCTGACATCCATTGCTTGCATATTTTCACTCCTTCTATCGCGTCTGCCCCATATCCGTTTGCTCCTATGCTTTTCGCATAGTCTTCTGTTACTGCTGCTCCGCCTATTATTACTTTAACTTTATCTCTCAGTCCAGCCTCCTTCAAGGCTTCAATGACGTTTTTCATCTCGACCATTGTGACTGTAAGCAGGGCTGACATTCCCAGAATGTCGGGTTTCTCATTTCTTACAGCTTCCACGAACTTCTCTTTTGGAACATCAACACCTAAATCTATCACCTCAAAGCCTGCTGCTTCAAGCATCATCTTCACGATATTCTTTCCGATATCGTGAAGGTCGCCCTTTACAGTGCCTATAACGACCTTCCCAGCCTTCCTTACTCCTTCACCCTTAAGATATGGCTTAAGCATCTCAGAAATCTCCTTTCCAATTTCTCCCGCAATAATAAGCTCCGGAATAAAGTATTCCGATGACTCAAACTTCCTCCCAATAATTTCCATGCCCTCACCAATGCTCTTCAAAATAATCTCTCTAGGATCCACGCCACTCTCCAAAGCAGCCCTCGTAATCCTCCGAGCCTTATCAAGATCCAAGTTCACTAAAGCATCCCTAATAGCGTCTAAAAATTCCTCTTTGTTCATGTTTGATCGCATATTTCAAATGATATTTAAATTTTACCACGCGAATATATTTTGTGCATTTTACTGCTCCATCAAACATTATGACTTTCCACTACAGAGAGTCGCCAAAACAATATACTTCAAAGCGTTGAGTACTTAAATTATGAAAGTATTAAAGGTCGATTAATATCTCCCATATTCTTCAACAAGTTGAGTGACTAGTTTCACGCGGTTAATATCGCCATCCGGTGGAACTTGATCAGCACCTGAAATTATGAATTTTGCCTCTTTAAGGTGGCATTCGATGACTTTCATAACCATTTCAACGAGCTTCTCCTGAGGGTATTGTGGACTGAAGTAGACACCAGGTAGTCCGCCCATTAGGATGATGTTGGGTCCAGCCAGCTCTCTAAACTTTTCAATAGGAACGTCTCCTATGGGTGCTGGTGTCAGTGATTCGGCAATGTCTACACCCGCTTCTGATAAAAGCGGTAGAAGCCCCCTGAGGGTGCCATCAATATGGACCCATGCGTATTTGCCCTTTGAGTGTAATTGATTACTCCTCTTTTTGTAGATTGGAGCATAGTACTTTTTAAAAATGGGTGGGCTAATGATATCGCTTGATATATTAGCACATATCAAAACCACAACTGCGGGGGAGTCCAACACAATATCGTATATAGCGTCATCCTCCTCCTCCATAATTTGAAGTGTTTCCTCAAGTTCTTCTCTAGCACGTAATAGAAGAGAATAAGTATTCGTCACACCAGCAAACTCAACGATTAGTCGTTGGAAAGGACTTCTCCCGGGGAACGTAGTGGGAACGGCCCATCCTTTCCATTCCTCTATTCGCGCGTACAAAGGTTCATAATTGGGCTTAACAACTCTATCCTTATAAATATATTGAAGGATCTTCAAATCTTCGGGTTTCTCTACTGGATACTTAACATAAGTCGTAGATACAGACCCAGGAACAAACTTCAAGACACCAGTAAGTGTGCCTAATGGTGTATGATATTTAGTTTCATAAATTACGGTTCCATCGCTCATCTTCTCTTGAAAGGTGGTAACTTTTGTAGTCTTATAAGTGAGGCTATAGCAGGCGAAAAAATGCTCAGCTTCATATGGGTCACCTGGATCTTCATAAAGAAAGTTAAATATATCTCCAACGCCAAGATCTTTATGTATTTGGAGAAGCTTTCCCCGAGGCAATGCCCCCCGATATACCTGAGACCTATACCACCAAGTCAGGTCTGTAAACCACGGCATCACATCAGGTTTCTCACCTTTAAGAACGGCCATAAATCGTTCTTCAGGAGTCATTTCAGGAGCCATGGTTTCACATAGATGTAATTTAAATTTTCCTTATTAAAATTTTCCTAAATAAGTTGAGATCCTGTCAACCAGGTAATACCCCTCCTTGGGTTTTCATTAGTGTGAGTATGTTTCTTATTGTTGCTATTGCTGCTGCGTAGTCTTCTATTGACTGTTTCTTCCACGTGTTTATGTTGTTGTGGAATCTCTTGGTCCTCTGTTTTAGGTGTCCGAAGAATCTCTCAACAGCATTCCTTAAACCAAACCTCTGGTATCGATATTTTAGGCCAAGCCTCTCTAATGCCCACCTATACCATGGCCCCCTATCAACTATTATCAATGGCTTGTTTATGCATCTATCCAAGACCATTCTAAGGAACTTCAAGGCGATAAGCATGTTTCTACCCGTGAAGCATATACTGCCAATACTTCGCCTGAATCCACGTCTACTGCAGACCATACATATGCCCTGAGACCATGCACCTCAACCACAGTCTCATCAACAGCCACAGTATCCCTAAACTTCTTATCTACAGAGAGCATCTTTGAGAATCTGTGGAACCACCTCCTAACACTCTCCCTGGAAGCAGTAGTTACACAGTACCTCTCAGAAACATCTCTAAAGCTTAAACCAGCAATATAAAACATAACAGAGTAAGCCTTCTCACCCAATGGATAGTTGTTAAACCTGAATAGCTTAGACAACCTATCAGGGATGTAATCCAAGACATACATTAAGAGAATAAGATAGAAACCCGGCCATAGACATAAAGAGAAAAGCTTAAGTAAAAGTTGACAGGATCGAAAGAAAATCAAAAAGGTTCAAATATGAGATTAATTAAAAATTAAGTTGTCGTGATGAGGGTGATTTGCTTATGAAAGCCGCGGTCTTATACAGGCCTAGAGAAATAAAATTTGAAGAACGTGAAATCCCCAAGCTAACATCAGATATTGATGTCTTAGTTGAGGTTAGAAACGTTGGAATATGTCATTCTGATGTTCATTATTATGTCCATGGAAGAATAGGAGATTTTATTGTGAAAGAGCCATTGGTTCTTGGACATGAATGTTCAGGGGTGGTTGTTGATAAAGGTCCAGCTGCTAAGCATTTGGAAATAGGTGACCGAGTTATAATTGAACCTGCAGCTCCATGTAGGATCTGTGATTACTGCAAGATTGGCCGTTATAATATATGTGAGAATCTAAGGTTTATGGGGACACCTCCTACCGATGGCGCATTCGTAGAATACGTTACTTGGCCTTCCGATTTTGTCTACAAGATGCCTGATAGCATGAGTTTAGAAGAGGGGGCTCTTATAGAACCTTTTTCTGTTGCATTATATTCAGTTAAACGTGGTGGGCTTTCCCCAGGTGACTGCGTCGCCATATTGGGTGCGGGCACTATAGGGCTAATGACTCTCTTGGCGGCACTCGCGTGTGGCGCATCAGAAATCTTCATCACCGATATTGTAGACAGTAAATTGAGATTGGCGGAGGAATTAGGAGCCACAGCAGCAATCAACGTGAACAAAGAAGATCCCATAAAAACTATAAGATATTTAACTGGTGGTAGGGGACCTGATATAGTTTTTGATGCGGTGGGCATAGAAAGGACTTTTGCTCAAGCACTTAACATTGTTAAAACAGGTGGAAAGGTTATTGTTATAGGTCTAGGATTCGGAGATCTAACAACGTCGCCGATAATTAATATACCGTGCAAGGAAATCAACGTTATAGGAATTTTACGATACGCGAATGTTTTTCCTCAAGCAATAAGGCTTGTAGCATCGAAGAAATTACCATTAACTAAGCTTATAACGCATAGATTGGCTTTTTCGGAGTTGGTAAAAGGAATGGAGATGCTCGCAAAAGGGGAAGGAGATGCTATAAAAGTAATGATTAAAGTGAGGTGAACGATTTGAAGGCTATGGTGCTTAAGGAAGCGAGTCGAATAGAATTGGAAGAACTTCCAGAACCGGAACCGGGCCCTGATGAAGTAGTAATAAAAGTTGCTTATTGTGGGATTTGTATGACGGACGTACATATTTACGATGGCTCCTTCCCCGTAAAAACACCAATAATTCTTGGGCATGAATGTTCTGGGATAGTTAGTAACATTGGTAAGGAGGTTAAACATATTGAAGTTGGCGATCATGTAGCTATAAACCCACTTATCTCCTGTGGATATTGTAGATATTGTCTCAGTGGTAAAGCGAACTTATGTGAAAATGCTTTAGCCGTGGGAGGCGCTGGAAAGACAATAATAAATGGAGCTTATGCCGAATACGTGAAGGTTCCAGAGAAGAATGTTATTAAATTTGATAAGAATGTCCCATTAAAGTATGCTGCATTGACAGAGCCACTTGCATGCGCTATTCATGGTATTGAGCTGGCTGAAGTAAATCCAGGAGATAGAGTGGCAATTATTGGGGCTGGACCGATGGGGTTGATATTGACCTATTTGGCTGTTTATAGAGGCGCCTCGCAGGTTATTGTATTGGACTTAAAAGATGAACGGTTAGAGACTGCAAAGCTTATGGGTGCAAGCGATATTATAAATCCGAGAAAATGTAATCCAGAGGAGGTCATTAAAGACGTTACCGATGATGAGCTTGTAGATGTGGTTATAGAAGCCGTAGGTGCTCCTGAAACCGTTCAAGATACATTTAAATATGTTAGAAGAGGTGGAACAATATTAATATTCGGCGTCCCTCCGAAAGATACTCTAGTCAATTTTTCACCATTTAGCGTCTATTTTAACGAACTAAGAATAGTAGGCTCATATGCTCTGACGCCTAATAGCTTCCTCAAATCAGCGGAACTAATATCTAAAAGCAGGATCAACTTTGATTATATCATAACAGAGATATATCCTTTGGAAAAGCTTAATGAAGCTATTGAAAAAGCAAAGAGGGGGGAAGGTTTAAAGAAACTCATAAAAGTACACTAGAGAATTTGTAATACGTTACGTTTATAGTTTTTTGAAAATTAGGCTAGATTAGTTGGACTTGTAACTTTCGGATATTAAAGAAAAAGTTAAATAAAAATGGAAATATTTGTAAATGTGTCTCTACTAAATGTAGTTAACAAGGTCTTGGAGCAGGAGATACAGGTAGGAAGTATTAGTAGAGAAAAATATGATTCCGAGGTCTTTAAAAAAATAGATTTAAGCGAAATAAATGAAAGTCGCCTTAATGAAGCAGAGAACATAAAAAATATTTTAAGAAATAAAAGCACTGACGAATTCGCAACATATTATCCAGCAGCTATAAATGCTCCAAAAAGAGCACACTTTGGAGCTAAGATAGTATATGGTGTAAAAGAAATCTCTTCCTACGCCGATAGAATCCTTTCAGAAGTCTTTCAATACATGAATTTCCCAGAGCCCCCTGAAGATTTAATTAAAGTCTTTAGAGCGATATTTTTTTATTTCGTTAGAAGACACGCCACTTTTCATTATCTGGTTGAAAGGGGATGCAAACTACTTTCTGAAAATCGATATGAGGAATATAGGGCAAGAATATATGAGAGACGCCAGGAACTCGGCCAAGGCAATCTTGAGGATGCTTTAGCAGAGAGTTACTCAATAGTGTACTTCAAGAAAGATTTAAGAAAGGAGGTACTTGAACCATTTATATCCCCGTTGCCTTTTACGCGAGAAGAGCTAACTAATAGATTATCAAAAATTATAAAAGTTGCATTTATAAATAATATTCGTCCAGCAGGATACAAGGAGGCCGGTACTTTCATCAAAGAATTTGAAACCTTGGAAACGTTGGAGAATAATCCTGTGGAGATAAAGAATCTTTTAACGCTTTCAATACTTCTTAGAGGCGGGAGAGGGTTAGATGGTGTATTTAGAGGCTTAAGCTGGCTTTTTCATGAAATAACACATATTGAGCCAGTAAACTTTACAGAAAAAACTACCCCTCCAAAACCCCCATACTCTATTAAAGACTTCCTACTCTTTGTGGAGAACTTTAGGAGGGATGATAGTTTATTCATGGTACTTTTATTACCTCCAGAAGAGGAGTGTAAAGCTTAAGATCTATCAAAAGAATAAAAACAGTTTAGTCTCCTAGTAAGTTAAAAGCCAAGATAATTGCGAAATAAATTGATACATGTTGGTGAAGAAGCTAGAATAAATCCATTAGCGTGGAAGTTATTTTGAAACATGTATCTTTTAGATTGAACGCGTTCACGTATCTTATTAAAACATCCTTTATGGATTTATTTAACCTTTCGTAAACATTTATGCTATATTCTTCTAAGTTACTACTTAGCTTATTTATTTTATTTATAATCCGCTGATCAGAAAGTATATAGCGCGCGCTTGTTCCAAGAAGCCATTGTCTTATATTATATGGGATCTTCTCCCAATCAGCCTCCTCTCCTCTTAGCCATTTTCTCCATCTACCGTTCTCTATTATTAGTCTATTCAATTTTTCCATTATATTTGAAGGCTCAGAAATTCTTCCGCTAGAGAATAGTCTTTTCTCTATATCAGCTAATGAGTTTAAAGCTAGATACTCAGAATATGCTAGCTCTGGCCCGATATTTGCAGCCGCTATGCCCATGTTTGGATATTCTTCAGGATTAAGCACAAAATCCGTGTAATGACCCTTAATGTGCAAGTTATAAGCTCTTGCAATATTCACCAAAACTCTAGATTTCTCCACATTAAGCTTATTCTCCAATACAGGGTATGTCCCTATATCACCTACAATAAAACAGGGCCACACTTCCTCCAATTTCCTCTCCTTAAGCTTGGCTCTCAGCTCTATAATGAATTTTTCGAATAACTCTGGTGAAGTTATGCCGCCATGAACTTCCTCGGTTCCAACTTCATAACCTAGTTTTTGAACACCCTCTTTTCTTCTAACATCCTCCGCATACTCAATAAGCATAACAGTTCTTTCAACAACATCATTAATGCTAAGTCTCTCTCCTCTCTCCAGCGTTATATCCACAGTGGCATCAATATGTAATAAATCATATCCCGCTTTAATACAAGCTTCTATCGACCTCATAGTCCAATCTACTGCTTCCTCAAAACTATATCCTTCAATAACATGTTTATCTTTAAGCCATGGACCACCATGATCTAAGGCTATGATGACTGGGCCATTATATTCGCATCTTTCAACCTCCTTCCTCACGAGTTTTACAAAGTCTTTCTGAGTTAAGCCAGTATATCCGCCGTCAATATCAATCTGGTTGAGGGTTGCTACGAACATTAAAGGAAAATCCATAAAACTAGCAGTCCGTATAGAAGCCTTTACTACATTTATTGTTATCGGGCATATTCCCAGCAACGTTATCCCTTTCTTATCATTCATCATGGTATTAGTAAGTCTATCTAGTATGGCAAGTAAAAGATCGACGACAGGCATATTCTTCTTAGAAGCTATCTTTCGAAGTAAGGCATCAGTATTCATGTTGAACTACCTCCAAAGGGGGTTTCTGTTTTTCTTTCTTTTCAAACTAAAGGCTCCCCGTGTTTTTCTAAAAAGTTTAAGACTTCCATGAGAGAGGTGGGCCCTTCCATGGGTCCAAATCTTGTTACTTTAATAGCACCTGCCGCATTTGCAAATTTTAAGCTTCTATCAATAGTCCAACCCTGCGATATTCCATATATGAATGCTGCATCATACACGTCTCCCGCTCCGGTAGGATCCGATTCTTCCACTTTAAAAGCTGGTATCTTGAGGATTTGCTCCTCGGTAATCGCTATAGAACCTTTTTCTCCAAGCTTAATCACCACGATTTCAGGCCCTTTCCTTAAAAGCTCTTTCCCCGCCTCAATTGGGTCACTAATCCCTGTTAAAGTCTCAGCCTCCGCAGCGCTTGGTAGAATAATCTTCACGGAATCTAAGACTGGGCGCGAGATATCTCGAATCACCTCAGGACTTAATAACTCGGGCCGTAAATTTGGATCAAAAGTTATTAATTTATCCCTTTTCTTCGCGAGCTCAACGGCTCTATAACACGCCTCCCTACAATTTTCATTTATGGCTAAAGTTGAGCCCATTATATGAAGAAGCTTGACCTCTTCGACACATGATGGATCAACATCCTCCGGAAATATTTGACCCGACGCGGCATGCCGCAGATGATATATGAATTGCCTATGACCTGTGGAGAAATAGGTTACAAAAGCTACACCTGTTGTATAATCGTTCAGAATTTTAATCCTACTTACATCCACACCACTCTTCTTAAGCCTATCAATTATAAGCCTTCCAAAGGCGTCATTTCCAACAGCACCAATCAACATAGTCCTGAGACCAAGCCTCGCAC
>Ga0080004_1108933_pt1 | contig 11989 bp, 16 predicted proteins | sample WasSprMetagenome_FD_69207 | JGI IMG/M metagenome (GOLD analysis project Ga0080004, IMG submission 69207) | Sulfidic aquatic microbial communities from Washburn Spring, Yellowstone National Park, USA - WS (SPADES assembly) (version 2) | ecosystem: Environmental > Aquatic > Thermal springs > Hot... | reverse complement strand
ATTTCTGGCTTGGACACGAAATAGGCGAAATGGCTGAAGCCTACCAGGAAGCACAGTACCAAGACGTCAAACGCATGTACCTCGAGCGTGAAGCCTACATAAGCGTAAGCGTGGGCGAAGACTTAACAAAGATCCGCGAGGTTGAACAGCGAGAGCAGCAACTGCAAAACATTGTAAACGGGTTGCTGGCTGAAAACATGAGTTTAAAGGCGAAGTTGGAGGATTTGGCGAAAGACGTTGAAGCGCTTAAACGTGTGGTCCAGCAGCAACTTGCCGCCTAACCCCTTCCCTTTCTTCGTATGCAAAGTTCACCATAATACACCAAACTGCACTATTTTACATATTAATGTCGGACAAGGCATTTTATTCCCGGTATAAAGCAAGGCGCAAACCTAACAGAATCGAAAGAGACGTGAAAGAAGAAGGCTAGAACAGGCTTGGAATGGGCTGAGATCCGATTTAACCCAACGGTTGCAATAGTTAATAGGCTAACCAACCCCTTACAGGACCATAAAGGCTTGCTTAATGGCGTCGACATGTCGACGCCTGAGAAAAGTTGCAGTAGGTTTTAAGCAGCCAACCCTCTTGCAATTTACCATGCTTGATGAGGATGTGGTGTCCACCACAGAACCAAGCGCCGTTCAACGGACTCATCTATAATCCTTAAAACAGTACAGCTGTACTACCATTTAACAAGCCTTTTTCGTAGAGGTACTGATATTTGCGCGCGCGCGCATGTATTCTTGCTGTTGCAACAGGCTTGCGGAAATCTACCAGAAACAAGGCTACAAAGTTAAGGGGAAGGATATGTTTATTAGTAACATAGTTTACTAATTCTGCTGTGGTTAAAATGAGAATCGACATAAAAACCGTCAAAGGCAAAGACTACGTGCAGTTTATTGATGAACTCGGGCACTTACACCACCTAGGCCCCGCTAAGGATTTTGACAGCTGGTTAGCCGCTCTCTACCTTTGGGATTGGGAGTGCCAGAAAAATCGTGAAAAGCTTTTTGAATCCGTCAAGGCGAAGGTGCGAGGCTACATCAATTTAGATAAAGACAAAGAGCGGGAAATGTGGAGGCATTTCACCACCGCTGGAGAGTTTGGAGAAGTAGAAGTAGTTTCGAAAGGAGCATGGAGGAAAATCGATAAGTTCTTTGACAAACAAGAGCTTTGCCGTCAGCACAGAGAAGCTATTCTGAGAGATGAAGAACTTTCTAAACTGGTTACTTCAAAAAGAAGACTGGTTAAGGCAACCAACATTTTGCAGAGAGCAGCTTCAAAGTGTTTTTCCTGATGGACACACAACAACCAACGAGATTCTGGTAAAAATATGTCAAGAGACAGGTTTGAAGCGTCAAGTTGTCGGGAATTTACTTTTCCCAGAATTTAAGCAAATTGAACTCTCCCCGTGTTAGAGGACGCCGAGCTTTTTCAAAGTTTTAAGCAGCAAACGCGTCTTACTATTCAACCCCATGACTTTTTCAAAGAACACTTTAATACGCTCATTATCTTCAGGATTTAACGTTTTGTTTTTCAACTCCTGCTGCAACTGCGCGATAAGCGCTACGGTGGCGAAACTTTCAGGCTGCTGCTTGAAAGCCAAGTAAACGTTGACAAACTGCTTGAAAAGTTCAGCGCCTAAAGTTTCAACCATCAACGTTAAAATTTGCTGTTCCCTCTCGCTTGCAGCGTGGTTTTTAAGCGCCGCTGTAATTTCGCTGGCTTCAAGATCCAAATATGAGACGCTGAACAATACGCCCTTATCCGTTAGCCGCCAAAGTTTCATGGGAACATTTTTGCTGCTGAGTGCGTCTCTCCACTCAACTAATCCCAGCTCGTGGAGGTTTTGGAGGGCTAAATGCACGCTTGGATAATTTTTATCCGGTATGCCTAACGCCCGCTGCACTGCCTGCGCGTTCTGGTTGGGGTTTAACGCTAAATGCTTCAAAACCTGTTTTTGGATGGGTCCTATAACCAAAGCCATAGTATCACTCTCACGTAATATTAAATGAAACTAAAAGTATTTATACTTTTCGTATTTTACTCTAATATGGGATTGATAGTATGCCGCTGATAAGAAAAATAATTCAAGTAGGCACGGCAAAAGCCGTTAGCCTCCCAGCCGAATGGCTCCGCTGGATAGAACGCGAAACAGGCGTTACACCCAAAGAAGTGGCGATTGAAGTGGACAGGGTTTTAACCATTAAGCCAGTGCTACCGAAAAAAGCGGAGTTTGATAAAAATGAGTGATTCGACGCTACCAGGCTGCATAAGCAATTACGGTGTACCTGCACCGCCTAACGGCCCCTGTGAAAAATGCAGCTACGCACAGCTTTGCAAGCATGTTAAGGCCAACTTTGTGCCAAAAACCAAGCTGCAGCCAATCCTAGCCAAAATTGAGGAAATAGAGCAAAAGCTCCGGAGGTAAAACTATGCGCCAAGTCGTCCGCGTTGAAACATGGCGGAAATACGCGAGGGTAACCGTTGACCTGTGGCCTTTGCCTCCGGCCTCCGACATGGATGAGCAGCAACGGGAAGCCGTTGCAAAATTAATCCACAACTACATTGTAACCCATTGGGACCACCCCCGCGTGCGGAAGCAGTACTACAGTGTGGGCTGCGACTATGCGAGTTTTATCTGCTTGAGGGAAGACGCGCCGCGGTTGAAGGCTGAGCTGGCAGAAATCATTTTCCGGAGGGCTTAACTGTTGCGCTGTGCCCGCTGCCTTGCTGAAGTTCCACCTGGCATAAGTGTCTGTCCTAAATGCGGGGCCGAGCTGCCCTTACCAGTTAAGGATGGCCCGCTTCGAGACGCAGTTAAATTCAGCTTTATCGCGCCGCTTTACAGCAAACCGAAGCTGCAATTTGACAGCGAAGGCTTACTTAGGGGAGTTGAAACGGAGTTTCGCCTTTACAAAGCCCTGCGCGAAATTAAGCAGCCGCCGCTGCTGATTTACGATGCTGACGGTTACGTGAACGTGAAACGCCATGAATATGCTTTGTCGCGTCTAGACGCGGACACGGTTGAGAAAATAGCTTCAGCCGCTCCTGAGAAACTTTGGAGCAAGCTTTTGGACCAGCATAACATTAACGGCGGAGACGACCAGACGCATCCGGCTGTTAAGCTTTGGCAGGCGGGTGTTCTGGTTACGCCTGTTCCGCGGCTGCGAAACGTAGACTTTTTAAAGTCTATGGATTGGCGCGGCTTCGTCTCGGACATTGTCAACTTTAAAAATGTGGAGATGGATCCGCGGCTTAAACTTGTGCGGCTCACACATTTGATGCGTGGGCTTCGGCAAGCAGTTAACCCCCACGCGCTTGTTGTGCTTCCTGGACAGACGGGTAAAAGCGAATGGTACAAGCATGTGGGAGTCTGCGAAGACAAGGTAAGCGCCAACAGCCTAATCGGTTACGCAGACGCGGAGGGCCCCAGACCCGGCAGCATAGACGGCAGCGAGTTGCCCTTCGCATTGGATCAGATTGAAAGCAGCGGCATGTACACTATTTTCCGTTACATGCTTGGCCTAATGGAGTTTGGAGAGGCCCGCGTGGACATGGCTGCTTACCCATTTGACATTCACAGTTTAAGCACCTTCGCCATTTTAAGCAACCCCGTAGGCGAGGTTAAAAGCAACTTCGGCGTGTTGCTGGAAAAGCTGAGTAAAAACCCCGCTTTAGGCAGACGTTTCGGCGTACTCCTCTACGATAAAGAGGCTGTGCGGATTAAGCGCCGCGAGAAGGACATGGATGTTCTACGGGAGAAAGTGGGATTATTCCGCGCCGTGGAGGAATATTGCCTACCAGAACTTCGCCGCATTTTAAACGATGAAAAAGTTTGGATGTGGCTTAACACGCGCAACGAGGAGTTTGTAAAGCAGAGTTTAGAGCTTATCGAGCCTGTAGAAGGCGAAAGCGAAAACCTCTACCTGTTTTTGAAAGAGTTTGTTGAAAACGGCGGCTGCCACACTAGAGGCGGCGCTTTAAGAGCTGCCTTAACTTTGAACCTTGACAAAATCGCCTTGAAAGAATACGATGTTGCTGTTTTACTCCAGGAGGCGGAGGAGCATTTAAGCGACCTGCTGAAAATAAACTTTGAAAGTTTACGTTTAATCGCAGTAACATACCAGGAAACGAGGGAGCAAGGCGACCTCCGCGCCTTCGACATGCTGCCCACATACATGAAGGAAATTGCCAGTGCAGTGGAACTTTGGCGCAGAAGCCTAACAGACGCGGACAGACAGACACTGCATGCTCCATTAAGCTTCTACCTTAACACTTTAGATTACACGCCTGAAACAGCCGACTATTTCAGTCAAGTGCTACTGAACGCGCGTAAAGGCAACCCGGAACGTTACAATGAAATATTGAAAGAACATTTCGGTTTTGAAGTTAAAAAAGACAAAGACTTGATGGTTTGGGTTTTCGACTTAACTCCAATGCTTCACGTTAAAGTTTTAGGAAATTTAGGAAAATTAGGAAATTTAGAAGACTTTAAGGAAGGCAATTTTTTCAAGGATGAAGAGCAAGGCGATGTTGCCTCTGAAAAATATGCCCCCTCAAACACTTCTAAAATTCCTAAAATTCCTAAAATTACTAAAAAATGCAGCGAATGCCGTTTCTGGAGCGGCTTGAAATGCGAGCGGCATCCTGAACGGATCGTTGTTTCTCCAGCGGCTGAAGCTTGCGAAAACTTTGAGCCTAAGGAGGATTCTGAAGATGCAGATTGAACAATTTATTGCTGAAGCAGCAGAACAGGCCAAGCGTATGTTGAAGCCATACCCGTACCTTGAAGAGGACTTGGAGAAAGCTAAGGAAAACTTCAGTTTAACACCTTTCGACCTTGCCGTTTTAGCGAAAAAACAGAATGAATGGTGTATTAAATGCGGCGAATGCTGCAGGCATTGCACACCTATAAACATCAGCCGCGGAGAAGCTGAACTGCTTGCACAGGTGCAAGGGCTTCCATACAAGAAGTTTAAGCAGAAGTTTAAGTTAACGCCTAGAGGAGACGGCACTTTCAACATGCCTGCGGCTCCCTGTCCCTTTCTGGAAGGCAACCTTTGCAGCGTCTACGCTTTTCGGCCCTTAGTGTGCAGAGTTTTTCCTGCAGGTGAAGCCATTGTAGACACGGTTGAGGGAAAACAGAAAATAGAATTTCCCTTTTACTGTCATGTTGTAAAGAAACTTTTCGCGTACAAGATTTTCAGTTTAGTTATCTCGTTCTGCATTGAAAGGGAACTTCCATTTCTAGCTGAACAGTTCAAAAACAACATGAAAAAGTTGGCGGCCAATTTGAAAACACGTAGCGAAACCATGCAGTTTGCGTTGGCATGGGCGGAGGCGCATTTATGAACGAAAAGTTTCTAGAAGAATGGTTCGGCGTTGACGGCCGAGAACTTGGCTGTCCAGAGCGCTTCTACACTGACAAGCCGCAGGATCTACTCCGGCTGGTTCAAGATTGCCGGAAGACGCTTCAGCCTTGCTATGTAAGCGTGCAGCCCTACAGCGGCCCAGACAAGCCATGTGCACTTGAAAAACTGTACTATGACTTCGACTGCAAAGAGGATCCTGCTTTTGCCTGGAGGGACGCGTGCACGTTCGCTGAAGCCTTGAAGAAATACTATAATGTTGAACCGTTGACTGTTTACAGCGGACGAAAAGGATTCCACACTTACGTTTTCCTCAAACAGGTTGTATACATTGGCGAAACGCCGCTGGCGTTCGCTAAACAGGTGTACGAGGAACTGCAGACGCGGCTTATCGAAGGTTTAAACCTGCCAACCTTAGACGCGCAGGTTATAGGCGACATTAAACGGTTGGCCCGCGTTCCCTTCAGCGTCCACGAAAAAACAGGCAGCCTATGCGCCCCCGTGGACGGCGACAGAAAACCATTCGTTCCCGAAAGCCTACAGGCCTACAAAACTTTGGATCCTGAACTGTTTTCGCAGATCATAAAGGAATTGAAGACGCGAAAGCAAATAGCCTCCGCGAAGCACGCGCACGCGTATAAAGGAATCCGCCCATGCATATTGGCGGCCCTCTCCAAGCCGCTTGAAAGCGGAGACGGCCATTTAATGCGTCTGGCAGTGGCACGCGAGTACCTGGCAGGTGGCTACGGTGTAGAGGAAATTGTGCAACTCTTCCAAAACCAGCTAGACTATAACCCGGAGAAAACACGTTACTACGTGGAATACGCGCAGAAAAACCCGGCTAAACCCTTCAAATGCAAAACAATCCGCAAATTAGGCTTCTGCCTTCCAGACTGTAGGAGGCATAGAAAATGAGTAAGCTGAACGCGGAAGAGCTGCGCATGCTTAAAACGTTGCTGAGTAGCAACGAAGCTTACCTTCAACACTTCTACCGTGGCCTCGATCGGCTGGAGGAGAGAATCGAATTGATTGAGGACTCGATGGAGCTTTTGCGTAAAGAGTTTGAACTGCTCAAACGTGAGGTGCTTGAACACGCATGCGCAAGGTAGACCCGGCAACAGCAGAAACACGTGTAATACGAAAAATCAGCGTGGGCGTCCATGTCAAACTGTCAAGCGGACTGTGCTGATCTCTCTGCGTTTGACGTGGGCGGAGTATGAGGCGCTGCAAAAACTTGCAGGCGGACGCGGCAAAGTGTCCACTTATATACGCAGGGCTCTGTTTAAACAGAAGGTTAAAAGTTTAAACATGGAGGCTGACGTTTAGATGGGTGAGTGTTCAAGCGGAAAATGTGGTGTTGGCGAAAACCCTTCCAGAAACGCCCACTATGTTTTGCGATGTTCAAACGATGACTGCGCAGCCGTGTTTCCTTTAACGAAGGAGTTGAATGACAGGCAGATGTGTCCACGATGCAACAGGGCGCTTTTAATTTGGTATCCGAAAGAATGGGTGAAGAAGCGAGGTGTTTGAGGATGGAACGTTACCAAAAACTTTACAGAGGAAAGCAGAACGCAAGAAACAATTTGCCTTTAATCCACAGTTTCTTGAATAAGCGTGTCCGCGTTAAAGTTGACGATGGCTTAACTGTGGAAGGCGTGCTTATCCGTTACCAAAACGAGGATAAGACAAAGCATTTGCCTAACGTTTTGGTTTTGAAGGATGGAAGCAGCTACCGCATTTTACGTGGAAATTTTCAACATATAAGCGAGGTGGCTAAGCATGGAGTTTGACACGGCAACCATAACAGGCATAGTGATTCTAGGCGTGTTTTTCGTTTTGGTAATGTTTTGGATATTTTCCCGGAAAGATGAAGGGGAATTTCCAAAGCAGAAGAGGTGGAAGAGAAAATGAACGGTTACATGGGATTTGATGAATGGTTCGTTTTTATTACAGCTTTGGTTGGTGCAATCACAGGCTACTGTCTGTTTACGCTTAAGCGTTGGGACGTAGCATTTGCGCTTTTCCTCGCTTGGCTATGCTTAGCTTTCTTTGAGTATTGGCTTCAAAATAGAGAGTTTGAAAGGTGGAAGAGGCGGGTGTTTTGGCAGTGAGTGGAAACAATGAGGAAGAAGAGGAAGAGGTGAAAAGTGAGGAGGACTCAGCGCTTGAGGAGACTCTTGTCGCGGCAATCAGGGCGCCACAGCGGGGAGACCTAGAGCAAATCTTAGCTTCAAACCTCGCTGCAGCCGTCTTCGCTCAGCCCCTAGATAAAATCCGCATGGTCCTCGAAGCTTTCATGTTGTTGCCTCCGGAGGAACAGCTCAAAATAGCCAAGGATGAAGGCGAAATCCAGTTTATTAAGGACCTCTACGAGGTTGCCGTTAGCCTTTCAAACGTTGTGGAGCTTGAGCCGCCCGCACCGTACATACGCGGACGATTCGCAAGCGTCCCATGGAGTTTCCCAACCACCGTGGCAGACCGTTACCTGCGCCCCTTTATAAACCGCATCTGGTGGTTCGCTGAAGGCGAGGAATGGCAAGAATTCTTCCGGAAGGTTAAATCTGCAGACATGAACACGGAGGAGGGCCAAGCCGTCTGGAACAGTTACCTCCGCGAGCTTGCAAGGTGGCTTGCCACTGGGTACGCGGCGTTAAGCATGGTTCAACAGGTTAAAAACGAGTTTATAATACGCGTAATGCCATACGCTAGCCAACTATTGCGCGAAATCTTCAAACGCTACATAACCAAGGAAACATGGGAGACAATGCTGTCCGTGGTAAGCGGCGGCAAAGCAAAGCCCAAGCCTGGGGTGCAACCGTGAAAGCGATTCTGAAGCCTATAAAATACAGAAGCCTAATAGCCTTCGTTTCAATCTGCCTTTTCCTCATGATGTTTAAGACAAAACTCATCATCCTCTTCGGCTTGATCGGCGGCTTCGGAGCTTTCCTTGCAGGCATGTTCTACGCCTGTAGCATAACAGTTCCAGCAGCCATGTTCTACTTCCAGTTCCTAAGCGTCCCCTCACTTATTGCCGCAACTGTAGCTGCTGCTGGAAGCACCCTTGGAGACTATGTCATATTCAGGTTTTTCCAAGACAGCTTCTTCACCGAGCTGCAGGCGTTCTTAAAAGAGGAGTTGGAGATAGACACGGATAAAATTGCCAGCCGCTTCAAAAATTCGCGGCTGCTCAACTCGTGGTTTGGAAGGAAAATCATGCTTCCAGCCTTGGCAGCCGCAGTGATTGCTTCACCTCTTCCCGACGAAATAGGCATAAGCCTCCTGGCATCGCAAAAGATGGAAAGCAAAAAGTTTCTACCAATATCCTTCACGCTCAACTTTCTAGGCATAGCCGGAATAATGAAGCTCCTAAAATTGGGGGAGGCTTCATAACTGTGAAAGTCGCCTGGCTATATGGAAACGAAAATATAAGCTGGAGCCGGCCGTACGTGTGGCTGTGTCTAGGCGTTAGAGGAGCCGGCAAAAGCTCATTTTTAGAACACTTAGCTGAACAACACCTACAGAACGGAAACTGTGTTTTAGACCTGTTTGCTTGTAGAGCTGGTGAAAACTTAGCATGGTTACGTAGCAAATGGGCTGAAGAGAAGCGTGTTCTGTTGGTTTCAGATGAAAGCGCCGTTGTAGAGGCTCCTGACAGCGTTTCTGTAAAACCATACACAAAGTTGAGCCTTTCAGACTTCACGGACTACGATATAATCATAAACAGCAGCCCATTATATAGAAGTCTAGACGCAGAATACATGAGCTGCAACTATATTATTGACAAGCTTTGGCATAGGCTTCACTGGAGACGCACAATCTTCACAGTTTGCAGGGAGGCAAGCTCCCTCATGTACAGTAGGTTAAAGGTTGTGGAGAACCAGCAGGCTGCCAAAGGCTTCTTGGTATATTGGCTAAGAGAAAGCAGACATGTCGGCAGCAGCCTCGGCTTAGACAGCATTCGCATGACAAGCCTAGATGTGGATGTTCGCTCACTTGCAGACTTCACAGTTTTCAAAAGCCAAGGTTCAGGAGGCTTGCCGCGTGAATTGTGGTTTGTCTACCGCTACGTGGAGCCAGGCTTTCTGCAAAATATGAAGCCGAACCAGTTTGTCATACTCACGCGGAGAGGACACATAGGTGTAGGAGTGTTCGGCTACCCTGCGTGGCATAAGTTGGAGGGTGAAGACATCTTGGCTAAGCTGCGGCTTAAAGTCACGTTTGAAGAGAAGCCTGAAGCCGGCGCCTACAGAGGCAAATATAAGACGCTGAGCGACCAGGAACACGCGGAACTCGTTGAAATGTACGTTGCGCAGGGCTTAGGCATGGATGACATTGCAGCTAAAATGCAGCGCAGCACCAAAACAGTGTTCGACCACCTAAACAAACACACGCGGGACGTGCAGCGGCTGGGCTACTGTCCCCGGTGCAGGCGTGCAGGCTCAAAGCTTGAAGCCGCGCCGGCCAAGCCCACGGCGGAAAATTTTGTTTCTTCACAGGCAGCCGCTGAAAACTAGCATGTGTAGGCGGCTTTTCCATTTTCCTTTTACGTTTTACTTATTTAGGTTGCTCTTATCCTCCATAATGGAGAAACAGTTTTTCAGTGAAATTTTCAGCAAGCTTTAAACTGTTTTTTCCATGTATTTCAAACTCTAGAGTAAACCTAAGTTTAATTAAGCTTTACCCAGTTTCCCCGCAGGTGTCCGTTTAATTGGAAAAAGCGTTTCACAGTTTTTCAACCCTCATTTTTGCTCCGCTTTTAACCTTGGTAAACAGCTCAAGATTTCTGATCACGTAGTCTCCAGAATGTTCAAATGCGCGCTTCTAAGTCTAAAAGCTTTGTCATATCATGACACTCAAAATCAAGTAACGCTTGCGGGGAAAAACTGCAGGGAGCCCCTTAGGAATCGTGTCGGATTTGAGGGTTTGCAGTTTTTCCCAAAAGATCTTATAAATAGCGGAGAAGGTTATGTTTGTTGGGGAGGGCTTTGTCTGACAGTGGCGATAAGAAGCCTAGGCTTTTTGATGGTCCAGAGTGTAAAGGCTGCGTTTTTAAGGGAAGCCGGTACTGCTGGAACGAGTGCCCCTACAACGTGTGGCGCAAACATTAGTTGGTAGACAGAATTGGGCAAGTTCTACCGTCAGGAACCAAACCTATAAGGATGCACGTGGTAAAATTCGTTGAAGAGGGCGCCTCTTGATTGGGATGAAGTGAAAAATCAAGTTTACGAGTGCGCATGGATCCACCCAATCTGAGAGAGCAAAGGAACAATACATTTATTGACATTTTTATATAGATTACATATTAAACTCAAAAATTCGAGGAATTGATATAAAGAAACTCGGAAGATATAGTTGAAAACTCCTAAGGTAGGTGGGCTGTATTGAACGAAGAACCACAGCCTGAGAACCCTGGACCGTTGGCTGGAATCAGAGTTCTAGATTTCTCTAGAGTTCTAGCTGGTCCGTTCACTACGAGGTTTCTGGCGGACGCTGGAGCCGAAGTGATTAAAGTTGAACGCCCTGCACTCGGCGACGATAGCCGACACTTCCCGTGGATCATAGAATCTAATGGTGTAAAACAAAGCGGATACTATATATACCTAAATCGTGGAAAAAAGAGTATTTGTGTAAATTTGAAAGATGCGAAGGGTCTAGAAATTATAAGAAAGCTGGTTGAAAAGTGTGATATACTAATAGAGAACTTTAGCCCCGGTACGATGGCGAGGCTCGGCCTTGGTTATGATGAGGTACGAAAAATTAATCCGCGGGTAATCTTCTGTTCGATATCTTGTTTCGGGCAACATGGCCCATATTCCTCCGAACCAGGCTACGACATAGTTTCGCAAGGTGCTAGTGGATGGATTGCGATGAGTGGTGAGCCAAATCATCCACCATTACAGTCCCCAGTATCGATTGGTGACATGAACGCTGCTCTTCACGCGCTTGGCGCGATCCTAATGGCGTTATACTATCGCGAAAAAACAGGAATTGGACAATTCATCGATATATCAATGGTTGACTGCCTTTTTAATCTACACGAGAGCGCCGTACAATGGTATATACTCAGCGGTCGTAAAGTTAAAATGGGACGAGTTGGGCGCCACCATCCGGGATACGTACCATACGGGGTATACCAATGTCGTGATGGGTACGTTGCAATCGCAGCACTCAACGATGAGTTATGGAAGCAGCTAGTAACGGCCATGGGAAAGGAATATGAATGGCTACTAACGGATCCAAGGTTTAACCTCACGAGTACAAGGTGTCACCCTCAGAACACATCGGTGGTAGCTCAAATTATTGAGGAGTGGACTAAGAAATTTAACTGTGAAGACATTCTGCGCATATTGAAAAACCATGGGGTCCCATGTACAAAAGTCAAGACGATTGATGAGTTATGTGATAATGATCCACATATTAAAGCTAGGGAGATGCTCGTGAAGATACGTCAACCGTTTATAGGTGATGTGGAAGTTTTTGGGTCACCTTTGAAGTTTTCATCAGTCTCCTCATGCCCCAGAGGACACGCACCGCTTACCGGTGAGCATAATGAGGAAATCTTAATCGGTTTGTTAGGCTATACAAAGGAAGAGCTATCTGAGTTGTATAGAGAAGGT
>Ga0080004_1102620_pt1 | contig 11989 bp, 8 predicted proteins | sample WasSprMetagenome_FD_69207 | JGI IMG/M metagenome (GOLD analysis project Ga0080004, IMG submission 69207) | Sulfidic aquatic microbial communities from Washburn Spring, Yellowstone National Park, USA - WS (SPADES assembly) (version 2) | ecosystem: Environmental > Aquatic > Thermal springs > Hot... | reverse complement strand
CCCGAGGGCTGGAGCGGCTGGGACGAGGGGAGGAGGGCGGAGTGGCCCCGCCGGAAGCTCGGGGAGCTCGGCTCCGGCGAGGCGGCTTTCGCGGTCGTCTCCGAGGACATCTACGGCAACGTGAAGGTCGAGCAGGTCTTCGTGCAGCCGGAGGGTTCGCTCGGCAGGGAGGCGCCGACCTGGGTGGGGGTCGCCGGCGTCCCTGCCGACCTCGATGCGCTGAAGAGGGTTCGACCGACCATCGTCACCGTCTCGCTCCAGCAGCTGGAGGAGCACCTGAGCCCCCCGAAGGTCACCTACGCGGTGAAGGCGGTCGCCGAGGGCGGAAGGGAGGTCGCGCTCGAGGCTCCGCTCACGAGGGAGCAGTTCGAGGCGGAGCTCCGGCGCGTGAGCCCAGGGGCGGTGTTCCAGCTGGCGGGCGTCTGGGTGCAGGCGCCCAGCGGCTCCCCGAGCAAAGAGGAGCTGGACAGGCTGTACGGCGAGTTCCTCGCCGCCTGGGCGGCGAGGCAGGGCTACCGGAGGCTGAAGGCGGGGGGCGAGACCGTCGAGGTGCCGGAGAACCTCGGCACGATGAAGGCGCCGGTCGGCGGGAGCGCCCTCCTCCTGAAGCCCGAGACCAAGACGTTCCAAGCCGCCGGCGCCAGCCCGAGCGCGACGGTCACGGTCACGGAGCGGGTGCCGGTCGCCGCCTGGATCCCGCCGGAGCTCCGCAGCTTCGAGGACTTCAAGAGGCAGATGTACGGGAGGCTCGGCTGGCAGCCCGAGGAGGGGAAGCCGGAGGCGAGACCCTGGTACGAGCAGCTCGCCGCCGGCGCGACCGCCGCGCTCGGCGCCGCCTGGCAGGCCGCGACCGCGGTCGGCGGCAGGATCCTGACCCAGCCTTGGTCTATCTTCGCGCCGCAGACATGGGTCGAGCTCGGGCGGGAGACCGCGAAAGCGGCGGAGGGGGCGGCGGAGAAGTACAGGGAGGCGCTGGACAGGGGGAAGACGGTGGAGGAGCTGGCGGCGAAGCTGTACGCGGTGAAGCTCGCGCAGGCGGCTAGGAGCGTAGGGCTCTCGAGCGTGGTCGGGCCGGACGGGAAGCCCGTCGACCTCCCCAGCCTCCGAGAGCTGAGGGACTTGGAGGCGGTGCTGACGTACGAGCTGTACAAGGCGGCGGAAAAGGAGCCGCCCGAGAGCGTGAAGCGCGCCTACCGCGAAGCGGTCTACCGCGGCAAAAGCCCAGCCGAGGTCTTCCTCCGCGGTCTTGCTGTGGGGACGCCGCTCGGTCTCGTCCCCGGCGCCGCGATCCCCGGCGCCCCCACGGTTCTCGGCACAGCCCTCGAGTGGGCGGGCTCGCACGTGAGCAGAGTCCTCAGAGAACCGCAGAAGGCGGCGGAGTCCTTCCTCAGGAACCCGCTGGTCGTCCTTACTCCCGCCGCCGAGGTGCTCCAAGCGGGCGGCGCGGGGGATTGGTCGGAATGGGTGCAGAGGCAGTTCGAGCTCGCGAAGAGGATCAGCGGCAAAGACCCCCTCCGGGCGTTCGCGGAGGAGTGGACTAGGTTCGGGGAGAGGCTGAGCGAGCCGGAGGCGCTGGAGTCGCTCTACCTGCTCGGTCAGCTGCTGGGGATGGCCGCCTTCGAGGGGGCGACGGAGAAGCTGACCGAGAAGCTGGTCGAGTCGCTCCAGAAGTCCAGACCGATCGGCGACATCCTCAAGGAGGTGAAGGAGAAGGAGGGTCTCGGCGCTGGGGCGGCGTCCTCCTCCGCTCCTAGGTACCAGGGGATGACGCTGAAGGAGGCGCTGGAGGCGTACAAGCGCGAGGCGGCGGTGCGGGAGGCGGCGAAGGAGGCTGCGAGGGAGGCGGCGCCGACGCTCGAGGGCGCGGTGACCGGCGCCCAGCCGGAGGCGCTCGCCGAGGCGGAGCGCTTCTCCAAGATGGCGGCCGAGGCGTTCCGGCGCGGCACCGAGGCTGGCGGGCGCGAGATGAGCTTAGTCAAGATCCTCTCGACCGGCGAGGAGGCGGTGCTGACGCCAACCGAGGCGGAGAAGGTCGCCAAGTTCCTCGCGGAGAAGCCGCTGAGCTGGTGGCGCGAGCTCGACCTGCCGTGGGCGGAGAAGGCGAAGCTCTTCCTCTTCGCGAAGCTGGGACCGGAGCGCTACGTGGGTTTCGCCCAGGCGCTCGAGGGCGCGGCGCGGAGGCTCGGTCTCCTCAAGGAGAAGGTGCCGAAGGACGTGGAGGTGAGGGCAGCCTACGAGATGGAGTACCTGCAGGAGCCGGGCAAAGCCTTCCCCGAGGGCTTGCGGAAGCTGGAGAGGGCGGCGGCGGAGATCGAGGTGGTCTCGCTCCAGGACGCGCCGAGGGAGCTGCTGGAGAAGCTGAAGGAGGCGGCGAAGGGCAAGCCCTTCGGCGTGCTCCCCGTCACCGTCCGGACGGAGCGGGGGCTGGAGACCTACTACATCCTCTACGCGCGGGAGGGAACCAAGATCCTCGGTCTCGCGGCGGTGGACGACGCGACGCTCTCCTACCTCGTCGAAGCCGCGCGCGGGGAGGGGAGGTCGTTCCTCGAGGCGTCGCTCCTCAGCCCGCTCGGCGAGGAGGAGGCGAAGGAGCTCGCCAGCCGGCTCGCCGCGGCGCTCGCCGCGAAGAAGGGCGAGTTCGCCCCCCCGCGCGCCGCCTTCGGCTTCGAGGGCAAGGGGACGGTGGACTTGCGCGAGATCGAGCTCCTCCTCAAGCTCGGCGGCGGGGGAGGCGGAGGGGCGGGCGGAGGAGGGGCGGCTGGGGGCGGCGGGGGTCTTCTCCAGCGCCTCGCGGAGCTGTGGAGCCGCGCCGCCGCCCGCCTCGGCTCGGCGACCGCGCCGGATGTCGCCAAGAGCGTTGGGGCAGCCGTCCTCCGGCTCCCAGAGGCGGTCGCTTCCGCGTGGAACCGCGCCGCCTCCCGCCTCGGCTCGGAGACCTTGCGGGAAGCCGCGAAGGGCGCTGGGGCAGCCGCCGCGGCGACCGCCGGCGGGCAGGCGCTCCTCCTCCTGCCTAGGGAGCTGCTGCAGTCGGTCGCCCCGCTCCTCCCCGTGGTCGAGACGGCGACCGGCACCGCCGCCGGCGCGGCTGCGACCGCCCTCTCGGCGCTGTCGCAGCTCGCGCAGAGACCAGAGAGAGCCGCCGTCTCCGGCGTCCTCCAGCTGCCCGGTCTCGGCGCCGTCCCCTTCATCGGGGAGGTCGGCGGCGGCGGGATGCTCCTCAGCCTCTTCGCGGGCCTCTCGCCGGTTGAGGTGATCGTCGAGAAGGGGGAGGCGGTCGCCCGCGCCGCCAGACCGGCGGCGAAGGAGGCGGAGGAGGTCGCGAAGAGGATCCTCGAGGCGGTCTCCGCGGCGGTCGGCGCCAAGCCGAGGGGCTTCATCGCGGGCGCCTCGAAGGAGGGGTCGGCGCTCTTCGCCAAGGAGAGGGAGAGCCTCCTCTCGCCCGCCCTCCTCCAGGGGGAGAAGAGGGTGGTGTGGGGCGTGGTGAGGACGAAGGGCGGGGACGCGCCCGTGGTCGCCGAGGTCTCGGGCGGCGGCGCCACGGTTCACGCGGCCGTCCCCGCCGGCGACCATATGCTGCCGGTCGCCGTCAAGGTCTCCGGCCAAGCGGCGGTCGCCGCAGTCGCCGAGCCCCCCGCCGCGGCGCTCAGGAGGGTCGCCGACCGGCTCGAGGAGCTCGAGCGGCAGCTGCTCGCGGGCGCGGCGCCCAGCTGGTACCTGCTCTCCTCCGCCCTCCCGCCGGCGGTCGAGGAGCTGCGCTCCGCGCTCCCCGCCGCGACCGGCACGCCCGCCGCCCGCTCGATAGGCAGGGCGGTCGCGATCCTAGAGCGGCTCGCCTCCTCGCAGGCGCCCGCCGGCGTCGCGGCATTCGATCTCAGGGACGCGGCGACCGAGCTCAGGAGGGCGGCCCGCCTGCTGGAGGAACCCGCGACCGCCCCCCTCGGGGAGGCGGAGCTGGAGGCGGCTTGGGACGCGCTCGGGCAGCTGGCGGCGGTCTTCGGCGCGAGCCCAGTCGCGCTCCTAGTTCGGAGGGCGGTCGGCGGCGTCGAGTACTACGTGCAGGAGCGGGGCGCCCTGCGCCGCGCCGCTAGGGAGGAGGTGGAGCGCAGGCTCGCCGGGCTCGGCGCCCCCGTGCAGGTCTTCACCCTCGAGGCGGGCGCCCCCTTGGTCGAGGTCGAGGTGCTCGCGGTAGGCGGCGGGCTGGAGCTCGGGCGGCTGCCGGAGCGGCATAGGATCGTCAGCGGCTACCTAGAGGTGGGGGGCAGGCTCCTGCCGGCGGCGGGCGCCGTCGGGCCGACCGGCGGCGAGCTGGTCGTCGAGCTGCCGGAGGGGAAGGGCTACGTCCACGTGAAGGTGAGGGGCGGCGAGGCGGAGGCGGACGCGCTCCTCCTCGTGGCGCCGGCGCCGGACGCCGCCGCGCTCGCGGGGGAGATCCTGAAGGAGGTGGCGAGGCGGGTCGGCGCCAGACCCGCGCGCCTCCGGCTCCTGAGGGCGGCGCGCCTCGGCGAGGGTCTCGCCCTCATCGCGGAGCTCGACGAGGAGGTGAGGAGGAAGGTGAAGGACAAGCTGCCGCGCATGCCGGAGCCGCCGCGGCACGGCATCTTCGTCCCCGTCGAGGAGGAGGCGGAGGGCGGTTCGGTGAAGGGCTTCTGGCTCGTCTTCGTCCCGCCCGAGAGCCTAGGGGGCGCGGAGCTGGAGAGGGTGGAGATCGGTTCGCTCACGGGCTTCAAGGTGGACACGGGCGTCGTCGTCGTGCCGGCGCTCACGCAGATCGCGGCGCCCGCGGTCGCGCCCGTCCAGCTGTCGAGGCTCCTAGCGGTCGAGGAGCCGAAGCCCGAGCCTAGGGTGCCGCCGGTCAAGACGGTGTTCCTCCTGCCGCCCCTCCCGCCGCCGCTGCCGAAGCCTAGGGCGGGCTGGCAGGCGGCGCCCGAGAGGGGGGAGGGCGTCCAGCGGGAGAGGATAAGGATCTAGCCCTCGGGCGCGGCTCCCCCCAAGCCCTCCCCGCCCTCCTCCTCGTTCCCGCCGCGCCGGAGGCTTTCGGAGAGCTTTGCCAGCCTCTCCGCCCTCTCCACCCTCCTCACCTTCATCATACGGGCCCAGAAGCCGTCTGGGAGCCTAGCGTACGTGGGGAGAGACTCGAAGTACGCGGGCAGGGCGGCGCGGCGGACGATGGTGCGGCGGCCGCTCACGGTCTTGACGAGCTCGTACCAGAGGGCGGCGACGAGCCTGCCGCCGCCTGGGGCGTAGACGGGGTTGAGCGTGGCGACGTAGTCCGCCGCCTCGCGGAAGAAGCTGGCGATCTTCTCGTAGACGGGCGTGGTGACCACGAGGAGACCGCACACGTCTTTGATCGTGTCGAGGGCCTCGGCGACGCGTATGGACTGGATCCTCTTCTCCCCGCCCTCCATCGTCCAGTACTTGCTCGCGTGCTGCCCTAGGTCGTCGAGGACGGTGAACGGCACCCGGACGCCCATCTCGTCGAGCCGGAGGATTGCCGCCGCCCACTGGGCGGGTTCCCAGAAGAAGTGCTCCTCGACCGCCGCCTCCGCCCTCTCCGGCGGGAGACGCCAGTCGAGGAGCGCCTGCCAGAGCGCGTTGTAGACGTACGTCGTCTTCCCGATGCCCCTCGGCCCCTCGACCACGAGGATCCAGTTCCTCAGCCGGTTGGCGCGCCAGAGGGCGAGCGCCAGCTTCGCGTACGCGCAGACGACCGTCGAAGACCAGCCGGAGCCGCTGGGGGAGGGGGTCGGCGGCTGCAGCGAGCCCGACAGCTCCTCGCCCAGCGAGGGCGGCCGCCGGTTCCACGCCTCCCTGAACGCGCGCTCCGCCACGTCCCCCGGCGCCACCCCCGCCCTGAGCGCCCGCCCCGGCTTGGAGAGCGAGACGTACAGCCTCGCGCGCCTCGCGGCTCTAGCGAGCGCCTCCTCCGCCGCCGCGGCGAGCGCCGCCTCCTCCAGCCTCATAGCAGCACCGAGGGGGAGAGCCAGAGGGCGTATATCACCCTCCCGTCGCCCCCCTCCGAGGGCGGCGGCTTCGCGAGGGCGAGCAGCATCCTCCTCGCGACCGGCTCCTCCTGCCCAGGCTGCGGCTCCCAGCGCGTCCAGTCGCGGAGGAGCAGCTGGCGCTCGCCGCCCCGCTCCGCCTCGAGCGCCAGCAGGTACGCCTCGAAGCCCGGCGCGTAGAGTCCCTCCCTCCCCTGCGCGAGCGCCGGCCACGGGATCTGGACTTCCGGCAGCAGGAGCGGGACGCCGACCACCTCCGCGTAGAGCGCGACGCTGCCGGTCACCAGCCACGCGTGCTTCAGGACGAACTGCACGAAGCGGTGGGCGCTGCGGGCGGCGGCGCTCGCGCGCACCTGCGGCGGCGAACCGGAGGGGCCGCGGGAGACGATCAGCTGCACCGCCGCGACCGGCTCCCCGCTCGGGGCCTTCGCCGCCTTCGCCGCCTGCCTCGGCTTCCACGCGCCCCGCTCCGCCCCGAGCGGGTGACCGAACGCGAGCAGGTTCGCGAAGGCGAGCGCGCCGTGCAGCGTCGGGGCGGCGGGGAAGTAGGCGAGCTCGAGGCGGGGGATGCTGAGCCCCCTCGGCGGGCCGCGGCGCCTCGGGAGGATCGTCACGGCGGCGCCACCCTCCCGAGCAGGGCGACGATGAAGAAGCCGATCGCCGCCGCGATTATCAGCCAGAACAGCCAGCGCCCGACCGCCTCCGCGAGCGCGGATCGCGCCCTCTCCCTCTCCAGCCACAGCCTATGGATCCGCTCGCTCGCCCGCAGCGTCTGGAGCGTCGTGTGGGTCGCCGCGATCGCGTTGTCCAGCATCGTCGCTAGGTACTCCCTCACGACGCGCGGCACGTCGTACGCGACGACGAGGCGGAGCTCTGGGTTGATCGTTATCTCGCCCGCTGCCTCCGCCGCGCCGGAGAGGAGGGTGGCGACGAACCTGCCGCCTCCCTCCCTCGCGTCCCACGTGCCCCCCTCCGCCTTGAGCGCGAGGGAGGCGAGCCCGAGGCTGCCGAGCGCGCGCGGGTCTACCGCGGCGGCGCTTTCCCCGAGCGAGACGGCTAGGAACGCGGGCTTCCCGAGCCGCTTGATCGGTCTGGCGATGACGGTGCGGGGGACGAGGAGGATCGCCCTCCCGCCCGCCCCGACGTACGTGTTCTCCGCCACCTGCCTGACGGGGATCAGCTCGAAGACGTTCTCGTTCGGGTTGAAGGCGAGCGCAACGGCATCCCCAGAGAGCAGGAGACCGCCGGCCGCCGCCTGCCTGCCCCTCGCCAGCAGACCGACGACGAGACCGGCGGCGAAGGCGGCGACAGCCATCCCAGCGAGCGCCGCCTCCGGCGGCATGCCGGCTTGGGCTAGGGGGAGCGGGGGCAGCGGGGCGAGCATAACCGTCACCTCGTCTTGAGCACGGCCCGCCCCATCGGCTCGAAGGTGACCGCCGACCTCTGCGAGAGGTCTGGTATGTTCCTCGCGAGGATGTTGAGCAGCACCTGCATCATGCGCGGGAGCGCGGTGAGCACGATCTGGTCGGCGACGACGAACCCGTCCACCAGCTGCGCCACCTTGATCGCGTTCTCCGGCACCAGATCCACCCCGTCGATCTGGCGCCGCAAGTCCTCGAGGATGTGGGTCAGCGTGAGGAGGAGCGTGGTCGCGTAGTTCCGGAACGCCTCCGGTATCGCCTGCGGCGAGACGGCGCGCGTCCCGTGCGTCGCGAACAGGCGCTCCGCTTGGTTCGCGAAACCGTCCAGCAGCTGGACGAGCTCGCTCAGCCGCTGCAGCAGCCCCTTCAGCTCCTCGGAGGTCGGCATCTCCTTCAGCAGCGTCTCCGTCCACTTCGAGAGCTCCCGGAGCGCGGCGTCCGGCGGGATCGTGAGCACGTGGAGCGGCACGCTCATCGGCACCAGCCGACCTTCCTGCGTCTCCGCCACGCGCTCCGCCGCGCGCCTAGGCTTTTAAGGGCGCCGCCTTAGTGAGCGCTTATTAAGGGGCGCCCCGACCCCGAGGACGTGAGCGCTAGGGTCGGTCAGCGCCGCGCCCGCTGGGGCGCGGCGCCGGAGCAGGGGGGCGGCGTCCCCGCGTACTTCGCCGCCCTGATCAAAGCTAGGCTGCCGGCGGCTAGGGAGCGGCTCAGGAGGCTCGCGGAGGAGGTGGAGGAGGAGGTCGGTCTCACGAGGGACGAGGCGGAGAGGAGGGCGAGGCTGAGGAAGCTGCTGGCCGCCGCGGAGGCGACGCTGAGGAGGCTGGAGGAGGCGGTCGAGCGCTACGGCCCGCTCTCGCCGATGCCGGCGCCGCGGGGCGGCTCGAGGGAGCCGGCGGCGGAGCTCGCGATGCTGTTCGACGACATCGCGGACTTCGCGGAGGACGGCGGAGACCCGATGCTGCAGCGCCTCGTGCCCCGCCTCAGGCAGCTGGCCGAGTCATTCGCCACCCTCTAGCAGCGAGAACCTCGCCGCCCTGCCGTCCCACTCCTCCAGCCTCCACCTCCTCCCCCTCCCGTCCTCGACCGTCTCCGCTGAGCTGAGCACCCTCTTCGCCGCCGTCGCGGCGGCGAGCGGGTTCCTCTCCTTCCTCGGCAGGGTTCGCAGCACGTCCGCGGCCAGCGCCTTCGCGCGCACCGTCGCGACCCTTGCGAGCGCGCCGCCGAGCCTCCTCCTCAGCGCCTCCCGCGCCGCCTCCTCCAGCCTCTTCAGTCGCTCCGCGCCCCTAGGGCTGCCCCACCAGCCCCCGCCGCTCGTCCCCCTCGCGCGCCAGCCCAGCGGGAGCTCCCACCCGAGGGTCGCCGCCGCCGCCCTCGCCACCGCGTTCACCACGTCCGCGTGCTCCTCGGAGGCGTGGCGCAGACCGCCTCCGACGCCGAGCGCCGCCCCGCAGACGGGGCAGCGGCCCGCGCCCCTAGCCGGCGCCGCCGCCCCGCCTCCAGCCGCCACCAGCCCCATCCCCCTCGCCGCCCCCAAGACCGCCTCTAGGATCGGCCTGTCCTCCGGCGCGTAGCCGAGCTCCGCGAGCGTGGCGTACACGCGCTTCGCCCCGCCGCGCGGGGCGCCCCACCTCTCCTCGGCCTCCCTCCGGAACGCCCCCTCCACCACGTCCGCGGCCGCCATCAGCTCGGCGAGCTCGCCGGCCGCCGCCTTCGCCGCGGCGAAGGCTAGGAGGCGGAGCTTCACGGGCGAACCTGCTGCGGCGGGCTTAAAAGGGCGGCGCGGTCGGCTGCCCCGTGGGCGAGGAGGGTTTCATCCCGCTCCCCTACCTCGAGAAGACGAAGAAGTGGGCGCTCGAGATGGGGGGCAAGCCGATCGACCCAGGGCACATCGGGACGGCGCTCGAGGTGCTGGAGGAGATGACGGCGCGCGCGGAGGGGGGCGACCTGCGCTGGCTCGGCTACGCGGTCGAGCTGTTCCGCATGCTCCTCGTCGAGATGAGGGGCAGCGACGAGGCGCAGGCGTTCACCCCGTTCCCCGCGCAGGCCAGCCTCAAGACCGTCAAGGTGGCGAAGGTTCCGGTCGCCGAGGCGCCCGTGCAGGGCGCCCAGTCCTACTACGTCGCGTGGGTCTGCGAGTACATGGACAAGCGCTTCGAGGTCGAGTACGAGGTGGACTTCTACCCGAAGCTGAACCTCGTCCACATCTACCCCTCCCTCCGCAGCGCGCTCCGCGCCGCGCAGCTCGAGGAGCTCGCCGAGCGGCTCGCCACCCCGCGACCCGCCCTCCAGCCGCCGCGACCGCGCAAACCCGACCTCCTAACCGCGCCCATCCTGCCCGAAGAGGGGGACGCCTGAGGAACCGCGGCTCCGCCCTCGTCCTCCCTTTTCTTTTTTCTTTATTTAAGAATGTTGCCGCGACCGCGCCGCGCGGCGATAACATTATCCCTCTTTCCGCCTGCCGCCCCGCACGCTGCCGCGAGCGCTTATTTACCCTCCGCCGCCGGACGGGGGCGATGGGGTCTCGCGCAAGGACGCTCAAAGAGGGTCTCGCGAGGGCGGCGCGGGTCGCCGGCTGGCTCTACTCGCCGATACCCGTCGGTCTAGGCGGCGTGCTCGGACCGAACTACCCGATCACGGACAGGGGGCTGGAGAGGAGACCGGGCGGCGCCACGTGGTCGGCGGTCGTCTCCGCGCTCAGGGGCGGCGCGGCGCGCGCCATCGCGGGGATGAGGGAGCTCGCGGAGCAGGGGCAGGAGCCCCGGTCGGTCGCGGGCGACCTGCGGCTGCTGGTCGGCAGGGTCTCCGACCCGCGCGCGGCGGCGCACCTGCCCCGCCTCGGCGCCATCCTCGTCGCGGAGACCTTCTCCGGCGTGCTCGCGGACTTGAGGGAGGTGGGGCGCGGGGAGCCCCCGCCTACCGCCGGCTCCTTCTCCTCCGCCTTCGAGGGGCGGACGCCGGAGGGCGAGCGGGTCGGCGTCCTCGTCACGTACCGGGTCGAGCCGGCATCCGACGGCAAATACGAGCTGTACATCGACACCCTCAGGCTCCTCTGGGGCGGCGTCCCGCGCGGCGCGCCCACCCCTTCCCAAGCCCCGCCCAGCTACGGGCGCGAACAGGGCTATAGGCGCCCCCTCGGGGGTCTCGGGGAGGTCTGCTGGCGGTCGCCAGCGCCGCGCGGCGACCCACGCGCGCTGGCGCGCGGGCTGCTCGCCGACCTCGACCTCCTCTACGAGGACGTGAGGCTGGGTCGGCTGGAGGAGCGGCAGGTCGCGGACGCCCTCCGCTCCGCGGCGGAGCGGGGGCGGGAGCTGGTCGAAGCCGCGGCTGCGCTCGCGGGGCGGCTGACCCCCTACGCGGCGGAGAGGCTTATGGAGGAGGCGTGGTCGGCGTCCGAGGCTCTCGAGAGGCTGGAGGAGCTGGCGCGGGGCGGCGCCGACAGGCGGAGGCTGCCCAGCGCCGTGGCGGACGCTAGGCGCGCGGTCTCCCGCCTCCTCGACCGCCTCCCAGCCCTCCCAGCGGCGGCAGCCCTCCGGCGGGAGGAGGAGCGGCTCCTCATCCGCCCAGAGCCGCCCCCAGCCGCTGGGGAGGGGGCGCCCGCCGCGCAGTGGGCGCGGGAGCCGCCGGTCGCGGTCGAGGAGCACGTCGTGAGCCCCGAGAGGGGGGTCGCCGAGCAGCTGGAGGGCGTCTTGAAGGAGATCGAGGGCTTGTACAAGCGGGTGTGGAGGGGCGAGCGGTCGGAGGAGGTGGCGCGCTCCGCCGGTCTGCTGGCGGAGCGGCTCGAAGGGCTCCTTGGGAGGCTGGGCGAGAGGGCCGGCAAGCCTGCTAGGAGGGCGCTCGAGAGCCTGCGGCTGCTGGCGGAGCGGGGCTCCCAGCTGGTGTACACTCAGGTTCTGATGCTCCTCATAGACGCTGGGAGCGGGTTGCGGGAGGCGCTCGGGGAGCTGGCGCGCCCCAGCGGCAGCCCTGCTAGGTAGTGACCGGATCGCGCAGGGTGCCGCGCCCAGCGACGCCCTTTTCCGGCGCGCGCCCCGTCTACAACCTCTCTGTCGGAAGCTGCGTCGTCGGCTTAGAGAGGGTTTGCGCGATGGGCGCGCGGGGTCGCGAGCTCGCCGAGCGGAGGAGGAGGGAGAAGCCGAAGAAGTGGCGCCGCTGGTACTACTAGCCCCCCGACCCCAAACCCACTTTTTTCTTTTTCATCCCTCTGCCGGCTCGCCGCCCCGCTGGGGTTCCCTCCGCGGGTTCCAGCAGCTGCTGGCTCCGGCGCTGGGTTCGGGGCGGCGGCTGACAGGCTGCCCTTGGGGAAGAGGGTTCACTTCATCTGCCCCCTCTGCCTAGAGGGTGAGGGGAGGTGAGGGCGCGCGGAGGGATCCGCCGGCGGCTCTCGGGAGCTGGGCGGAGCGCTTATTAGATCTGCCTTCCGCGGCTCCGCGTGGCGTCCGCTGTCAAGCTCCCCGAGAGGAGGCGGCAGCTCGAGAGGCAGGGCGGGCGCACGCGCGCGCCCCAGCGCGCGGGGGCGGGAGCCGGCGGGTGGGAGGTGGCGGTAGTGGGCGGCAGCGAGGACGAGGTTAG
>Ga0080004_1131831_pt1 | contig 11998 bp, 17 predicted proteins | sample WasSprMetagenome_FD_69207 | JGI IMG/M metagenome (GOLD analysis project Ga0080004, IMG submission 69207) | Sulfidic aquatic microbial communities from Washburn Spring, Yellowstone National Park, USA - WS (SPADES assembly) (version 2) | ecosystem: Environmental > Aquatic > Thermal springs > Hot... | reverse complement strand
ATTTTGAGGGCGTCTAATTCATCTTTCGTTTGCTTACTCACCTTTAGAGTGGTGCTCATTTCTACCGCGGTATAGGGTAATATACTTAGGTATAAAAGTATTTCTTTAGTTGATTAGAACCGCTACAGTGGATATGAAGCCGAAGACAGCGTGTCCGAGTTTAGTTAGCGGTTCAGGGATCACATAGGAGCTCACGGTATTTCCCACAGTATCCGTGTTCGGCGTCGAAGGTGTTGCAAGTGAGCGCCTCAACCCTGTAGTATGCACACTTATATGCGAATCTACATTTGAAGAGCTTCCTTACGGTGAAGCGGTTAGCCAACCTATGATTCCGCCTGCGAGCGCAACAGGTAGAGCGATTAAAGCGTATTCAGGCTTCTTAGTTGCTAGGTATCCACCCGCTCCGCCTGCAACAGCACCTAAGCCAGCGCCTATACAGGGGTTCCAGTTGCTGAAGTCTTCGCTGTATATGAGCGCACCGTCTTGATAGATTTTTAAGTCGTCGACCCACGTCACCCCAGGCCTACCTGGTGCACCCCAGCCTCCGCCGAGGTAGAGCCTTATCACAGCTACGTCTGAGGGGACGGTTAGCTCCCCGGAGAAGAGCTGCCAATCAAACGTGCCTGGGGGTAGGCCTATGCCTGAAAGATACTTCCACGTTTTGCCGTCCGCTGAGCCATACACGCTTAGCCTGCTGACGCCGCTTGCCTGCTTAACACCCTTTTCGCCTAAAACGTTCTCCTGCTTGGCGTAGAATTGAATCTTCAGCTTCGCACCACGCTTCACAGACAAACCGTAGGCTAAGAATCTGGGCCAGGAGGCGAGTTCGTCGAACCTGTCTGAAACCAGCTTCGCGCTGCTTGGAAAGCTTCTCCAAACCACGAAGTCGTACACAGCTTCTACAGTCAAACCTTCACCACCTAAACTTCGGTCACCACTCTTGTATAAGCGTTATGTCGCCTAACCCTAGAATAGCGTTCACGCCACCCGTTGCTCCGTTGATTATGCTGGCTACGAAGATCGCTGGGGAGGAGCCTGAGGGAACAGCTGAGCCGGTAAGCGCACCCACATACGCTTCGTTCACGTAGAACTCAACCCTATTCGCTGGCACGTGAACTATCTTAACCCTCCAGATTTGGCTGTCGCTTAGGGTTCCGAGGCTGAGCGTCGCCCTCGCTGTTCCATAGGCTTCACCTGTTACAGCGTAGTTGTCGATTCTCAGCCCAACGCCTAAACCAGTTAAGTCCCCCTCAGCCGACACGCTCTTAAGCTGGACGTGCCCAACCGCTTCTGGGTCGCTGTTCTGCCTATACAGTAGGAAGCGTATCTCGAGGCGTTTACCCCAATCTACGTAGAAGTATCTTAGGTTTCCACTGTTCAGCCCCGTAATGTTGTCGTAACCCATACCCCTGCTGCTTGCGGTGGTTCCCGTGTATGGGAAGAACGTAGATGGACGCATACCCACCCCGCCGCTTCCAGCGTTGCTCACGTACCAGCCTGCGTTCGGCGGCAGGCGAATCACCTTGTATCTCGAGAGTAGGTTGTCCAGAATCCACTTAGGGTATCTGAACACATCCAAATACTTCAAGTCGCTACCCATCAAGCCAAGCCGCCTCTATGGGTTGAAGTATGCGAATAAGCTTACTGTCGCATCCGCTGAGGGAGTGTACACCACTCGGAACACGGGTGGCGGATTGTAGAACTTATACGTGTACACGCCAGCCGAAGTAGATTGAGAGTCGTAGTCAACCCAAGCGAAGGTTGTGGGGACGCTCATAGGCAAGAAGCCCATCGAGTAGGCTTCAGAAACCCTGTCTGGAACCTGAATCTTCAACACCCCAGTCTGGTTGCTGACTAAAACGAGCTGCACGTTTTTGCCCAAAAGAAACGGAACCAGCGGCGGACTATAGAATCCACCTGTTGAAACTGACGCTTGGTTACATAGAACAGCCTGCTCAGGGTGGTAGACGTAGAGCTCGTTCAGCCTATCTAAGTCGAACTCGTAGCCTTCAACTTCACTACCCCACATACCGCTCAAATCTGGGGTGAAGCGTGGAGCGTCAAGTTGCATTGGGAGAACGAATTTAAGCCTCCTACCCCTCTCGTAGCCGAAAGTGTACATCGGATAAAGTCCACCCGCTTCTGAAGCTATCACCGTTAAACGGAGTCTCTGAGTAGTCAACCCCCACCTCAACTTCCGAATATTCTGCGGTCTCGTCAGCAGCATCAAGTCCTTAACCGTGCCTATAGCCACGTTTAGGCGGAGGACTCGGTTGTTGTGGCAGTCGCAGACCAGCACGTCGTCGTTCGGCGGGTCAACCTCAACATCTGTAGGAGCGTTTAAGCCGGTGTAGTCGGTTTTAGCTGTGCCCCATGTCCCAAACATACTGTATGCCCCTGTTTTGTAGTTGAGTTTGACGAGCACGTGCTGGCTCGGCACAGTGAAGTATAGCTCGTCTGGGTTAGCTGGGTTGAAGTTCGCAGCGAATATTCCTGGGAGCGTGTATCCGCCGACGGAGGTTATGTTCTTCACCAAGCTGCCGTCCTTAGCTTTCAGAAGAACTATCCCGGAGCCGTGTCCCACAGCTACAACGTCATCCACAGGATTATAGTCTATCCCGAAAGGCTGGCTGTAGCCTGTAACCTTCCAAGCGAATCTTCCAGTTTTAAGGTTGTATCTCGCCACATACGGGGTGGTTGCTAAGCACTGCATGTATATCACTTCATCCTCGCTCAGCGGGTAGACACAGCCAAGGTCGCTGTTCTCGTCCAAAGGTTTCAAGGTTCTCCTCAAAGCATTCCAAAACGTCGATCTAAGCGCCTCCCTCAGCTTCTCAGCCAGCTTCGCGTAATCTATCGGCCCATATTGCTCTACCATTACTTCACCAAAACCTCCTTCAACTCTTTCCTAAGCTTTCTAATTTCCCTATACATCAGCCATAGGAATACGTTTTCGACGACAACCCAGTCTATCACAGCGAATATGAATATTGGCACAAACCAGTCTGGCACATTCAAAGTTTAATCTCCCCCCGCTCAAGTATGCGGATTGGCCACAGGAGTTCAAGCAAACTCCTCCTAAACTCCTTCTCGTTATCTATCTTCGCTAAAGCGTAGGCCGCCTTATAGGTTATTGGCTTAGCTGTGGATTCTTCAACTGGGTTGTTGGGTGGCACAAGCTTAAGTAGAAACCTTCTCGCAAAAGGTATGGGTTGGCTCGGCGCTACAACGCCAACGTATGTCGGCACCTTGCCTGTTGTTGGGTCGTAGGTGTCGTCGTAGACCGTTACGAAAGCCGGGTAGTTCGTCGGCAACGTTAAGCCGAATGTTTTAAGCTCGAATGGTGAAGCATCTATCGTGTAAGCCCTCTCAGGCCCATCTATCTCGATGAAAAGCCTAACATACTTAGCGTCCAAGCTGTCTTTAACAAGCATAGAGAAGAAGAGGACGAAGCCAGGCGCATCCACGGTGTCAAGTAGCTTATCTTGCCCAAGGGTTAACACACCCTCAGGCTCCCTGTAAACATACATCCAGCCTTTTAATAAAGGTAAGCAAGAATAGAGCGTGCTTTCTCACCTCACTTGTTGTTGAATTACCTGGAAGCTCCTAAAAGTTTGAGGGCGTTTTCTATTTGTTAGTTTCTCCCTGAGTCTGGCTATTTCAAGGATACCTTCTGTTGTTAAATGTTTTCCTTGTTGTATCATTTTTAAAATTGCTAAGAAGGTTTCTCCCTCCTGCTTTTTGATTCGTAGGTATGGAAGTATTTTTTGTGTTATGGTAAAAACATCTGCAAACCTATGAATGGTTAATCGGCACACCGCATGCGAGTGAGGAACCATGTGGGTTCCATTGATTACTTCGATAAACAAGGGCTTTCCAAGCTCAGCTGCTAACTCCTCCATTTCTTGCTTTTTGGTTGCGCTTTGAACTAAATCAATGCATGGATTTACTTCAAATCCAGGTGGTGCCGTTCTTTTCTTCTTTAAAGCGACTTTGAAGCTTCCTTCACCATCGATAAAGCCTGCAAGCCACGACCAAAAATGAGGGTCTTCAGGAAGTTTACTTGCTTCCCCTCTGCGACTAACAGCTACTTTATACCTCCATGTCACAGGCCTATAGCCACTATGGTTGCGTTTGAGCTTCAGAAGCCTAGCCATGCTTCTGATGGAATCCTCCGAACGATTCAACTCTTTTATGTTTGCTCCATACGTTGGATATTTTCTCTTCAAAAGTTCTATTTCGTCCTTTGACCAAGCGTTCCCTCTAGAGTGGAGTCCCTTATGAGCCCGTAAACCACGAAGATTCTCGAAGACTCTTCCACAAATGTCGCAACGCAGTAAAGGCAGGCAGCCGTATAGCATAGCTTAACCTACTCTTCGTCCGTTATTTCAGCTTCTAATTCTATATATGCCTTAGAAGCAGTGGGTTGCGACCACGAGGCTTTGAACCCTTCTTTGCCCGTTAGGCTTCTGATAACCGTTGGCCTCCGCTTTTCAAGTGCGAGCTCTCCTTTGGACGCGAGCTTCTGGCTGTCGAGAAGCTCCCAAGTTGGCGACGTTACAGTTGCGTCTTTGCTCCAATATATTTGGAACAGCGTTTCAGCCTCCGCCGCTATGCGCTTAGCCCAGATCTTCGCCTTCATACCGTATGGTATCAGAACTTTGGTTGGCGGCGTGTATGGTGCTGAGTCGTGGTATAGTAGGTCGCTGTAGAGTGGGAAGTCTCCGCTTGTGCTTGTTCCGTCGCTCTCACCCTTCAATGTAAGGATTTCACGCGCCACTACACCTTCACCTCCTTAAGAAGTGTGTTGTATTCGCTTATCGCTTCTGAACGCTTCGTTACCGGGTAGACGGTGAAGCCCTCGATACCATAGGTTTCTGTGAACGCTCTTTTGATTGAAGCGTCGTAAACCGAAATCGGCATAGTCAGCCAGTAGCTTGGTGCCCTCCTAGTTAGAATGTTGAAGATCAACTCTGAGTCCTTCGGAATCTCAACCACATACTCGCCGTATGTGAAGTCCACTCCAGTGTAGACGCTTAGATTCGAGTCGTTTCCGAAGCGGTAGCCGTAGTGTATGTTTGGGAAGTGGATTGCTTCAGCTGAGCCCCTTGAATAGCCGAAGAGCTTCTCCAAGCCAAGCGAAACCTTCTCTCTCTGGAAGCGCCTCTGGCTAACACCCTTAGGGATCTGAAGATCGACTCTAAGCCAACCAGGTGTAACCTGTGTTTTAACGTGGAAGAGCCTATCACCCCACTCCTTAGGAACATACCACATGTCTGTTTCGTCGAACGCCCCGCTCAACGGGAAGCTCAAACCAGTGTCAGTGTAGGCTGTTGCCGGCATAACCCCGTTCGCTGGAACAAGTATAGTCCCACCAACGTAGCTTGGAAGCGGAAGGGTCGCTGGCAGGGGAAGCGGACCGTAGTGGAAACTCTCAAACCCCCTGTTAACCCTACTCTTCACGCGGAACACGAACGCCTTAGAAGTCGCTGGAATAAACACCGATAGGAAAGCATTTTCTTGCACTAAGCCTAGCTCATCTACCACTCCATCCATTTATCTCACGCTCTCCGCTAAATTAGTTAGAGCTACAGCTATAAAAGTTTAGCTTATGCGTGGACCAAAGTTCTCGGTAGCTGAAGCGGAGCGCCCTCTCCCTACACTTCCAGGGATCTATGTCTCCAACCTTTCTTAGCTTCTCAGCAAGCTCGTCATACGTTTCAGCAAGGTAGCCGTTCACACCATCCTCAACAAGTTCCGGCAAAGCTCCATTCTTGAATGCCACAACCGGCGTTCCCACTAAATTTGCCTCAACACAATATAAGCCGAAGACCTCTATATAGTTTGGGCTTAGTGGCGCAACTAAGCATTTCGCCCTTTGGAGCAGTTCAACCTTAATTTTATGTGGAACCCTGCCTAGGTATTCGATGTTTTCAGGCATGTTTCTCATGAGCTCGTAGACGTATTCTCTGTCGGCGACTATTTCATCTTCGCCCACCATAACGCCTTTCACGTTCAAGTCCTTGCATAGCCTCACAAACGTGCCAGCCCCCTTGTCTCTGTCTATGCGATTCATGTAGAGAATGAAGTCCCCCCTCTCCCCGTCGTTGAATGGATACTCGTCTGGATCTACGGCGTTGTAAATGTAGCCTGCCTTCACGCCTAGAACTCTTTCTATAAGCTCCTTGTGGAATTTCGATACTCCGTAGTGCTTAACCTCATCTTTAAGCCTGAACATGTGCGGCGGAGCGGAAGCATGCCAAATCTTTACTGCTTTTTCTGGATAAGCTTCGGCAACAACACCCGTCCAACTGTCATCTATAATCAGCTCAACATCATCCAGAACATCTTTATGATTGAGGTAAGCCTGCTCATAACCCTCCTCAACAAAATGAACGTTTGCTGGCGGCAACCCCCACCTTAAAGTCCACGCAACCCTACTTCCCCTTAGACAGAAGAGCCAAACATCATCACCTTTCTCGGCGAAAAACCTAGCGCGAAGGGATGCCTCTACCTCCAACCCTCCATACATCTGCGGACTGGGTGGGCTGGTTATTATTGTTGAAGAAGTTACCGCTACCTTCATAGATACCGCCAAATATTCTTTTTAAACCAGTTTACTGTTTCTTTCAAACCATCCTCAAGCGTATATTGTGGTTTCCAGTTAAGCAGTTTCCTTGTGAGTGTGGAGTCAACGCTGAAGGAGATGGGTTGTCCGTTCACAAGTTCTCCTGGTTCATAGTCTCCTAAAACCCAGTTTAACTCTGGAATGAAATGTTTAATTATGGTGGCAAGCTCAACGTTTGAAACTATTTTGTCGCCGAGGTTTCCGCAAGAATGGAGAGTTAAGCCTACGCAGTTGTTGATTTTCTCTAGAAGTTTATCGTAGAAGTTTAGAACGTCCTTGCTGTAGGTCCAAAGTCTCTTGGCTTGTGGGCTTCTTAAAGTGAAGGTTCGGCCTTTCAATCCGTGGATAATCAGTCTTGCCGGAAGCTCATCTGAGCGCATGCGAGGGCCGAACGCTGAGCCTGTTCTCGTAATTATGATTGGAACTTCGTATGCTTTATGGTATATGTAATAAAGGCTCTCCGCGCAAGCTTTTGTCAAGCCGTAAAGGTTTGATGGAAGTGGAAGCGTTTTCTCTGTGAATGTTGCGCCGGTGTGGCCGTATAGAGCGTTGAAGCTGCTCACGTATACAACGATTGGTCTTGTATAGCATCTCCTAACTGCTTCAAGAAGTCTAAGTGGGGGCATAAGGTTTCCAATAAGCGTGTGGGTTGGGCTACTATCCCCCATAGGTCTGTCTGGAAACTCTAAACCACAATCGAAGATAATGTCGTAGCCCCTTACATCTTCACACACTAGATCCCATGAGGACTTCCAAATGTACTTCATTTTGTCAATGATGTTTTCAAGTCGCCAAGCCTCCTCTCTTCTAACGACGTCGTTTCCAGCAACCTTGAAGCCCATCTCAATGAAGAGTTCAGCAAGCTGGGAGCCTAGGACTCCTGCAATACCCGTTATGAATATCTTCATTCTACAATCACCCCAAACCCATTCCAGAATGGCGTTTCAATCTCATAAATTTGATATTTATATCCATTGAGCCATGACTCAAGCATAACTCTATCAGGTATTATGTAAACTTTGCATTCGCTTTTGTGGCCCTTCTCATTTGGAACCGTTATGATGAGTTTCATGGAAACTCTAAGCGCCTCTTCAATGCATCTTCTAGGCTTTTCAACGTGCTCCAAGATGTCCCCCGTTACACAGGAATCAAAGCATTTATCTCTAAACGGTAGGTTGTGGGCGTCTGCAATTATGAAGCCTTCAATTGGAATTTTCGATGCCTTGCATTTTATCCATGTGAGGTTGATGTCATAATCCTTCAAGTCAACAGCTACATTAGGTCTCATGTTCAATCCACTTATCAACCATGGATGCATTTGCCCCGCCCCCACATCCAATATTCTCCCCTCAACGTTTTGGAGGATGAAGAAAGCCCTATCCCCAAGTCTCACCGTTCACAACCCTCCCAGCCAATTCTTCGTATTCCGAAACCATTCGCTTCACGCTGAATTTTTCGGCGAATCGCCTGCAACCCTCATAATCCACGTCGCCTTTCAGAACCTTCTCTAAGTTCTCCTCGTTCAACTCCAGCACTCCATCGTGGAGTTCAGATGTAACCCAACGCTTATACGTCAATACTGGTGTGCCTGTTGCCAAAGCTTCAACTATGAGTAAGCCAAAAGCTTCTACATATTGCAATGGGTATAGGAGTGCCTTAGCCCTTCCCAGAAGCTCGACCTTCTCGTCAAAGCACGGGTCTTTTACGAGCTTCACGTTCCCCATTCCATTTACCGTTTCCAGAATTTTCGTGTAGTGGTATGCGTGGTCTGGAAACTCTGTTGAGCCTGCCACCACAAGCTTGAAGTTATATTTCTTTGCGAGTTCGATGGCTTCATATACGCCCTTCGCTGGATGAAACCTCGATAAGAAGAGTATGTAGTCATCCTTCTCATAGCATGGCTTATACTTGTCAAGTGGGATGCCGTAGTTCACGATCCTAGCGTCCTTAAGCCTCCCAGGGTATGAATCGTATTGGCTTTGATATTTTGAGCCTTCCCAAGTCGATCTTCCTTGTAGTGCGTGCTCATAAGCGAGTTTTGAGAGAACAACAGCATTGTGTCTAGCAAATCTTGGATGGAAGAAGTCTAAGCCATTCCTGACGTATATGTGGGGGATGTGCTTAACCTTGTAGTGTATGTATTCGGTTGTTATGCATGTTGCACTTGCATCAATTAGGATGTCATGTTTAGCTAGGTCGTCGGCATACCATTCAACAACCTTCGATTCAGCATCGTAGGAGATCAAACCATAGGAACAGGGTGTGAACTTCACATTCATTCCCTCATAATGTTTTCGAAGGTTCGGTGCGCAGTAGAGCGTTACCTCATGCCCTCGCTCAGCAAGCCCTCTACTAAGCCAGTATGTAGTGATCTCCGAACCATAGCCAAATGGTGGGCACCGCACTAAAGAGCTACTGACTATTCCTATTTTATAGGACAACTTCAAGTTCACCATTAACATTGAGAGCTAAGCCTGGACCTATCACGTGTTTGCAAGTAATTGCTGTGTCAGCGTATGCTTTTACTCCTAGTTCATCGCTCAGCTTCTTGAAGAAAAAGATGTCTTCCGATAGGGCTGCATCCATCTCCCAGGGTTTAATGTCCCATTCAAACCACGGTTCTTTGAGGGCTTTGAATATGCTTAAATCTATCAATGTGAAGCCTAAGCCTGAGCCGTCCACTTCAACCAGCCTATGCCCCTTTGGAACGTCGCTCCAGGTCATTGGAGTGTATGCTTCTCCATTCTTCTTGAATATGCTTAGTGGGAAGACGTTGTTTTCAACTCTCTTCAAAGCGTAGACTCCGCATACAACGGGAAGTTTCCACTGCAAAAGCTGAAGCAGAGCATCATAGCTTTCTGGAATGACATCAGCATCGAGGAATAATAAATAATCGCTTCCGTCCTGGATTGCAAGTTTTGCACAATAGGTTCTGGCTACGTCAATTGGATATCCTTTGATTATATGAATATCATAATTACAAGGAACAACCAGCTTCCTCAAAGCAAGAGCCCATGATGGCGAAACTCCATAAGATGCAGTTGAATATGGAACACCTATTGTGATCCGCATTTCTCAATAAGCCTCCTTATAACCTCGTCATATGGTTCTCTAGGATGAACCTTCAACTTGTCGAGCAATTTCTTAGTCTCCGTTGAAATTTGAATTGTGGTCTTATCCACAAACTATAGTGAACTATAGCGACGGCTTATATCTTTTTCGAGAAAAAAGAAAAGGGGGAATTTAGCCGAAAACGGTTATTCTTGCAACCACTCCTGAGACGCTACCACGTAGTGTTATGCTTGTAGCTGACCTGGCTGCTTCTAGAACGTAACCTACGACTCCACCCGTTGTCGGGAACGCTCCTCCAAGAGGCGTTATGTATCCTCCAGCTAGGTCGGTGAAGGTTATCCCATATGCTACTTCAGTGTTCGGCGTATCTGGAAGCGGAGATGTTGTTATGGCCACAAACCTCAAATGCTCCTTGTATATGATGCCGCTTGCCACAGATAAGCCGCTTGATACTTCCCTGGTTTTCTAGAAGTGCTCAGTGTAGATTTGACCGGTGCCGATGCTTGGCCTTGTAACCTCCCCAGTTTTGCTGAAGTGCTCTACATAAAGTTGTCCAGTGCCGATGTCGCTTCTGACGGTTATGCGCTTTTCGGAAGCCAAGCTTACCCCTTTAGTATCCTAGCCCAACTACTGTGAACGTTATGCTTGAAAGGTTTGCTCCCGAGGCAACCTCAGTCATAGGCGTTCCTGAAGCTCCAGTTTGCCAGTAAACCCTCACTGAAGCTAAGTTCCCTGAAGCCGCTGGAATGTATCCTTCAGCGATAACGCCTGTGTTAGCTCTAGCGCTGAGGATGTGTTGGACGTTGGTTAGGTCTCGGAATGTTACTGGAAAGCCTCCGGTCGTGTAGCTTGACGGTCCGGAGACTGTTTCTAACGTTATCTTTTTGCCGTCAGCTGTCAGCACTATGACTGTCATTGTTCAGCCCCCTTAAGTTGCCCACTTCAGCGAGGCTAGGAAGTCGTGTTCCGCGAATATTAAGCCGAGTAGCTTGATCGTCTTTGTTCCGCTCACCCTAGGTTTGAAGCCCCACATTACGCCTCTGTCGAAGCTCACAAAGAGAGCTCCAAGCGGAGTGGGATACTGGTATATTGCGACGTTCTTCTCAATCGGGATTTCTGTTAGAGGCTCAACCGTGTATATGCCGTAGTCCCGTTTGCCTTCGGATATGAGCTGGAACTGCTCTATTGAGGGGGTTGAGCCGACCTCCACTACTCCCCCGTCGAAGATCAGAATGAAGGTGTACTGGTTCGTTGTCCTATTGGTCTTGTAGAAGTTCGTTCCGTCACCCAGAAGGTAGGCGCTCGTTCCAGCTGTAACAGGTATGTCCCACGAGTTAGTGGTGTAGCTTGTGTAGCACGGGTTGTCCGCTGATGGGGTTGCAACCCACTTCAGCCCCTGTGGGAACAGCCAGGCAACACCTAGAGAACCTGGCACCGATGGGAAAGCGTAGTTTTTCCTAACGGGGAACGTTGCTTTAGCCACACCAGCCATGTTCAACGCAAGCCCCCTCTGCCTCTCTATCTCCGATGCGATTGAGGGCGCAACCTTCCGTAGGTGGGTTAAGCCGCTGTCGAAGACGAAGTTTATCCACCGCTTCTCCTCATCAGAGAGCTCGACGTAGCTCACAGTGTGGCGATCCAGAGCCGCCACAGTCACACCAGCCGATATGTCCTTCACGTTAACGGGTCTTTCACTCATCAGACCACCACAAACCTTAATATCGCGGCGAGTTTATTATCTTTCTGATTACTTAGAGGGGCTAAGGTGGTTAAGGTGGGGAAGGTGCTTACAGACTCGGAAAGGAAAGCGCTAGATTGGCTTACCAAAAAATATGGGGAGGTTAGGTTCAACTACAACAAGAGCCCAGACTTCATCTTACCAGACGGCCGCGGAATAGAGGTGAAGCGCCCCGCGTTCAACACAGTATACTTCACAGCTAAACAGTGGTTTGAGCTCAGCGGAGACACGGAGATAATGTTGATGGGAGACGGCTCTGAGCCGATCGCTATAGTGCCTTTCAGCGAGGTGAAGAAGGCTTATGAAAGCGGGAAGCAGCTTAAATGCGGCGGGAAAAACTATAGGATCAGCGTCCCAGAAAAGCAATCCATATTAGTTATCAGATGCTCGGAGGAGACTTGGAGAACATTTAGAAGATACGCTGTGGACTACGAGGGCTACGAAGCCGCCCTACGCTCCCTGCTAGTTAAAGCCGGTTTGCTGAGAGAAGGCACCGTTTTCTAGAAGACTACGCCTTCTTCGGCTGGTTTGGTTGCTGGTGGGGTTGTTTGAATCACTTG
>Ga0080004_1113073_pt1 | contig 12000 bp, 11 predicted proteins | sample WasSprMetagenome_FD_69207 | JGI IMG/M metagenome (GOLD analysis project Ga0080004, IMG submission 69207) | Sulfidic aquatic microbial communities from Washburn Spring, Yellowstone National Park, USA - WS (SPADES assembly) (version 2) | ecosystem: Environmental > Aquatic > Thermal springs > Hot... | reverse complement strand
TTTGACCCAAAATTCGATGGTCTCTCTTTTCTGCTTCAACTTCTTTTCTCAAAAAATTCTCTAATTCTTCCTTTTTCTCAAAAGCAATTCCATAAATTCGAGTTAGCATTGGATTTTTCTCATTGCCTTTCCAATAAGCTCCAGCAATTTTTCTTAGCTTGAAAGCTTCAGGATTTATTTCTTTTGTTGATTTGACATGAGGACCTGCACAAAGATCAACGAATTTCCCGCTCTCATAAATTGAAACGCTTTCTCCTTCAATTTCTTTGATGAGTTCTAATTTATAAGGTTGATCTTTAAAAATTTTTTCTGCCTCTTCTTTTTTAATGACTCTCTTTTTAAAGGTAATATTTTGCCCAATCAGCTCTTTCATTTTTTCTTCAATCTTTGGCAAATCCTCATTTGAAATTTCTTTTGGCAAATCAAAATCATAATAAAAACCATTTTCGATTGCAGGTCCAATCCCAAACTTTGTTCCCGGATAGAGTTCTTGGACAGCATAAGCTAAAATATGAGCCAAAGAATGTCTAATTTTTTCAATTTTTGCCATGTTATTAAATTATGGCTAATTAATTGAGAAAAATCAACAATTTTTATTATATTAAACAAAAAAAGCCTCTTGCAAATTATTGCAAGAGGCCCTCCACCTCCTCTGAAATTCCGATATTTTCAAGAATAAAGGGGCCTAAAACAATTATCTTTTAACTTTCAATGATTTCTTCGACGTTTTCGCAAATTATTTTGGGAACTCCATCTTTTTCATCAACTCTACCTTCAACTAAAATAATTTTATTTTCTTGAAATGCATCTGGATTTCTTACTAAAACAGAGGGGAAAACAACAACTTCAATTGAGCTTTTTTCATCTTCTAATTTTGTGAAAAACATTGGCTTTCCATCTCTTGTAATAACTTTTTTAATTGCCGAAATTACGCCCCCAACTCTGATCATTTTCCCTCTTAAATCCAATTTTTCATAGATTTTTGAAATTGGAATTGCCTTTTTTTGCAAAACCTCTTTAAATTCAGTAATTGGATGGGAATTAATATAAAGCCCTAAAAGCTCTTTTTCCCAGATTGCCTTTTGCTTTTGAGTTGCGGGAGTTGCAGGTTTTAGTCTAATTTGGGGCTGGAAAAATTTCATATCAAAAAGTCCCTTCTGTCCCACTGTTTTCTTTGCTTGATTTTCTCTATTCCACTCCAAAAGAGCTTCTAAATTTGAAAGCAAAGTATTCCTTTCTTCAAATCTATCAAAAACTCCAGCTTTGATTAAGCTTTCTAAACTTTTTTTATTTAATTCCTTTGAGGGAATCCTGTTTAAAAAGTCAGCAATTGATTGAAAGGGTCCCCCTCTTTTTCTTTCTTCTAAAATTGCTTCAACAGTATTTTCGCCAACATTTTTTATTGCCAGCAATCCAAAACGAATTTGTTTTTTGTCTGGTACAACGCTAAAGTTTCTATAACTTTCATTAATATCAGGTCCCAAAACCTCAATTCCCATTCTTTTGCATTCTTCGATCAAAAATCCAATTCTTTCAACATCGCTTTGCTCTGCAGTAAGCAAAGAAGCCATAAACTCTAAAGGATAGTGGGCTTTCAAAAAAGCAGTTTGATAGGCAATAATTGCGTAGGCTGCAGCATGAGATCTGTTAAATGAATATCTTGCAAAAGGTTCAAACCAATTCCAAATTCTAACAGCTATTTGATCTGGAATTTGATTTTTCTTACAACCTTCAATAAACTTTTCTCTTTGAGAATCGAGCAATTCTTTAATTTTTTTGCCAATTGCTTTTCTCAAAATATCTGCTTCTCCCAAAGTAAATCCAGCTAATTGTTGAGCAATTTGCATTACCTGCTCTTGATAAATTAAAACTCCATAAGTGGATTCCAAAATTGGTTTTAGCTTTGGATGCAAATATTCAATTTTTCTTTTGCCCCTTTTTCCAGCGATATAATCTGAAATAAATTGCATTGGCCCTGGTCGATAAAGAGCTAAAATTGCAATTATATCCTCAAGTTCATTTGGTTTTAATTCCTTTAGACATCTTCTCATTCCTTCAGATTCTAATTGGAAAACCCCAATCGAATCTCCTTTGCTCAAAAGTTGAAATGTTTTTTTATCATTTAAAGGAATGTTTTCAATATCAATTTGTTTTTTGTGAATGGCATAAATTTTGCCTAAAGTATCTTCAATAATTGTCAAATTCTTTAATCCTAAAAAGTCCATTTTCAAAAGTCCTAAATCTTCAATTGAATGCATTTCGTATTGAGTAACAATGGCTTCTTCATCTTGGGTTGGATGTTGCAAAGGAACTATTTCATCTAATGGATCTTTTGAAATCACAACTCCGCAAGCATGAGTTGAGGCGTGTCTCGCGCATCCTTCCAATTTTAAAGCTAAATCAATAAGTCTTCTTGCTTTTTCATCGGTTTCGTAAAATTGCCTAAACTCCATCACTTTTGCCAAAGCCTCATTCAAATCCAAGCCAAAAGGAATTGTTTTTGCGATTTTGTCACAATAAGAATAAGGATAACCTAAAACTCTTCCCACATCTCTAACTACTGCCCTTGCTGCCATTGTTCCAAAAGTAATAATTTGAGCTACTTTATTTCTTCCATATTTTTGAGCAACATATTCTATCACTTCATCTCTTCGTCTATCTGTAAAATCCAAGTCAATGTCTGGAAGAGAAATACGTTCTGGATTGAGAAATCTTTCAAAAAGCAAATTGTATCTTAATGGGTCAATGTTTGTAATACCTAAGCAATATGCAACTAAAGAGCCCCCGACACTCCCTCTTCCAGGACCAACAACAATTCTATTTTCCCTTGCCCACCTTACGACATCTTGAACAATTAAGAAATAAGAGCTAAATCCTGTTTTCTCAATGACTTCTAGTTCATAATTTAATCTTCTGATAACTTCTTCTTTTGGTTTTTCTCCATATCTTTTCCTTAAACCTTCAAAACAAAGTTTTTTGAGATATTCGTTTGCTGGCGTCCCATCAGGAGTTGGAAAAACTGGTAGCTTTACTTTTCCTAATTCGAATTCAAAATTACAAAGTGAGACTATTTTTTCTGTATTTTCGATTGCCTCTGGAATATTTTTAAAACTATTAATCATTTCTTCTGGTTTCCTTAGGGAGAAATCATCCGCTCTCATTGTCAATCTTTCAGGATCGTTTGGATCAGCTCCAGTATTTATTAACATCAAAATATCTTGAGATTCTGCATCTTCAGGTCTCAAATAATGAGCATCGTTAGTTGCAACCAATGGAATTCCATGTTTTTTTCCAATTTTTATTAAAGCTTCATTAACTATTTTTTGCTCTTTTATATTTGGGTGATGTTGCAATTCCAAATAAAAGTTTTCTCTTCCAAAAATTTCTAAATATTTTAAGGCTGTTTTTTCAGCTTCATCAAATTTTTTTTCCAAAATTAATTTTGGAATTTTTCCTTGAATGCAAGCTGTAAGACAAATTAATCCTTCGGCATGTTGAGCTAATAAATCTTCATCAATTCTTGGTTTATAATAGAAACCTTCAAGATAAGATTTTGTAATTAACTTTACTAAATTTTTATAGCCTTGAGCGTTTTTAACTAACAAAACTATATGATATCTTTTATCGTCAATCCCAACTCTTTTTTGATGCATCTTTTCATAGGCTAAATAGAGTTCAGCCCCAATTATTGGCTTAATATTCCTTTCCTTTGCTTTTTTATAAAACTCTACCGCTCCGTAAATTGCTCCATGATCAGTTAAAGCTATCGCATCCATTCCTAAAATTTGGCAATAATCTAAAAGCTCATCAATCTTTGGTAAACCATCTAAAAGAGAATAATGAGAGTGGACATGTAGATGATAGAATTTCATAAAGTTATTTTATTTTAACTCTTTTGAGATTTTAAAATCAAATCTTGCTTTTTTTATTTTCTTTGATAAAATATAACATAAATTTCATGGCTGTTCCAAAAAAGAGAACATCAAAATCAAGACAAAGAAAAAGAAGGGCTCAAATTAAATTAGAGGCCCCAAATCTTATAAAGTGCCCAAATTGTGGACAAGAAAAATTACCCCATGTAGCTTGTCCTGCCTGCGGATTTTATAAAGATAGGGTAGTGATTGAGGTGGCAGAAAAAGAGGAAAAGAAGGAAAAAAAGAAGAAAGAGAAAGAAGAAAAGGTAAAAGAATAAATCAAATTTTTATGTCTGCTAGACATTTGGCAAGATGTATCGCAATGCAATCTCTTTACGAGTGGGATTTTTTTGATAAAAAGAAAGATCTAAATGCAATTGCCGAAAGAAATATTAAAGAATTTGGTCCAGATTTAAGAGAAAAAAAATTTGTCTTTGAATTGGTAAATGGGGTAAAGGAACATTTGGCAGAAATTGACGAAATAATTAAAACTGCTGCACCCTCTTGGCCATTAGAACAAATCGGAATGGTAGAAAGAAATATTTTAAGATTGGGGCTTTATGAATTATTATTTGGTGACAAAAAAGCCGTACCACCAAAGGTTGCAATTGATGAAGCTATTGAATTGGCCAAAGCCTTTGGTGGAGAAAGTTCTGGGAAATTTGTAAATGGAGTCTTGGGTGCAGTTTATAAAGAAATGCAAAATGAAAAACTTTGATCTTCTTGAAAAAAAATTAAATATAAACTTCAAAGATAAAGATCTTTTAATTACTGCATTTTGTCATCGCTCTTTTTTAAATGAGAATCCAGAATTTTATTTACCACATAATGAAAGATTAGAATTTTTGGGCGATGCAGTTTTGGAATTAGTTGTCACTGAATATCTTTACAAGAACTATCCCGATAAAAATGAAGGGGAATTAACAAATTGGAGAGCAGCTTTGGTTAATGCAAGAATGCTTGCTGAAATTGCGAGAAATTTGGGTTTTAATGACTTTTTACTTCTTTCTCGGGGTGAAGAAAAAGAAACAGGAAAAGCCAGAATGTATATTTTGGCCAATACCTTTGAAGCCTTTATTGGAGCTTTGTATCTTGATCAAGGATACAAAGCTTGTAAAGATTTTATTGAAAAACATCTGATTGTGAAATTGCCGGAAATAATTGAAAAAGGACTTTTCAAAGATGCAAAAAGTAGATTTCAAGAAGAAGCACAAGAAAGAGTTGGAATCACCCCAACTTACAAAGTATTGGAAGAATTTGGCCCAGATCACGCAAAACATTTCATAGTTGGAGTTTTCCTAAAAGATGAGTTAGTGGCAAAGGGTGAGGGTTCTTCAAAACAAGAAGCAGAATTAGAAGCAGCAAAAAAAGCTTTACAGATTAAAGGTTGGTAAATTTAAAACTCAAAATGCAAAAATCAAAAATCAAAATCACAAATCAAAATTCAAAGTTATTAAATTCTTTTTGCATTTTACATTTTCATTTTGCATTTTGAGATTTGATTTTTGAATTAATTCTATGTTGGTAATTAGATTTTTGAGAACTGGAAGAAGGAATCAACCATCTTTTAAAATCGTCGTCACAGATAAAAGAAATCCTCCAAGAGGTGGAAGATTTGTTGAGGAGGTTGGCTTTTGGAATCCGTTAACTAAAGAAAAGGTTTTAAAACCAGAAAGAATTAAATATTGGCTGTCAGTTGGAGCTCAACCATCAGAAAGTGTTTACAATTTATTAGTTGAAGAAAAAATTATTGAAGGAGAGAAAATAAAAAAGCACAAAAAGAAAAAAGAAAAAGAGGAGGCAAAACAATCTTGACATAACTGATTTGATTTGCTAAAATATTATTAGCACCCAATAATTCCAGAATGGGAGGAATTTCCAGAATTTAAAGAACTCCCAGAATCTGGAGCAAAGGTCGATTTAATTGAAAAAATAGATCAAAAAGAAAAAAATGACCGAAAAAGCACCAGCATATCAAGCCTTCCTGGAATATGTGATTAAATCTTTGGTAGATCACCCAGATGATGTAAAGATTGAGAGGAAAGTAGATGAGATGGGAGTGTTGCTTTCTGTGAGAGTAAACCAGGAAGATATGGGACAGGTGATCGGAAAAGGAGGAGCGACTATCAAGGCTATTAGAAACTTAGTAAAGATTGTGGGAATGAGAAATAGAGCAAGAGTGAATTTGAAATTAGAAGAACCAGTAAAAAAGGAGGGGTCAGGAGTGGAAGATTTGAAGATCTAGTTCGGAAGGCTTTCATCATAGAAAAAACGGTGCTATCATTAAAAGGTAGCGCCGTTTTATTTTATGATTTTCGATATTTTAACAATCTTTCCAAAACTTTTTGATTGTTTCTTGAAAGAGTCATTTATAAAAAAAGCCCAAGAAAAGAATTTAATCAAAATTAGGGTCCATAATTTAAGAGATTTCACTTTTGATAAACACAAAAGCGTAGATGATAGGCCATATGGTGGGGGATTGGGAATGGTTTTAAAAATTGAACCAATTTATCGAGCAATAAAAGAAATAAAATCGAAAACTAAAATAAAAAATTCAAAAGTAATTTTATTTACCCCGAGAGGAAAGCAGTTTAATCAAAAGATGGCTTATCAACTCTCAAAGATAAAACATTTAATTTTAATTTGCGGGCGTTACGAAGGAGTAGATGAAAGAGTGGCAAAATATATTGCAGATTTGAAAATTTCAATTGGTCCTTATGATCTAATGGGAGGTGAGGTTGCAGCAATGGTATTAATTGAAACAATTGCAAGATTGATCCCTGGAGTTTTAGGCAAACCTCAATTTTTGAAAGAGAGATTACTAAAAGGAGGTAAATTTGTTGAATATCCACAATATACAAGACCAGCAGTTTTTTCGCCAAAAAAAGGAATAGAATGGAAAGTGCCAAAAGTCTTACTCTCTGGCAATCACAAAAAAATTGAAGAATGGAGAGAAAAGCATAAAAAGGTCATTGAATAAAATTAGTTCTTTTTGTAAAATAATTTCAGATCTTGGGTAGGTGGCGGAGTAGACAAACGCACCAGTCTGTAAAACTGGTGGCCGATTGGCCTTCGCAGGTGCAAATCCTGCCCTACCCACAAAATAAAGCTCTTTAAAAGGAGGTGAAAAATGAGGGTAGTGATAGATTGTGATGGTACTCTTATTGGAAGGTTTTCTTTTGAGGGAAAATTGATGTTAAAGATCGTCTCTTTGTTCGCAAAAACGAGAGTAGGGAAAAAATTGTATCTTTCAAGAAAGCCAAACACAATCGGTTTTAAAATTTTGAATGAGTTTAGAGAAAGAGGGGCTGAAGTTTTTATTTTTTCTGGATTTGGGATGCCAGAACTAATTGAAATTTGGCTTAAAAATCATGGAATAATTTATGAAAAGCTAATTGCCAACATAAACAAAGAGCCGCAAGTTTTTTTCAAGTTAAGAGAGCTAGCAAAACTGAATCCTGATATTGTTGTTGATAACAATTTGAAAATTATTGAGCAATGGAATTTAGTTTCGAGAGGAAAAATTGAAAAAATCGGAAATATTTTTGTTTGGATCAGAGAGGAACTCCAAATTGGAAAAGTAAGAATGAGAGTTTTAAATTCTCCAATTGCTTCTCCTTTTGCTCCGCTTTTGTATAGATCCTACTTTCTTTTAATGGAGACTGAAGATAAATTTTGCCCCACTGTAGATACTGAAAATAACCCTCTATTTTATTTCATTTTAGCTCCTTTTGGAGTTTTGAGTTTCGATGTCAAAGAAAAGAGCGCCTTATTTTTGATTGAACCAAGAAAAAATCCGTTTGAAGTTGGCAAAAAATTAATTAGAATCTTTGGTGGCCTCTAAAGGCCACCTTTTATTTGACTTTTTTCAAATTTTTTTCAAAAATTAAATTAATTGCCAGGGTAGTTCAGTGGCAGAACGTTCCCTTGGTAAGGGAAAGGTCATGGGTTCAATTCCCATCCCTGGCTCAAAACTATGCCAAAAAAGAAAAAACCATTTATAAAACTTCAATGTTCAGTTTGTAAAAGAATAAATTACTACAAAAGAAAGTCAAAGAAAGTGACTAAAAAGTTAGAATTAAAAAAGTATTGTAAGTGGTGCAAAAAACACACTCTTCATAAGGAAATAAAATAGTTCCTTTCTCTCTTTATGGAAAAAATAGAGATAATTCAGAAAGTTCTTGAAAAAAATAAAATAAAGGAACTCAATCCTGTTCAAAAAAAGGCTCTTTCACTCGGACTTTTAGATGGAGAAAATTTAATTGTTGCTTCACCAACTTCGAGTGGAAAAACAATTTTGGCAGAATTAGCGGGATTAAATGTAGTGTTAAATAGAAAATTAAAAATGATTTATCTTGCTCCTCTAGTAGCTTTAGCTAGAGAAAAGTATGAAGAGTTTAAACAAAAATATGAAACATTGGGAATTAAAGTAACAATAAGTGTTGGAAATTTTGATAGCCAGGATCCATTTTTAGAAAAGTTTGATTGGATTTGTCTTTCTAATGAAAAAATGGACTCTTTAATCCGTCATAAAGCTCCCTGGATAAGAGAGATTGGTTTAATTGTTGCCGATGAGGTTCATATTTTAAATGATTTTCAAAGAGGACCAACTTTGGAAATTTTAGTTACCCTTTTGAAAAACGTCTGTAAAAAAGCACAATTTTTATTACTTTCAGCAACAATTAAAAATGCTGAGGTTTTTGGAGAATGGATTGGGGCTCGAGTTTTAAAATCGAGTTTTAGACCAACTCCACTTTATTTTGGTATCTTTTTAGATAACAAAATAAAAATGTATGGAAAAACTGATTATATACTTACAAAAGAATTAAAACCTGAAGAAGCAATAGTAGAAAATACACTTTTAATGAAAAAACAAATAATTTTCTTTTTAGCCAGTAGAAAAAATGCTGAGGCCTTAGCTCAAAGACTTTCAAATTTTGTTTTTCATTTTTTAACAAATGAAGAGATAAAAGAATTACAAAAAGTTGCTAAAAAGATAAAAAATGTCTTATCAACCCCTACTGAACAATGTAAAAAATTGGCAACTTGTGTAGAAAAGGGAGTAGCTTTTTATCATTCTGGTCTTTTATTTGAACAAAGGGTTTTAATCGAAGAGGCGTATAAAAAAGGCTTAATAAAAGTTATAACTTCCACAACCGCACTTTCTTTTGGAGTCAATTTACCAAATTTTAGAGCAGTCGTAAGAGATGTAAAAAGATATTATCCTGGTTTTGGATCTATTTTTATTCCCGTTTTAGAAGTTCGGCAAATGTTTGGAAGAAGTGGAAGACCAAAATATGATAGTTGGGGGGAAGGAATTTTAATTGCAAAAAATTACACTGAATTAAAAGAACTAGAGGAGTATTACATTAAAGGAGAGCTAGAAGAAATTGAAAGCCAAATTACCAATGAAAGCGCTCTAAGAATGCACATTTTATCTTTAATCTCTAATGAGTTTTTCGAAACAGAAAAAGATTTGTTGGAATTCTTCAAAGAAACTTTTTTGGGAAAAACAATAAAAGAAATTACTCAAATCAAAGACAATATTGAAAAGGCATTATTCCAACTTCAAAAATGGGAGTTTATTGAACTTGAAAATACAAAAGAGGAGGACAATTTTAAATTTGTACCTACCACACTTGGAAAAAGAATATCTCAATTATATATTGATCCATTAACTGCTTATTTTTTTATAGAAGCTTTGAAAAATTTAAAAGAATGGAATTTTATTGCTTTTTTATCTTTATTGTCAAAAGCTATTGAATTAAAACCTTTGCCAAATGTAAGCGCAAAAGATATATCAACAATTGAAGAAACTATATTACAAAATGAAGAAAGTTTTTTACTTCCAATACCAGATTTTTTTGATGAAGAATATGAAGAGTTTTTAAAAGAAGTAAAAATGGCTCTGATTTTTAAATCTTGGATTGAAGAAAAATCACAAAAAGAAATAATGGAAACTTTTAATATTGCCCCGGGCGAACTTCATTCTAGATTAGAAATTTCAGATTGGCTTTTGTATTCTATAGTAGAAATTGGAAAAATAATATCAATTGAAGAAAATTTATTGAAAGAAATAAAAAAACTAAGAGTTAGAATGCAATATGGCATAAAAGAAGATTTATTAGATTTAATCAAATTGGAAGGTATTGGAAGAGTAAGGGCAAGAATTTTGTTTGATGCGGGAATTAAGAGTATAAAAGATTTGCGAAAAACCTCACCAGAATCTCTTTCTAAAATATTGCACAGTAAAACTTTAGCTCAAAAAATTCGTCAACAATTAAATTTAAATTGACTTTCAAATTTTTCATTGTAAAATAAAAAAGAAGGGGATGTAGGCTTAATTGGCAAACCGCGGGACTCCAAATCCCGCTTTCCAGGTTCGAGTCCTGGCATCCCCGCAGGATGTTTTTAGATTTTTTCCAATTATTTTTAGGATCTATTTGGGGATTTCTTATAACAAAATTTTTGGCTGGAAAAAGACCTGGGGAAAGGGGTAAAATGTTTTCAATTATTTTGAAATTGAAAAATTATCAACTTCATCTCCACCATTGGTTAATAGGAATTGGTTTATTTTTTACTAATTTGCAATTGAATTTTCTTCCTCTCCCTTATTTTTCAAATGGTTTTCTGGTAGGACTGATTGTTCAGGGATTAACTTATCCAGATTGGTATTTAATTATAAAAAGAGTAAAAAGTTAGATGCTATGGATCTTGTTGAAGTTTTAATTGAAGAAGGATGGTTAAAAACACCAAAAATTATTGAAGCCTTTAGGAAAATTAAAAGAGAAGATTTCCTTCCTGAAAATTTGAAAAATTTAGCTCAACTTAACGAAGCCTTACCAATAGGCTGTGGTCAAACTATTTCTCAGCCATTGGTAGTTGCATTTATGCTTGAGTTGTTACAACCAAATAGAGGAGAAAAAATTTTAGATGTAGGGTCTGGCTCTGGTTGGACAAGTGCGCTTTTGGGAGAAATAGTCGGACCTGAGGGAAAAGTGGTAGCAATGGAAATTATTCCAGAATTAAAGGAATTTGGAGAAAAAAATGTTAAAAAGTATAATTTTGTGAAAGAGAAAAGAGTAATTTTCATTTGTGGAGATGGTTCTAAAGGATATCTTCCAGAAGCACCATATAATAAAATTTTAATTTCAGCTAGTGCTCAAAAACTTTTTCCTGCCTGGAAAGAGCAATTGTGCATTGGAGGAAGAATTGTAGTTCCAATTGGTAATTCAATTTATCTTTTAATCAAAAAATCAGAAAATGTTTTTGAACAATTTGAATATCCAGGATTTGTATTTGTCCCTTTGATAACAAAATGAAAATCAAATTAATATTTTTTATTTTTATTATTTTTATTGCTGGATTTATCTTCTGGACAAATTTGAATACTCCAAAAGATTTTTCAGACACTAAAATAAAAATTTTTCAAATAAAAAAAGGTGAGGGTGCGATAAAAATTGCTGAAAATTTGGAAAAAGAGGGTTTGATAAAATCTCGTCTTCTTTTTTTACTTTTTACTTTTTTAAAAAATCAAACCAAAAATTTAAAATCTGGTATATATTATCTTTCTCCTTCAATGACCATTCCAGAAATCATGGAAAAAATTGTGAAAGGTGAGGTCGCATCTCAAAAAATTACCATAATCGAAGGATGGAGTAAAAAAGAAATTGGAGAATATTTAGAAAAATTAAATTTGATAAAAAAAGAGGATTTCGAAAATGCAATAAAAAAAGATTATTCTCAAGAATTCGATTTTTTAAAAGATAAACCAAAGGAGGCAGATCTTGAAGGTTATCTTTTTCCTGACACATATGAGATAAAATTAGGGGAAAGTGCTGAAGAAATAGTAAAGAAAATGCTCAAAAATTTCGGTGATAAATTAACACCAGATTTGCAGAAAGAGATTAAAAAACAAAATAAAAAAATTTTTGAAATTTTGACTTTGGCATCACTTTTGGAAAAAGAGGTTAAAACAAAAGAGGATAAAGAATTAGTAGCGGGGATTTTGTGGAAAAGATTAGAAAATAAAATGCCTCTTCAAGTAGATGCAACAATAACTTATATTACTGGGAAAAAAACAACA
>Ga0080004_1058686_pt1 | contig 12002 bp, 11 predicted proteins | sample WasSprMetagenome_FD_69207 | JGI IMG/M metagenome (GOLD analysis project Ga0080004, IMG submission 69207) | Sulfidic aquatic microbial communities from Washburn Spring, Yellowstone National Park, USA - WS (SPADES assembly) (version 2) | ecosystem: Environmental > Aquatic > Thermal springs > Hot... | reverse complement strand
GCTATTGGAACCATCTTCAATCGGTTCTCTATGGTTATCCTGATTTAGCACCCATAACTGCTCATCTACCCTATGAATTTTGTCTCCACCCCAAAGACCCACGCCCTATCACTTGGGGCAACCTCAAAATGATGGTCTGGCGAAAAGGGGAGGGCGTCATAGCGGAGCGAGATTTAGGACGCTATCCCATCCAATACCTCTTCCCAGCGATAGAAAAGCAGACAGGAGCGATTTACCTTCCCCTAATGGCGGATATGCAAGGCGATGGAAGCGGTATCTTCCAACTTTTAGTCTTCAGGAGAAACGACTGGAGCCCTGATATATTTGAACTGGGAGGTGAATAAGATATCCTTGACTTCCAAAATGCGAATTCTACAATATGGATAGCGAAACTTAGAAAGGAGGTCAATAAAGTGCAAAGCAAGACAAATTTTACCTTGCATAAGATTATAGGAGGTTTGGTGGTGCTCCTCGGGGTTATAATACTAGTGGTCCGATTAACAAGTCCAAAACCACCAAATATTCCCTCTATTTCCTCACCCAGCCCTGTAGTAGTAAGCCAACCAGTGATTGATGACTTGTGCAAGCAAACGATTTTGCAAGGAGACCGATACATTTATGTCCTTAACCAAGTAACAAATCTTCTTACCCAGTTGGTGCAGCTTCAAAAAAACATTGGATGAAGGAAGCCCAACGGAACAAGTATATGCAGCTGGTCAAATCCCTGAAGTAATGAACAAGCTTAATAGTTTAACCCCTACTCTTAAGGGCGAGGGAGATGCTTATTTTAATCTTCGGAATGAAATCAAGGCTAAATATGGTTTTTAAAAAGTATTATGGTTGAAAATGAGTGGAGAGGAGCTGAGGAAATAAAATGTCCAAACAAGCTGAATTTATGCGTCTTTTAAAGAGAGCCATCCAAACAGGAGGCAAGCTCACTTTAAGGGTAGTGAAGATAACAAGCTGGCAAAAAGCGAAGGGAGAGGAGCTCGCCAGCCTCATCACAGGAAAGAAAACATACGAAACAAAAGACTACTTCCCCACCCCGCCTTCAGGAGCGGAGGAAGTAGCAAGATGGGATGTGGGGAAGTTTGACGAGAATAAGTGGGGGTAGGTTGATTCCTTCTCTCAGAAGCAAGTATTTGCGGATTTTCAACATTATATGGGAAAATTTTTTAAAAAGCAATTGAGAAAAATCTTCATACAAATGATAAAAACTTTGATAGCGTTTCCCCAAATAGAGTATTAAAAAATTTTAGGGATGATTTGGGGGATTTATGCGTAGTTAAATATTTTGCATAACTGTATCCTCAATAAATGAAGTACTGCGAGAAGAGAGTATTTTAGGGTGGTTGAATTATAGATAAAAATTTCCCTTGGGGGAAATCTTGTGGGCATCATTTTCATCTTTTTAGAGTTTTAAGAAGTTTGTTTATTGCCTTACCATAAAGTGTTATCCTCTCATTGAGGTTTCGTTTCCTTGTTATTTGGGAAGTTAGCAAATCAAAGGTTAATTTTTTGTTTAACCAAAATTTTACCTCTCTATAATGGATTTCGCTATCGTTTCGCATCTCTATCTCCCCGCAGGTTTTACCTGAAACTTTAAAAACCACCTTCTGGTCATCAAACTGACCTTTTTGCCGTGCATTGGAATTTTCAACCTCAAAGTTATCTGTCAATGTATCTACTACTTCTCTGCTCCAAAAGACATGAAAAATTTCTCCCTCCTTTATAACGAAAAAATCCACCTCTCCGCTGTTAAACATACTCTTGTCAATAAACGCTGCTAGAAGCCTCTTCTCCTTAAGCCTCTGGCACAATTCTCTCATAGGTACTTGTAATCTTTCCTTGTAAACTTTCTTATTTTTTAAATATTCGCTTCTATTTTCTGGGAAGCTATCAATACATTTTAGAAAGAGCTTTCCCAATCCATTCATTGCCATAAATGTGTAATCCGTCTCAAATCTGGTTCTGCTATAAAGGAAAATCTGCCACTTTTTCTCGCCACTTTTCACCGAATAAGAATGACCTTCTAAATCTATTACATCCTTCTTGGCTTGGGGTTCACTTCTATATTCTTTGCCTATGCCCAATAGTTCAGCGAACTCCTGAGCATCGGCGTGTCCCTTCCTTTTCACATAGCTTGCCTTTTCGTGGGACATCGCCCTTTTCTTTCTTCTGCTCATCGCCTCTTAATGATTAAAAGTTCTTTCGTCTTCTTAACATAACCCCTGTTTTCCCTTTTCCGGTTAGCTCCTATCCTTGTTTCTCCTTGTCCCATTGTATAATGGATTGGCAGCTCTATGATTTCAAAGTCTTTATACCATTTTCTTATCGTAGGGGCGTCGTTATAGGAGAGAATAAACCCTCCTTTATGATTTAGAAGGAGGTCCCTTAATAATTTATGGTTAAAATTTGTGTGATGGATGGGGAAATTTCTTTGAGGATATAGACCCCTGAAAACCGTGCTATCATCTCCCAAATAATAGGGAGGGTCGCAGTAGAGGAAATCGTAAGGGAATTTGGGGATTACTTCCTCAAACGATGCGCACTCTATGCTTATATTTTTAACATCAAAATTTTTAACTCGTTCTATAAGGCGGCGATATGTTTCTTCATTCGCATAAACGCTTGACATCCAACCCAAAAAGCCTGGTCCATAGGAAAGATTGTGGTTGAAGTAATAATAAGCTGCTAATTTCAAAGGTGGTAATTGTATCTTCCCTTCCCAATGTTTCCTCAGCTCCTGTTTAACCCAATTGTAAGTTTCTCTTTGGGGTTTTAATTTAAGCAATTCCTCATAAAGTTCTTCGGGCTTTTCAATCTGGATTTTCCAATAATTGACGAGGATATCAAATATCTCAAAAGCTATGACTTCAATACCCAATTCTTTTGCTACCGCGATTTCAATTGAACCGCCGCCGAAGAAGGGCGATACTAACCTATTAATATCGTCGGGTAAATGTTCAATTACATAGCCAACAGCCCAGCTTTTCCCGCCAGCGTATCTTAAGGGAGAGCCAAGATATCTCTTATATCTATTTTTCTCACCCCTTAAGCTTTGTAAAAAGCGCTCCTTTGGACTTGCTTGATATAAGTCCTCGAATAGTAATTTTTGAGAAGAACTTATAGGATTCGTTGTCCTTTCCATCTTTCTATTAATTGGTGGAGGCGACGGGAGTTGAACCCGTGTCCGGAAAGCTTCAGCCTCAGGCGTCTACGAGCGTAGCCTTTGTTTTGCTTTTCGCTTTAACCACTCCCAAAGGCAGGATTGGTTAAAGTATAGCCCCTTTGAGCTTTCCCATAAGCCCAAGGGCGGAGCCTATGGGGCAGCCGAGTGTATGGCGCCTCTCTCATCCCCTCGGCAAGGATGAGGAGACGTCGCTACTTCAATTAAGCAGCGAGCGCGTAAGAGTGGTTGGCACTTATTTTTCGCCGCATTTTTTACGAGGTCTGCGGCGACCTCGGCTCGCAGCCTGCAACCTCCACTTCCCGTCGAGACCACGCGCCCCCACTTTCATTTTTAAATAATACATAACGATTTTCATTTTGTCAAATTCTTGGAGTGCCCTCAGCGGATGGCTTGCTTCTATGAATTTGAATGCCAAGCCTTTCTTTTATGAGATTGCCAACCCCCTTGGGAAGGCTCCCAATGAGAGAGCGGAGGATTTGAATTCTCTCCTTTCACTATCCCATTCATTATCCCTTCCTTTCATTCTTTCCTTGCTTTCTCTCTTTCTTTCCCTTAATATAAATAAAATGATTCCTCAAATCTATGGGTTGAAAGCAATTGAGGTAGAGAACCTCTCAAAGAGAAAAGGGGAAACTTTGGTATTGGATAGCATAAATCTCTCAATTGAAAGGGGAGAGTTTGTGGGATTGCTCGGTTCTGCGGGAGCGGGGAAATCAACGCTTCTACGCATTCTCGCATCTCTTGAGAAACCAGATAGTGGGAAAATCTCACTTTTGGGGCTGGAAAGGAAATCCGGGCTTAAATTCCCTTTTCGGGGAATCGGCGTTTGGCTGGAGGACGAACTTCTCATCCCTCATCTTACAATCTGGCAAAATCTTTGGCTTGTTTCAGCCTTCCTCTCCATTCCTCTCCGTCAAAGGAAGGGACTCATCACCAAGTGTCTTGTATCAGCTGGGATTTGGGATATAAGAAATAGAACGATTGATTCCCTCTCTCATCGTGAGAAGGGGATAGTGAACGCCGTAAGGGCGACATTCCATAATCCATCCCTCCTTCTTCTGGATGAACCGGAAAGCGAGCTAGATTCTCAGGGAATGCGATTTATCCTCCAACAAATCTCTCGCCTAAGGGAGGAAAGAAACACTGCGGTTCTCTGGGCGAGCTCTAAGGGAGAATGGTTTGAGAACGCCGATAGGGTGGCGATTATGAAAAAAGGAAGGATTATAGCCTTTGATACTCTTCTCAATCTCAAGAGATTAATTTCCCGTGAGCTTTACAAACCAGAGGAAGCTCCTCAATCTATAAGCTTAAGGGAAGTGTATCAAGCCCTCATAGGTGAAAGGAATGCTTAAATTGGAGGTTGGTTTGCTTGTTTTCTGGATGGAACTTTCCTGGGCAATCAGGAGCAAGCTCTATCTTTCCTATATAGCCATTCCCGTTTTCTTTTATCTCGTCTCCTTATCAGCCCGGTCAATAAAACAAATCCCTTCTCCCATCTACTTCCTTCCCAACGCTATTGCTCTCACTTTCCTTATCACTTCCTTCCTGATTTCTTTTGGATTTGTTCAAAGAGGAAGGAGCTATTGGAATTTGAGCAGGCTCAGCGGCACCCCTTCCATATATGTCTTTCTCGGGCAGCTATTTTTCTCTTCACTTATTGCAATACTACAGGCAATCTTGCTTTTCCTCCTCATTCGCCTTTTCTCTGGTATCGGTAGCTTCGGCAGTTTCTTCCTTTTCCTCATTTCCTCCTTTCTTTTCTCCATCCTTTATACCTCCCTATTTCTTCTCCTCTCTCTTTCATTTAAATTTCGTCCCTTGGATTTCCTCTATATCGCCACAGGCGTCCTTCTGCTTTCCATTTTCCTCTCCCACTCATTCTTTCCGTTTCCCAACCTTCCCTCTGCCATTCGCTTTTTCGCCCTCCTAAACCCGCTTACCTACGGTCTTGAAGGGATAAACTGGTCGTTGGGAGGAAGAAGTCAACTTCCGTTTTTCACTCCCATCCTTTTCCCTCTCATTTATCTTCTCTTATCTATCCTTTTTATCTATTTATTAGAGCGGAAAGGGGATTGAATTATTCCCTTTTGTATTGAAGATAGAGGTCGGCGAGCTCGTCGGGACGAACGAAGACGAAGTTCTTGCTCTCTAATCTCTCCTTTATCTCCTTCAGCATCCCCAAATCATAGCCCCAATTCCATATGAATACATTGACGAAGCAGGGCGACTCCCTCCCCTCAACTGTTTGCAAGACCTGGTTCACTATGAAATTTATCGCTTCCTCCCTGCCAGTTGGTCCCCAATTGGTCAGGGCGTGGAAGACAGGAACGCCATCAATTAGATAATTAGCCTTCTCATAAGTCATATCACCCCGCCTGCTGTAATCGGGGAAGAGGGGAACCTTTAAGGTCTTTGCATATTTTTCTATCAGCTCTTTCTTCGTCATTCCCATTGTCCAACATCCCTGCAAGCCCAATCTTTGAATGTATCTCTTCGTTAAGCTAAGGAAATCGGAGAGCACGGCGGAAGGATTATCGTAGCGGGATGCATATTCATCTGGATACATATAGCCTATTCCGGACACCGCGCAGAGGAAGCAGTCAAGAGGAGATGCGCTCTCCAAATAATATAAGGCTATCCCGGGGATGAATTCCGTTGCGGTGGGACCAAGGGTCCAGCCCAAAGGTATCGTGCCCCTCTCTTTCCTGTCCCAGCCAGGTGGTTGGAAACCTCCCCACCAGCAAGTTATATTATCTCCATCCGAGATGATAAATGTGGCATAATTCTTGCTCTTATCCAGCTTCATTGAGCGTGGTGGCTTCGGCTTGGGGAATTCCTTAACCTTTATACCGCTGTGGAAGGATATATTCGTGAAGGTGCTGGCTACCGTGAATTTGGCGAATTGGCTCCCAAGGGAAACGCCCGGACCCTCCTGAATGCCGACTCCTTCACCCGCCCAGGGGAATCCCAGGACAGGAATGTTCACGGGAAGCTGGGCATAGGCTTTCTCTATCGCCAACTTCTCCATAACCGGGTCGCAATCGGGGCGAGCGCCATCAACCCATCCCGTTATCCAGAAGGAGAAGACCTTGAAGGCAACCACATAATCCCAGACATTTGTTGCAAGAGGATAGAGGAAAGCGACGACCCTTTTATCCATTTTGGGAAGGAGATTTTTCACAGCCCATTCGTAGGATTCATAAGTTGTCTTCCAACGACCTCTCAGGTCTTCTTTAATCGTTAGATTCAATCGCTTCGCGGTTTTCTTATCTGCGACGATTAAATCCTTGAGTGAGGCGAGCATCATCGCTATGTGAATGCCAGAATATAGATTCTCGTCATAGATAATACATCCTTTATAATCGCTCTGAAAGACGGCGAATGCTTGCCAAGGGTCAGCCAGTTTAATCGCCCTTTTTATCAACCCTCTCTTCAGATACCAATCCAACCAGAAGCTATCTCTATCGTTCATTATGAGGTAGAGACGGGGCTTTCGCCGATTAGCCAAGCCCTCAAGGGATAGAAACGCGAACTGTTCAGATAAGTTCAAGTTCGTGATGTCAGCAACATAAACCTCATCCGGGGCTTCTTTAGGCTTGGGAAGGAACTCATTTTCCCTCTGGGACAGATAAATGGGCTTTAGATTTCGGATAGGGGAGGGAGGATTGAAGGATTTGCGAGTGAATTCAGCAATCTTCAAGAATTTATCCTTCCCTAAAAGCCCTTTTTCTTTGAGAATGAAGGCGGCGCCCTGGGTAATTATCGATTGGGCGAGCTGAACATTCATAACATCAAAAGTGGAGAAGAGCCCAGTTCCCGCCCACATATCAATTGCTCCCTTGAATTGAGGGCAGTTGTGGTATATAAAGGCGGAAACATAGCCCTCCATCTTTCCATCTCTATAAAGGGCGATTACTCCCCTTACCACATCCTCGCTTGGGAGGCTTCTCTCATCAAGCAGTTGGAACCAACCTGAGCGTTCCTTCAAAGGGAGAAAATCAAGTTGAAGACCGCTTTGGGGGAGATATTTCAGTTCAAAGTTTCCGCTTCGTGGAGGTTCAAAGAAACCGCCCGTGCCAACGAAATCGTGGGTTAGATATTCCATACCATGTCCTAAATCAACGAAGACATCGCCGGGTTCCTCAAAGGACGGATTGGGAAGGAGATTTTCGCTTTTTCCTTCTTTTGTCAATTCAATATCGTCTATAATCACGACGCTTCCCTCTTCCCTCAATTGGGGGGAGACATCCACTTCTGTTGTGCCGGGTGGGGCTGTTAGGGTTTTCTCTATCTTCGTCCAGTCTGTTGCCTTTTTAGGGATGGCTGGTCCATCTTGACCGATGAAGCGTCCGTTTGAGAAAAAGCGGATGAAGAGCCTATCTTCTCCTCCCGCAAGGTCATTGGATTTGACCCAAGCGGAAACAGTGAGCCTTTCACCCTCTTTAGCTGGGATTTTCTCCGACCATATGCCAATCCAATCGCCGCCTTTTTTATCTATTCTCACCGCCCATCTGCCGGTCCTTGCATCCTCTGAGAGGCTGACCCTCCTATCGCCTTGGGATATGGGGACATTTGATTGCCAATGTGCGGGGAAGGATAGGCAGGGATGGCAAAAGGGGACGCCTGTGGCGATTATTGAGCCACCATCACGATGAAACCTTATAATGTTTTCAACCGCTTGGAGGGGAAAAGTGTTCCCGTAGATATGGATGAGGATGGCATACTTTTGAGCGTTGAATTTCTCGGGATTAGACAAATCTTTCACACCTAAAAGCTCGACCTCTAAGCCTGCATCTCTCATAAATTGAGCTAAAGTGGTGGGTTTAAGGGACCAGGATACGATATAATAGGGGAAGCCAGGCTGATAGAAAATGGCAATCTTTTTCTCTTGGGCTACGAGGGGAAGGGAGAGGGAAAGGAGAAAAATCAAAGATTTTAATTTCTTCAAAGGATTCACCTCCTAAATACTTTGGATATGTATAAATATAAAAGACAAAAAATCAATGTGCAACGCATTTTTCCTTCTTGGGTGGTAGGAGGGAGTTGTGTCGGAAGAAATCTTCAGGGAGATATAATGGCACATCCCACGGCATATAGACCACAGAAATTTTCTCCAAATCAAACCCACTTTTCTCTTTGAGCTCATCGGTTAATCTCCTGACTTCTAAGTCAAATTTAGGGTCATCTACATCGGCATAAAGAGGTTGGAAAAGGAGGAATATGATTTCTCCATCTATAGTTTCCGCTACCTGGAGGGCGAATTGACCACCGAACTTTTCATAAAGAACACCCCTTAGAGCAATCAATTGATTGTAGAGATAGGTATTGAGCAGGAGAAATGCTTCAATCTCCAAGGGGTTGACGAGTTTAAAAAGTTGTCCTAAAACCTCAAAATAATCCATACTCAATCCTCCTTTTATGGGATTTAATTTTCAAAAGAAGGACTTGAAGTAGGAGTAGATTCGCGCTATGAAAGGGAAAGGAGATTTCGCGTTGATGGAAACGGCGTTCCGATTTTCATTGATCTGTTTCTCTCTGTTCTTCTGAGATAAATATTGTAACAAAAAATCTAAATTTGTCAAGTTTTTATAAAATTCGATAACATTTGAGTTTCATTCTAATTCTCTATCCTATTCATTGTCATTGGGAGGAGCGAAGCAATAGATACTTTTGTCATTGCGAGTCCTCACCCTTCTGTCATTGCGAGCCTGAATGCTAACGCATTCAGGCTCGCAATGACAAAAAGGTAGATTGCCACGGGCTCTCCGTAGGAGAGCCCGTGGCAATGACAGATTGTTTGTGTTCTCAAAGAGGAGATTACTACGCCCATCTTCTGCGGGCGTGGTAAGGAAAGTCAGGAAGTGTCTCAAAAATGTGTAGCTTCCCAGAAGGGAATCATAGCAATAACAACAATGAAAACCAACCTTCTTTTTATAGCAAGTCCTATATCTTTTTGAAATTGTTCAGTTTCGATGAGGAAAATCTATTAATTATGTTAATTCTCCACTCTCGCGGATAATCATCATCAAAATATAAAGGGCTATCAGAATTTTATGGTTTCGCTGATTGCCCTCTCAGCGAGGATGTCCAACTGGTATAAGATATACGACTTCGCCTTCTGGTATTCCCGCTACCTCCTTCACTCTCTCTGGATTGAAGGCGCCTACTGGCACGGAGCCCAATTTCAGGGCGACAGCTTGTAAGAGGATATTTTGGGCTATGTGCCCCCCTTCTAAATGAACGAATAACTTTGCCCTTTCCCCATATCTTGCTGTGCGCTCGTAAATAGCGGTAAGGATGAATACCGCTCCCGCATCCCTAACGGAAGCCTGCCCCATCGCGGAGGCGGTTAAATCTTCTCTGATGTTCCCATCCTTTATCTTCTCCAGCTTGTGCCCTTTGGGTATGTAATGGAAAACGCCCTCGTTCATCACTACATAAACCTCATATGGATAGGTAGCGCCAGCTGAGGGAGCGGCTCTCAACCCTCTATTGGGCTCGGTTATTCCTTGCGCAGCCCAGAGGAGCTGGGAAATCTCCTGCAAAGTTAGAGGGGTAGGGGAATATGACCTTATAGACCTCCTTTTAGCGATGGCTTCCTCAAGGGACATATCTCCCTTCAAACGAGGGGAGGGGAGATTTATGCTCTCGCCCACCTTGAGGGAAGCAAGAGTTCCTTCCTGTTGCCCTTGGTTCTGGGCAAGGCAATAGATGACAAAGCCCAAAACCAGCAATAGCCCAAGAAGAAAAGATTTCTTTTTCATTGATGACACCCCCTCTTTTTATAGGAAAAGCTTTCTTTGTCCGCCTTTTGTGCTCTCCGTCGCCAAATTATGAGCGAGAAGGAGAGGGGCGGGAAGACGGTCTCCTTTCTTTATCGTAGCTTTAACGATTTTAAGAGATGTTTCAAGGTCTATTTTATGTCCGGGGGAGATGAATATGGGCGGTTTTCCCTGGGCGCTTCTCAAGGCAATCGCGACAATATCCTTTCCATCCGATAGATAAGCTATCCCGTCCTTTTCCTTGGGAATAGGAGGAAGAGGTGGATAGCCCTGTCTTTCTCCCAACAGCCAAGATTTAGCCACTCCGATTGAGGGTTTATCAAAGATGAGCCCTATATGACAGGCGATGCCAAAGCGACGAGGGTGGGCTATTCCCTGTCCATCAAGGAGGAGAATATCGGGTTCAGTTCTCAATTTCTTCCCGCATTCTATTATGGGTGGTGCTTCCCGAAAAGCTAAAAGCCCTGGGATATAGGGGAAATTCGTTTTCACAATCGCTATCTCTTGCTCCAACACCTCTAATTGGGGGAAGCTCATAACAACGATTGCGGCGAGGGAATTATCCTCAAAGAAGTGAACATCTATTCCGGCTATAGTTTTTATATCGCTAATTTGGAAGGAAGGGGTAAGTTTCAGGCGTCTGAGAAGCTTCTTCTGTATTTCTATTGCCTCTTCTCTGCTTACATCCCACTTATGAAGTTCCAGCGCCTTCATATCATAAATACTCAGCTATTTCAACGCTCTTACCCGATTTGATCGAATCAAGTGAGGCAAAGACCATCGCCAGGCTACGAAGGTTGTCGTAGCCATAGCACTCTGGTTCTCTGCCTTCCTCAACAGCTTTGCGGAATTCCTCAAGCACCAAATCCCTTCCCTCCAAAGGGATACTCAGGGGCTCGATTGGGGTGATATTATCTCCCTCCGCTTTGAAGATTCCTTCGTCGTTCCAAAGAATCGCTGAATCCTTTCCCTGAATTCTCCAAACCCCATCCCATTGGGTTTCCGCCCCGCTGCTCACCCAGGAGCCGAAGTATCCTGCTTTGATAGATTTATCCATTTCTATGAAGGCGAATAGGCAGGGGTCACCCTCAAACCATGACCATTCCGGGCGCCAGGAAAACGCGGTTATGCGAACTGGGTCGGAAGCGGTTATATATCTAAGAAGGTCGAAATGATGGATGGACATATCTATCAGAAGTGGATAGGGCATCTTATCCCTAAATCCTCCGAAATGGGGGGCTTTATGAAACGATATTTGCACATAGCTTAAGCCCTCTAATTCCTCAACGACTTTCCTCAATGTCCTTGCCATTCTGCTGAAGCGATAATTCTGGCTTACCATCAGGATTTTGCCCTTCTCCCTTGCTAATTCAGCCATATATTTGGCATCCGCCATATTATCGGAAAGCGGTTTTTCGCAAAGGACATTCAAGCCCGCTTTGAGGGCGATTTCAGCGAGTTCCTTGTGAGTGGCGGGCGGAGTGACGATTAGGAGGGCATCGGCGAGCTTCTTCTCTATAGCCTCCGATAGATTGGTGAAGCCCATATCTTTTGGAAGTCCTCTCTCTGAAAGGGATTTGTTTAAAATTTCCTCATTGATATCCACTAAGGCGGTGAGCTCAACATTGGGGTTTCGCAGGACGATATCCGTCCAGGACCAGCCAAAACCACCTACACCAGCTTGTATGAGCCTAATCATTGAGAACTCCCTCCTTTCAGGACATCAGCAACTACTTTGGCTATTCTTTTTGCAAGCTCCTCATCGGTAAAGGAAGGCGAGACGCTTGCATCTCTGGCATGGGCACAAGCTTGGCAATTTCTACAAAGATGACTTGGTGTGGAGCATTTCCCTGTTGAGCCAAAGACATCCATATAGAACTCCACCGCTTCCCTTACTCCCTCCTTGCAAGCATTCATTATATCGGGATAGGTTACGGAATCTCCGTCCCTATTAACCAATTCCCTTATTCTCTCCGTTGCCAACCTCTGCATATCGTAATAGATGTTAATCTTTCTCACTCCCAATT
>Ga0080004_1131820_pt1 | contig 12006 bp, 12 predicted proteins | sample WasSprMetagenome_FD_69207 | JGI IMG/M metagenome (GOLD analysis project Ga0080004, IMG submission 69207) | Sulfidic aquatic microbial communities from Washburn Spring, Yellowstone National Park, USA - WS (SPADES assembly) (version 2) | ecosystem: Environmental > Aquatic > Thermal springs > Hot... | reverse complement strand
CCCATTCTTTTCACCTCCTTTCTTTCAGAGATAAAAAGGAAGCGGACGGGAAAACCTTCTCGGAAACCCCATCCGCTTCTTTTTTCATTCTTTGCATTTTAGCCAGCGCCGCCTCAATGAGAATACGGACGACGCCAGCCATCCTTTCCTCAGGGGTGAATTCAGTGGTAGGTTTTGGAGTAGGGTGGGTCATAGTTCCACCTCTGCTTTCTCATTCCAAAACTCAATGGTAATAATGACTTTTGCCCCCAACACCTTCAGGATGGAAAGCTGTCTATCTAATCCTACCACTTCCCCATTTTCAGCAAGTCTAATGCATTCCGTAGTAGTGTAAGCTTCTCTTGCCAGCTTAACTCTATTCCATCCCTTCAGGAGCCTAAATCTGCTAATTAAGGTTCCGAGTTCCTCTTTTATTCTGGGAGGAAGAAGTTTTTTCTTTAGAGTAAGTGGAGCTCTCATTTTATCACCTCCATTGATACTAAATTCTAATCAATATTATACGAAGTTAGTATCAAAAAGGCAAGTAAAAAATATAAAATTTTTCTATCTTTTAGCCAAAGGAGGGTGTTAAAATGGAATTCGAAGGACTTATGAAAAGACTGAAACGGTTGGAACAAGCAGAAGAATTTTCCCAGTGGCTGCAAAAGCATATCAGCCGACTGGGGATAACTTTGCGGGAGCTTGCTCGCCGAAGGGGGATTGCGTATTCCCATCTCTACCAGATATATCACGGCGAAATATTCCCGACGTGGAATACCATTCTAAAACTTGCTGAGGCGTTGGACGCGAAAGAAGAAGCAATGAAAACATTTATGGGCATTGAACCTATAAAAGTCCCTGTTCCCTCTATTGTGAAAGAAGGAACAACTCTTATTCCGCCGAGCTTTCGTTTAATTCCTATCGTTGCTGAGGTGCCCTGCGGTAATCCGATTGAGGTGGAGGAGGCAAAATATGGATATCTTCTTCAACCTGAAGGTGAAGCACGTGGAGCTGCGTTTGCTATCAGAGCTAAAGGGGATAGTATGGCTCCCGAGATACGAGATGGAGATTTCCTCTTGGTGCGTCCTCAACCTGCGGCGGAGGATGGAGACATCGTTGTGGTATCAATTGAGACTGATGGGGGCTGGGAGAGTATGGTCAAGCGGTATCGGATAAGGAATGGCGAGCCAATATTAGAGAGCCTAAATCCTGCCTATCCGCCCATTTCCCTGAAGCGGAAGCGGGTGCGGATAGTGGGGAAAGTGATAGAGATAAGGAGGTTCCTATGAAGTATACAATCAATAAGGGGATTTGGTATCATTGATATGGAGGTGATTTGAATGAATTTGTCGGAAGAGATGTGGATGGCGTTTGCCGACCCCCGTGTAGGGCTCACTATGTTTGCCCTCTCGCTTGCGGGTATTATAGCCTTCATTTTCACGCTCTGGGCATATGAGCGTGAAAAGAAAGAATGGCGAAGGGAAAAGGAAAACCTCCTGCGAGAATTGAGGGGAAAGGGCTTCACGCTCATTGAGATGTTGGTGGTCTTGGCTATCATTGCGCTCCTTTCCGCCATTCTCCTCCCCTCCATCTCGGCTCTGCAACGCTATGCCCATCAGACGACCTGTATTTCCAATATGCAAAAGATATATCACGCCTTGCGGATGTATTACTACGATTTTGATGGAACCTATCCCGATGCCCTCTATCCCCAGCTCAAAGCCTATAAACTTACCGAGAAGGATTTCCATTGCCCAGCTGATGTTGACCACGATAACCCAGCTGACCCGATGTATCTGACCTATGTAGTGCCTGACCCAGTGCTATCCCCTTACTTCTCCACCCTTTCCTCTTATTATGCTGACCTTCCTGATTGGCAAAGGTATATACCGACTTGGGGAGTTCCCTATATGCGGGAGCGATTTCCTATCGGCGACCTTACCAAACCGCCTTTTAATCTATCTCCTAATGACCCGAGGTTGCCTTTTCTAAATGAGATGCAGAAAAAACAGCTCTATGCGAAAGAACCGTTCTCCTCAACCGTCATTACTTGGTGTGGGCATCACGATGGGCGGTATGCGGTGCTCTTTTTGGATGGACACACTGAGGTAAGGAACGAAATGGAAATGTTGAAAGTGCTTGAGGATGGGTATCCAGCTTCGTGGAGGATAGAACCACGAAGGAAGTGATATGCGGGTAGCGATTTACTGCCGAGTTTCCACTGAACTTCAAGAGGAGGAAGGGAATAGTTTAGAGACACAGGAGCGTCTCTTAACTGAGCTGGCTCGCCAGAGGGGTTGGGAATATGAGGTTTTCCGTGAGGTGGGCTCGGGAACGACTATTCAGAAGCGACCCGCCTTGCAAAATCTATTAGCTCGCCTCCCAGAGTTTCAAGCGATTTGCGTTGTGGATTTTGACCGACTGGCTCGTCCTACTGACCTTATTGAATACGGAATGTTGAAAGCAGCTCTGAAGAAGGCAGGGGTAAAAGTGATTACGCCGACGCAGGAGTTTTCTTTTGAGAACGAGCAGGATGATTTTATCTCCGACCTGTATAAATTCCAAATTCTTGCTTGATTTTTGGAAACACATATAATAAGAACTGATATGGAAATCTACCCATATCAGTTCGCCTTCCTGCAGGAGAAGAGCAGGTTCACCATCACAGTGAAAGCTCGGCAGGTGGGGTTTTCCTATGCTTTCGCCTGGCGTGGGCTCAAGCGTGCCCTCTCGGAACCTGGCTATTCCGCTCTCTATCTTTCCCTCAATCAGCGGGATGCGGAGGAGAAAATCCGTTATGCTCGCCTACTCTATCATTCCCAGCCAAAGGAGATAAGAAAGAAAATTCGCCTCGTGCGTGATAGCCTTCAGGAGATAGCGTTTTCCAATGGCTCACGCCTTCTTTCCCTCCCTTGCTCCTCTGGGTTGAGGGGTAAATCTGGTCATCTCTTCCTTGATGAGTTCGCCCATTTCCGTGAAGATGAGGAGATATTCATAGCTGCTCTTCCTCTCGCCTCACGGGGTTATGAAGTGCATATTGCCTCAACGCCACTGGGAGCGAGAGGGTTATTCTACGAGATTTACACGAACAAAGAGAAGTATCCCCAGTATAAGCGGTTCAGGATACCCTGGTGGCATTGTCCTGTTTTCACTACCGACCTCGTGAGGGCAATGCAGGAAGCGGAGAATATGACGACGGAGGAAAGAGTGGAGAAATTTGGGACGCAAGCCTTGAAGGAGATTTTCGCCTCATTCCCCACGATAGAGGGATTTCAACAGGAATATGAGTGCTCTTTCCTCTCCGATGTTGGTGCATTCTTTCCCTATGACGACCTCCTCAATGTCATCACAGACGAATTTCCTCCCGTTGTAGCGGGAACGAAGAACGGCTACTTCCATATCGGTGTGGATATAGGGCGGACGAGGGATGCCACAGCGATAGCGATAGTCTTCCAGCCATTTCAAGGGTTCTCATTCCTTCATAAGTTGGACATCCTCTTTAAGATACCATTCAACGAGACATTTAAGAAAGTAGAGGATTACATCAAGGTCTATAAGCCGATAAAGGTCTATGTAGATGCGACGGGAATGGGTATGCCATTAGCGGAGGAATTGAAGAGACGCTGGGGCAATCTCATAGAGGGCGTGAACTTCACGAGAGCGGTAAAGGAAAGCCTGATGACAAACTTAAAGAGCCTATTTGAGAAAGGAGAGTTGAAGATACCGAGACATCAGGAATTGATACTACAGCTTCATTCAATAGAGCGGGAGAGTTATTCAGCGAAGGGACACGATGACGCCGCTTGGGCGTTGGCATTGGCTTGTGCGGGATTGAGAAAGGGAGATAAATGGGAGGTGTCGGGTGGTAGGAGCATATTTCTCTAAGGCCAGGGGAAGAAGGGGACGGGGTTGTTCGTTATGCAGGCGTAGATTGTGAAGAGAACAGCCATAGTGAATTCGCCGAAAATCATCCCCAAGAAGAACATCCTCGCCCTACGATAGAGACGCATACCTCCTGCCCCTAAGATAACCGTTTTCAGAATCCAAGCTACGAGTATGGGGAACCAGAAGACGATTATCCCCCAGGAGGTTGACATAGCGTATCCCAGGGGATGGAAAGGCCACCACCAGAACCTCATTCTCATTATTGTGAGGAAGATGGTAAAGACCGCTCCGATTATGAAGAAGGGAAGGAAGCGAAGGTTGAGGGGAGCGTTTCCCTCCGCGAAGGGCGTGTTCTCACGGAAGAATTGGATGTTGTTGCCCTGGAAGGGATAGCTATAGAGGGTCACAGCCCCTCTTCTATAGGCGATTAACAAGTGAAGGACGCCGGCGATGACCATTGAGGAGAGGACAGCGATTAAGAAGACCCAGGGTAGCTTGCGTCTGCGAAGCCTCACTCCATCGGCTATTTTGAAGCCATCAAGGAAGCCCGTGAGGAGGATGCCCCTTAAATCCCGTGTGAAGAGGGCGTCAAAGAAGGCGAGGACGGTGAGGTTCTTCGCTCCCAATGTGCTCGCTGGGCTGAAGAGGGAGTAGACATCCAAGGGAGTGAAGCAACCCTCCGTCATCAGGAGTCCCCCTTCAGCGGTGGAACGAGCCATAACTATCGCCTCAACGAAGATATAGATGATGAACTCAAAGAAAGCCAGCCAAATCGCCATTCCCGCCATATCGCTCCACAGTCCTATCAGGATTATGGAGATGAGGAGTCCCCAGAAGGCGACTCTATAGGGCATAACCTCGTCTGGCTCCTCCTTCTCCTTCCCGATAGCTGCTTTGAAGACCCTCTTCAGGTGGGGGAGGGCGGTATAGAAGAAGTAGCCTGCGACGACGAAGAAGGCGCCGGTGGTCTGGTAAGCAACGAATTGCTGAGCGGCGGCGTGAGGCGCATTGACTATCTCTATTCCGAAGCTCGTTGCGATAACCTCCTCAATCTTGAAAAGGAGGTAGAAGAACCAGAAGCTGAAGAGCAATTGAGATGGCAATAGATAGAAGAATCCTATTCCTGCGAAGGAGACATAGGCGTGGAAGAAGGTCATTCCATTCCAGGGAGGGGTCGTCAAATATTGATTCAGATTTATATCAACTTTTATTTCCGGGAGTGAAGGGAAAGCTTTTTGCAGACCGTTGAGACCGAAGACGATGGCTGGTATGGCGAAGCCGAACCACATAAGCCTGTTCGTGAGGAAGGCATCTCCCTCATTTATCATTTCAAGGGGGAGTTGGACGAGGGGGAAGGGGAGCTTCTCACCTTCCACCCATTGTTTTCTCATAATCACAGCGAGGCAGAAGAAAGAGAAGAAGACGAGCAAGATAAGAATTGACCAAATTAAAGTAGGTTCGAGCCATTTTCCCCAGGGGATGGGTTCTCCGTAGAAGTATCCTTCATAATATCCTCTCACAATATCCTGTTTAGGAGGTCCAGATGGGTCCCAGGGAACAAGCCATTTCTTTATGTGAGGGAAAAACAATTTCTCCCATTTATTAACTGGGTCGGCGAAATAATTCACGCCAACCATTGTTGGCATAAGGTCCTCCATCAATCCCCTGGAGGTAATCATAGAGCTTACGAGCATCATCATAAAGATGACGGCGAGCTCTTGGGGTGTAAGGGGTTTAGTGAGGCGTTTAAGCAATTTGTTGATTAATATGAGGGCGAATAGCAAAGCGACTACAACAGCGGGAAGTTGGAGGAAACCTATCATTATCTGCCCTGTGACGAGCTCCGCCCATGAGACGATGAAGGAGGTGAGGGCTATGAAGAAAAGACCGATAAGGACCGAGCGGACGGTCATCGCTTAAAGATTCCCAAGGAAATGGTCAATCGCTTCCACGATATTAGCCCCCTCAACCTCCACCGTTCTCTCTTCAATCTTTATTCCGCTCCTGTCCTTAAATCCCTGCACCATATCCGTTCTCAGGAACTCAACTCTCAGAACCACTGGTTCTTCGAACTTCAAGGGCTTTTGCCTTTCCAATTTCAGCAATGAGCGTTTAGCGGAATCCTTTATCAATTTGCGAACCTTCTTGGGATTCAAACATTTGGCGCTTGTGCGGGAAAGGGCTTCTTTTACGGCGACCATTTCAATCTCCTCACCGAGGAGTTCTCTCGCCTCTTTGCAGAGCACATCGTCGCCTGTGACCAATGCCACGGGGATGCCGTAATGACCAGCATAACCAGCGACCCAAGCCAATTCACCTACCTTCTTCCCATTTATATAGCAATTCACCCAACTCTCGGATGACATAGTATGTTCCAAAACGCCGGGCGAGCCCGCCATAGAATGAAAGCCTATGCAGAAGATTGCGTCCCAGCCCTCATCTATATAAGGGAGATAGCGTCCCCAGGGAGAGCCCAGAACAACCTCCGCTTCCTCGTTGAGCTCGTCAAGGATGAGGTTATAGGCATTGTTTGCTCCATGTCCATCAATCACGAGCACCCTTTCCGCTCCCGCCTCCAGAGCTCCCTCAATAGCGGAGTTTACTTCCTGCGTGAGATAGTGTCTTGCCTGCTCATACATCGGGTCGCCAGGTTGGAGAACCTGTCGGGGCAGAACTACTCCTCCTACGCCTTCAAGGTCAGTCATAATGTAAACTTTCATAAACAACCCTCCTCCCAAGTAGATGGAACTATAATATAAACTTTGAGATAGCCCATCGTATTTTCTCTCTTCGTTTTCCTTTCCTCCTTTATTCGTCCTCCTCTATGATTGTTATATGCAGTTCCTTGAGCTGGCTTTCATCCACGGGAGAGGGGGCTTCCGTTAACGGGCAGGAGCCGGTTTGCGTCTTGGGGAAGGCTATCACTTCCCTGATAGATTCCTCGCCGAGAGCCAGAGCGACAATCCTATCCAAGCCGAGTGCGATGCCGCCGTGAGGAGGAGCACCATATTGGAAAGCCCTGAGGAGGAAGCCGAACCTCTCCTCCGCGACGTCCTCATCCAAACCTATAATTTTGAATACCTTTCTCTGAAGCTCGCTATTGTGGATTCTTATGGAGCCTCCGCCGATTTCGTTTCCATTCAAGATAACATCATAGACCTTCCCCCTCACTTTTAATGGCTCACTATCAAGTAGGGGGATATCCTCGTCAAGGGGGGAGGAGAAAGGATGATGGGAGGGCTCAATCCTCTTCTCCTCCTCATTGTATTGAAAGAGGGGAAAGTCTAACACCCAAAGAAAATGGAAGCCTTCCCGTCTCAAAGATAATTGCTGACCGAGAAGTTGCCTGATTTTCCCCAAGGATAAGCAGGCGACTTCCCAATCGTCCGCTACGAGGAGGAGGCAATCGCCCCTCTGGGCGGAGAATCTCTCCGCCAATCCCTCAAGCTCCGCCTCAGTGAGAAACTTCGCGACATTTGATTTCCTCTCTTCGCCAAGGGGGATCACTGCTAATCCCTTCGCTCCTTCCTCCTTTGCCACATCCGTTAGCTTATCAATCATCTGGCGAGTAAGGGAGGCGAATTGAGGGACGCATATCCCCTTGATGCATTTTCCGTTTCTCACCGCTTCGGCGAAAACCCTGAAGGAAGAAAAGGAAAGAATATCGGTGACATCCTTGAGCTCCATCCCAAAGCTAATATCGGGCTTATCGCTTCCGAAGCGCTCCATCGCCTCAAAATAGCTCAAGCGAGGGAAGGGGATGGTGATATCAATATCAAATGCCTCTTTGAACGCATATTGAAGCATTCTTTCCGTCAGGTCTATAACATCGTCCTTATCGACGAATGACATCTCTATATCTATCTGGGTGAACTCCGGTTGTCTATCCGCCCGCAAGTCCTCATCCCTGAAACAGCGCGCTATTTGGAAATACCTCTCTATTCCGCTCAGCATCAATATCTGCTTGAGAAGTTGGGGGGATTGGGGGAGGGCGTAAAATGTGCCGGGGTTGAGCCTGCTGGGAACGAGGAAATCCCTTGCCCCTTCCGGCGTGCTCTTGATGAGTATTGGCGTTTCTATCTCCCAGAACCCTTCCTTATCCATAAAATCCCTTACCGCTTTGGTGAAGCGGTAGCGGTGGTAGATATTTCTCGTCATCTTGGGACGGCGAAGGTCTATGTAGCGATATTTCAGGCGGGTTATCTCCTCAACATCTATCTCATCTCGGACGAGGAAGGGTGGTGGGAGGGAAGGATTAAGGGTTTCCGCGACCTCCGCGCTGACCTCTATCTCGCCGGTGGGGATATGGGGATTCTCCGTTCCCGGAGGACGCCTCCTCACTTTTCCCTTTACCGCTACTACGAACTCGCTCCTCCATCCCTTCATAACCTCATAAGCGGAAGGCGATTCCTTCGGGTCGCATACAACCTGCACTATCCCCGTCCTATCCCTCACATCCACGAATATCAAACCGCCATGGTCCCTGACCCTCTGCGCCCAGCCCATTAAAACGACCTCTCGTCCGATGTCCTTTGATGTTAATTCTCCGCAGCCACAGGTCTTCTTAAGCTTCTCCATCTTTCATTAACTCTCCTATCGCTTCTTCTAATTTCACTTCTTTTTGCGTTCCTTTCTCCATATCTCTCAAAACGATAGCACCATCCTGCCTCAAAATCAAGGCATATTTAGCGCCAATGCGATTCGCTTGACGAAGCTGGGACTTGAGGCTCCTCTCAAGATAATCCATATCGGCTTTAAGACCTTTCTCCCTCAATTGCATCAGAAGCTGAAAAGCCCTATCCCTTTGTCCCTCATCCTCAAAGGCAACGAATACATCCATTTCGTTCTTCACTTCGGGGAAATCCTCCCCCAAAGCGAGGAGGACCCTCTCCACTCCCATCCCCATTCCAACGGCGGGAATGGGCGGACCTCCCAATTCCTCCACCAATCCATCATATCTTCCTCCGCCGCAGACGCTGTTCTGTGCTCCCAGCTTCGTGGAAACAATCTCAAAGGCGGTTTTCGTGTAATAATCCAAACCCCTCACTAAGCGCGGATTGAGGCGGAAATTGACGCCTAATGAGGATAGGAGTTCCTGCAATTTGTTGAAGTGGTTTGCGCAATCATCACAGAGGAAGTCGTATATGGGAGGCACATTTGATGTGATTTTCTGACAAGTCTCCCTTTTGCAATCAAGGACGCGCAAAGGATTGTAATCCAGCCTTCTCTGACAATCCTCGCAGAGCTCATCTTTATGGGGAAGGAGGAATTCCCTCAATTTCTCAATGTATTTAGGGCGACATATCGGGCAACCAACGGAGTTGAGATGCAATTCCTTCTCTTTTATGCCTAAAAGCTCAAGGAAGCGGTAGGCGAGGTAAATAACTTCCGCATCCAGATAGGGGCTTTTTGAGCCTATAGCCTCAACCCCGAGCTGATGGTGTTCTCTATAGCGACCCGCTTGGGGTCTCTCGTAGCGGAAGAGGGGGGTTATATAATAGAATTTGGCGAAGGGTTGATTGATGTAAAGACCGTGCTCAATATAGGCGCGGACGACGGAAGCGGTTCCCTCGGGGCGGAGGGCTAAAGTCCTCCCTCCCTTATCCTGAAAGGTATACATCTCCTTGCTGACGATATCGGTATCCTCTCCTATGCTGCGGGTGAAGAGCCCGGCTTCCTCAAAGGTAGGGGTGCGGATTTCCTTATAGCCGAAGGACTCCGCAACCTTGCGGAAAAGGTTCTCTATATATTGCCATTTGGCGGACTCGTCAGGCAGAATATCCTTCGTTCCGCGCGGGGCATTAAAGCGTTGTTTGCTCATATCTAAATTATTTTAAATTTCCCATATAGAGTCGTCAAAACTTTTTAAAGAGTTAAGAGTTTGTAGGTGAAAAGCATTTAAACAGGTTTGATTCCCTTTTTGAATTTAGAAGAAAGTCATATTAATGAAAAATTTCAGACACAAACCGAGACTAAAATGGGTGATTAGAGGTGAAATTCAAATGGAAATAAGAAAAACGGGAGATACATATGCGAAACAGCCTGTGAAAGTCATATTTATAGGTGGATTTCTCGGAGCAGGTAAAACCACCTTAATTCGTAATTGGGTGTTTAGATTACTAAATCAAGGATTAAAAGTAGGTATTGTAACCAATGACCAATCACAGGAGCTGGTTGATACTTTCACTCTCAAGGGGCTGGGGGTTCCAACAGAGGAAGTAGCAGGTGGATGCTTTTGCTGTAGGTTTAACGACCTTCTTGGCGCTACAGAAAAGGTGCTTTCGCTAGAACCAGACTTGCTCTTGTGCGAACCTGTTGGAAGCTGCACGGATTTCGTTGCGGCGGTAATAGCTCCCTTGAAGTTATATTATGGCGATGTTTTCCACCTTTCACCATTTCCCGTCTTAGTCGATCCGATAAGATGCAGAGATTTCTTAAGCGAAGAGAGAAAAACAAATTTCCCTCAGGAGGTGGCGTATATATTTCGCAAACAAATAGAGGAAGCGGATGTAATAGCCATTAACAAAATAGATATGCTTGAGGAAAAGGAATTGAAGGAGATTTCCACATCCTTAGAAAAGATATCGCAAGGAAAGCCTATATACAAAATTTCAGCTTTAAGCGGAGAAGGAATAGAGGATTTATTAAATTATTTACTGGCGGGCACTCTCGGCAGCCCTCATATTCTACAGGAAATAAACTACGAAATCTATGCCCGAGGTGAAGCGTCGCTAGGTTGGCTAAATACTAAAGCGAGGATAGATGGGCGCGGTTACTTCCACCCCCTTAGGTTCGCGCAAAAAATGATGACAAATTTAAGGACTCTACTATTAAAAAGAAAAGCAGAAGTGGCCCATTTGAAGTTTATTCTGTTGGGAGAAGGAGGTTCCGTACGTGCTCATCTAACGAAAACCGAAGCTGAACCCACATATATAGTGGATGGAGAAACGGATAAGATAAAAGAAGCTTGCTTAATTCTTAACGCAAGAGTTTTTATCACACCTCCCGAACTGACAAATGTAATAGGGCAAGCATTTGCTAACATCTCTAAGGCTACTAATTGCAGTATAGAGATTCAATGCCTGCAATCTTTCACTCCTCCAAAGCCTAATCCCAAATACAGGTTAAACGAGGTTTAAGGAATGTGAGGTGAGAAAATGGCGTTCTTTGTATATTTAATCGTAGGTTTTTTAGGAGGTTTAATTGGTGGACTCTTGGGGACGGGTGGATGTGTAATAATGATGCCAGTCGTTAGGTTTGGCTTTCATTTTCCGCCACCAGCAGCTGTCGGAACTACATTAACAGCTGTTGTATTCACAGCTGCTTCGGGAGCAATCCAACATATCAAGTTGAAAAATGTAGACAAAAGGACGGCGATAATAGTGGGTTGTAGTGGCGTTTTGGGCGTTATCATAGGCTCCCTCATATTCGGATATATAAAGAGCTATGGAAAACTTATAGATTTTATCTTAGGATGGGCTTTTCTAATCGTTTCCCTTCGCATACTTTACGAAGGTCTATTTGCTAAGACAGTATCTCCCCAACAAATTGGGAGCATCCCCGGAAGGACAATTTGGAAATCCTTCCTGGGTTCAATTATCGGGATTTTAACAGGGATAATCGGTTTAGGTGGTGGCTATGCCTTAGTTCCCTCCTTTATTTATTTTCTCAACGCGCCTGTGAAGTTAGCCATTGGGACCTCAATGGCTTCATTCGTTTGGATTGCTTTTGTAGGAGCAATTTTTAAGTTCTTTCAAGGGGTTGTGAATATACCCGCTGCCTCAGCTTTGGGCATAGGAGCTATCGGGGGTGCTATTTTAGGGGCGAGGTTGACGGGGAAATTTAAGCCCAATGTTTTGAAAACCTTATTCGGTGTAATCTTCCTTTATGTCGCTTTAAAATATATCCTTATATATTTTGGTTTAGCGATCTAATGAAAAACAAACTTGAAAAAAGTGTATCAAAATTCTGACACACTAATTTAATACAATAGAGAAAAACAATAAATCTTAAGGAGGTGTATCACTAATATGAAGATAGCGCCTGAGATTGAGGAAATCTTGGACAAAGCTCTAGCTGGTGAGGAGATTTCCCGCCAGGAAGCGGTGAAGCTCTTGAAAGTGGACGAGAATTCACCGGAGC
>Ga0080004_1094515_pt1 | contig 12006 bp, 16 predicted proteins | sample WasSprMetagenome_FD_69207 | JGI IMG/M metagenome (GOLD analysis project Ga0080004, IMG submission 69207) | Sulfidic aquatic microbial communities from Washburn Spring, Yellowstone National Park, USA - WS (SPADES assembly) (version 2) | ecosystem: Environmental > Aquatic > Thermal springs > Hot... | reverse complement strand
CTACGTGATGGATGGTTGATTGTGGGTAGGGATGAAAGAAATGGAAAGACCATCCTGAAGGCAATAGGAATAAAACTGGTGGAAAAAAGGAAAAAACGGGGTTGGGCGGAATACCTACTTTCTCTTTGTTGACTCCTGTTTTGGACTGGAGATACTGACGAATGTGTTGGCGTCTTCTTTGATGAGTTGGAGGGAGTATTTGTTATAGTACTTAACCAACCAAAGAGAACTCTTTCGTCTTTGTCCTTGAACCACTTGACATTAGGAAATTCGATATACAGTTTCTGTAGAACTTTGTCCTTGTCCAAGGGGTGTTTCCCCCATTTGTTGAGCCTGAATCTTGACCTTTTCGTTCCATTCTCTCTCCCCTTCCGAACCCTTTAGGAAGTAGACAAATCGGAATTTTCCCTCATACTCTCCAGCCTCGATTACCACATTATCGTAGGTAGGAACACACCACTCCATAAATTTGGCTTCGGGGCTGGGAATGGGAACTCCTGTGAGTTCAAACACCACATCCCTTTCGTGGATTTTTCCGTCTGAGAGGATTTGGAAGAACTTTTCCCAATAGGGTTGTAGGTTTTTAGCATTTCTGATTCCATACCAGACTCCGTGTCTCCCCTTTCCTCGACTGTACTCGAAAACTTGGACTCTTCCTTCGTTCACAAGGTTAATCAAGGAGTTGTGAACCTTCATTGCAGGAACTCCTAACTTCCTCTGAATTTCGGAAAAAGTCCGAGGCGAGTATTCCTCGAGAAGATTGAGTATCCTTACTTCGAGTCCCAAAGAGGAGGATTCAGGAAGCACTTTTCCTCCAAACTTTTGAACCAAGTCATAGAGGAATGAGTTTACCTGTTTTTGAAACTCTTCCGCATTTTCGTCGGGGATTTCGACCACGAATCTCAGTCTCATCAGTTTTTCTACCGCCTTTAGATTTTTTATACACTCACGCCGTCTTACCCTCAATTCTTCTATGGCGAACTTAGATTTAGAAAATAGAAAAATTGCGAATTAACAGAACAATTAGAAAAATTGAGTCAGTTGAGACAGTCCATCTCACTGTCTTACTGTCGGTCAGTATGGTCATTCTTCTAAGGCTGAGTTAGAATTTAGAAAATAGAAAAATTGACAATTGACAGAAGAATTAGAAGAATTGAGAACGTTGAGTCAGTTGAGACAGTTGAGTCAGTAGAGAACGTTGAGACAGTAGAGACAATTCTTCTATGCCGAACTTAGATTTTAGAAAATAGAAAAATTGAGAATTAGCAGAAGAATTAGAAGAATGAGATAGTTGAGAATGTTGAGAATGTTGAGAACGTTGAGACAGTTGAGAAGAACAATTGCACATCGCGGTAATTTTTCTAATTCTTTCAGTAATTCGCAAAACCATTTATTCATTCTTCTAAACTTAGAAAAATGGGCTCGTACTATTGCGGTGATTTTTTCTAATTCTTTCAGCAATTCGCAATTCCATTTATTCATTCTTCTAAAGTTAGAAAAATGCCGGCTATTTAAGAACTTTTCACAAATCAAAAGGCATTTTTGTGGAAGATTTAAATGATTTAAATGAGACCTCATTACCGAATCGGAATCCGAACTCACATCGACGCCGCTCATTACCTCACAGGTACGAGAACCAAGTGTGACAATCTCCACGGTCATCGTTGGGAAATCGAAGTCTCCGTTTCCTCCCCCACCTTGACCGAAAAAGGATGGGTAATGGACTTCTCAACCCTCAAATCCCTCCTCGAGGAAATAACATCTCAACTCGACCACAAACTCCTCAACGACTTCCTCCCCCAACCCACAGCCGAAAACCTCGCCTTCTACATCCACCAGAAACTCAAGGACAAGTTGTCTGAAAATCTCAAAGATACCCTCATAGTCAGGGTCTACGAATCTCCCGACTCTTGGGTCGAGGTGAAACAATGACCCTCATCCATCTCGCCGAAGTTCCATATCGTTCCATACAGGGGGAGGGAGAAGTGATAGGTCGTCCTTCAGTCTTCATCCGTTGTTCTGGTTGCAATTTGCGTTGTAGTTGGTGTGACTCCTCATTTGCTTGGGGCGAAGGCACCATGACTGACATTTTCACAGTAATTGAGGTGGTCAGAGACCTTCTTCAACCAGGGGACCTCATCACCATAACTGGAGGTGAACCTTTACTTCAGATGGAGGCTCTCAAGGAACTTCTGACCCTCCTCGGTAACATCCGACAGGAATACGACATCATCATCGAGACCAACGGGACAATCGACCCTAAACCCTTGTTCGAGTTCTCCCCCTCCATCACTTTCGCAATCTCCCCCAAACTCTCAAATTCTGGAAACCCAACCAAACTTCACTCCAACTTCTCCCACTTCAACTTCTACCTCAAGTTCGTCATCTGTAACCCTGAGTTGGACTTGAAGGAACTGGAAAAGTGGATTCAGGATTGCCCCATTCCAGTCGACAACTCGAAAATCATCCTGCAACCCAACGGAATGGAACATGACTACGTGGGTAAACTCCGAGACCTTATGGACTACGTCAAGGAACACAAACTCCCATACCGAGTCCTTCCACAACTTCACAGATTGGTTTGGGGATGGAGGCGAAGAGTATGAAACACGCAGTCTTCTGTGCCTTCTGTGGAAGGAGATTCTACATCACCGAGGTTCCAGAACCCGATGTCGAATACATCTGTCCCGATTGTATGGAGGAGTTTGCGAAGGAAGTATGAATCCACCTCTAACTCAACTCGAGAAACGAATCCTTCTCATCCTTCTCGACAATGACCGAATAGACATCGACAGGTTGTGTACCATCCTGAATGAACCCAAAAACAAAATTCTTTTGGCAGTCGAGAACCTCAAGAAGGAGGGATACATACACGAAGAGGTCATAGGAGTGGGAAGGTGTGATGGGAGAGATTGAACAGAAGATTGAGGAAATCTTGCGTAAGAAAGGTCAGGGAATCGGACTCACGACTAAACGTCTCCGTCTCATCCTTCTTTCACTCGGTTACGAGATGACTCCTATGCAGGTAACCTCCAAATTGTGGAAACTCAAACGGGAAGGAAAGGTAGTGAAGGACAATAGAAGGTTGTGGAAGGTGGTTACCTATGGTGGCTAATGATTGTTTCTCCCCCTTGTTGAACAATATAAAAACATAACCATTGGTTACTATGTGAGGGATACTGGATGCCCTCACAAAAACCGGACAGGGTTAAATTGCTGAAAGCCGTAAGGACAATTCTTCACGTACTCAAAATCAGTGTTCCAGATACGGACAGAAGGGTTACCGATATGTATCTTGAACTCCTTTCGGGAAAATTTTCCAAACCACCTAAAGTAAGGACTTTCAAGAACCCCAATTACGACCAAGTCATAGTGATAAGGGACATCGACTTCGTATCCGTTTGCGAACATCATCTTCTTCCGTTCTACGGGAAAGCCCATTTTGCATACCTACCAAAGGACAGAATTATCGGGTTGTCTAAAGTTCCTCGAGTAGTACAATATTTCGCCCTCCGTGAACAGACCCAAGAAAGACTCACCCAACAGATAGCGGACTTTCTGTTCGAGAAAATTAAACCGAGGGGTTTGATGCTCATTATTCAGGCAACCCACACCTGTGCGAGTCTCCGAGGGGCCAAAACTCCCGCAAAGATGATTACTTCTGCCCTTCGTGGAGAGTTTTTGAAAAATCCAAGCCTCAAGGAGGAGGTGTTGAAACTTTTATGTTTGGAGTAACCAGACGATGTAATCTCAATTGTCATTACAAAAACGAAATCGAGGTGATAGAGTGTCAATAATTTTTTATCCGGGCATAATCCCGTTAGATATAATACATCCCGAATACCTATGGTGGAGACCCGAGGCTCCGGTGAAACATAACTACGCCCTTGTTTCTTACGGACTCTTTTCCGAACAATACAGAGATGTTCGACGATATCTCCCCCCGACTCTTGAATTGATGGGAGACTCGGGAGCATTCCAAATGTATACAAAAGGATTTTCTACATCCCCCCACGAACTTGTTTCCTGGCAAGAAGAGAATTGTAATTGGGGAGTTCCACTTGATGTCTTTATAGGAGAATTTAAAGAAAGACTAAAATTATCGCTCCGGAATTTCGAGGAACATCTCAAATACGCCCAAGGTAAGTGTAAGTTTCTTCTTCCTATCCACGGTCCTTCGGCGAGTGAGTTCAAGGAATGGTGGAATGCAGTAAAACATCTCGTTAACGATTACGATGGACTGGCTGTTCCGTCTATAGGACCATCGTCTACGATTCCATCACGTTATTCCGTTCATCCCCTTCATCGTTCCATTCCAATCGGTTTTTGTATTGGTAAGACAGATGTTCTTCATAATTTCGCTGTAGGAGTTGACAAATCTAAACTCATTCTTCTTACCTGGGCTCAACGATACCTCAAAAGAGTATCGATAGATGCTCATACTTGTTCATTTCCGAGTTTCAGTCGTCTCTATAGATTACCCAAATTTTGGGACAAAAAGATAGACTTAAGTTCGAAGGAGAGAAAAAGTAAAAACTTACGAAGAGCAAAACTCACCAAACTACCTTGTCTCTGTCCCGCTTGTCGAAGGTTCGAAAAGGAAATACTTGAGAATCCTGCCACCTACGTGGTGAAGAACTATCTTATCGAACACTACTTATACCAAGACCTTGAATACCTACACTTTCTCGATGCCCTCTCAACGGACGAGGAACTCTTTCTCGAATACGTGAAGGACTACGACCCAACTTTACTCAGAGACATCCAATTTCTCGAATGTTGTGCAAAAGAGGGATTCGACATCGCATACCAGAAGTTCGGGGGTCTTTCGGCATGGAGGTGAATTTAAGGACTTTTTGTAAAACAGAGTTCATAAAAACCGGACATTTAAATGATTTAAATGACGACTAAAAAGAAACTTCCAGTAATGGAGGACGTCAGGAAGGTATTCAAGATAGGTGATTCCCTCGCCATCACCCTTCCCGCAGAATTTGTGAAGGAGCACGGAATCAAGGAGGGTCAACCCATCACTCTCGTTTACGATGGACTCCTTAAAGCCAAACCCATCAAGACGGAATGGAGTGAGGAGGAGTTGAAGGAGGTGATTCAAGGATGAATCAACTTTCACCCAAAGTTCAGGAAATCATTACGAAAATCTCCCAAACCAGACAGATTCCACAAGAAGAACTTGTGAAGGCTTACCTGGACATCTACAATTCCCCGTTTGTCCAAACAGACCCATCTTTCATCGATGACCAGAGCAGAATTGACTATTCACTTGCCGTTCTGTGGAACCGTTACATGCTCAGACCTCCAGTCCGTGAGGTCGAAATTGTACCGATTGGAATTTCTCCCCCTCGTCTCACAAAGAGTGGGGAACTGATGGCTAACCTTTTCGTGTTGTGTCCATCCTCCAAACGTCCCATTCGTCTCGTGTTACGTGGAAAAGAGATGATTTCAAGAGTTAAGACGATAGTTCTCGGGGCGAAATACAAAATAAAGGTCGGACAATTTTCATCTGGTGACCTAATTGCCGACGAAAGAACAGTCTTCGATGACCCTGAGGGATTAGACATCACACTCGAACAAATAATGGAACGACTGGGAATTCCTGAAGTCTCATGTCTCGCCGATTTACCAAAATACCCGAGCAAGATTGAAGAAAGTGGATTTGTCGATTTGTCTGACTGGAGGAAAATGAAAGGGGTCATTATTCGTGCGAACAAAGGACAGAGGAAGGATGGTACGGATTTCTTTGTCTACACGATTGCTGACACTTCACTCGAACCGACTGAACAGGGTTATATCGGAGTCACAGTCTGGACGGATGAGTCACAGTTCATCTACAGACCCGAAGATGAAGTTGTGGTGTATGGAACGGTTCAGGTGAAGGACAAAGGGGATGTGAGTGTGAATGGATACCTCATACTTCCCAAACACGTGAGGAAATGAACGAGGACATATTCGATTTGGTTTTTGGCAAAAAGAAGGTGGAGGAGAAGCCATCCCAACCCTCGCCATCTCCGCCCCTGACCTCACCTCCTTCTCCAATGACACCTTCTCCTGCTCCCCCCGAAGTCAAACCCGAGGGCGAAAAAGTCGAAATCACATCTGTCACAACGGGTGAGGAGAAGAAGGTTTTACCATCACCCGCTCCATCCCCCGTATTCTCCAGTGAGGAATTCGACCTCTCGGAAGACAAGGGGATGGGAAAAGTAGTCATAGTCATTTACGGTCTCAAGGGCAACGGGAAAACCTACGCCGCCATGACCCTACCGGGAACAGTCGATGTTATCAGTTTCGACAGGAAGGCACTGATGGTCAAGAACATCCTTAACAAACCAGGTATCAGGGTCTTCGATGGCATTCGTTATATGGATTGGGAGAACACCGAGAAAGTTACCGAGAGTGCTGAAAGGACTTATGCCTACCTCAACAAACTCCTCGATGAAATTGCTAAAAACCCACCAGACTGGATAGTCATCGACGGAAGCGAAATCTTCCAGACCATTTGTGAGTACGTTATGAGATACAGGAATAATATCCTTCCGTTTCAAGGTATCGCCAACCTGAATCTGTGGAAGGAAAGAAGACTTTACATTCGACAAATTCACCAGAGGTGTGTCCGAATCGCCAAAAGAGGGTTGGTCTACACCACCTACGTTGACAAGGACGAGATAGTGGAAGACGGGGAAATCAAGACCAAGAAGGATGTTCCCCGATGGATTGATGCCATCCTGTACGAGACCGACATCGTAATAAAAGTCGAGGGAAGACAACAACCGAGCGGAAGACAGTTCATCGCCGAAGTCGAATCCTCCAAGTATCCGAATCTGTTCAGGACGGGAGCGAGATTGGACATCACCAATAAGGGTCTGTCCGTCTTTCTGGGAGGTCAATGAAGGTCGGAGGTTGGAGAAATGAAAGTTGAAACAGACTCGAATAAGTTCAAGTTCCTTTTCAAATTGGGTCTCAACCTTAAGAACAAACCCACAGACTTGGCTGTCTTCAACTTCACTCCGAAGGGAGTCATTTTGTCGGATATCTGGCAGGATGTTGCGGGAGTCTATGCCCTCTTCCAACCCACATTCTTCAACGAGTATAATGTGGAAAAGGAGGAGGTTGTGGGAGTCTCAAACAATTTTGTAAAGATGGCGTCACATCTACGAGGACTCAGTCACAAAATCTTCACCGATGCCGGATATCTCGTGGTGGAATCAGGAAACGAGAGGTATCGTGAACCTCTTTCGAACGTGGAATTTCAGAACTTTCCTTTCGAACTCGAATTCAGCGAATACATCAAACCCAAGAAACAGGAGGCACTGGTTGTGGGAAAGGTCACAATCGAGGAACTTCACTCCCTACCTAATCTACCCTACATTCAGTTCGTATCGGATGGGTCATCGTTACTCGTTAAAGTGTTTTCCTCTCTCCAACAGACACAACAAGGAGTTTTCGAGGCTAAACCCAACTTCCAATTCATTCGTCTATCTCCGCTGACCCTGACACTCAACAACGAATTCTTCTCAACCCTCATCGACCCCCTGACGGGTCCCGTCTGGATGGTACTCGACAAAACGGGAATTTCCGTATCACAGGTGACGGACGATTATGTCCTCTTCATTTGTCTCGCCGCTCTGTTGGTATGAAGGGGAGGTTTTCTCCCACCTTTATTCGATATTCCCTCGTGAGTTAGGGATTCCCTACAGAGTTTTAGTCAACTCAAAACGAGAAATGTTCAAGACGATACGAGAGTTCAACGGTAAGACCGACATCTACGCCTCCGTCTACTCTTTTCCAACCATAATAGTGGACAAGTTGTTTTATGACTTCGATGGAGCAACTGCCTTGAAGGAGGCCTCGAAATTTTACAAGTTCCTTTTGGACAAAGACCTTACCGTCATCCCTGTTCACTCTGGCAAAAGAGGAATCCACCTCTACGTCCTTCTCCGACCCTCTCCACCCAACAAAACGGTACTTTTGACCGTTATGCGAAACCTCGTTTCCGAATGTTTCGGCGAGGATGGGGTGGAGAGCATCGATTCCCACACTTTCGGAAACCTTCGTCAGTTGGCGAGAGTTCCGAACACCTTAAGACCGGGACTTGGGACATACTGTACTCCCCTCCCACTCAACTGGACTGAGATGACCAAAGATGAAATCCTCGCCTACATAAAGTCCCCACACGAGGGTCAGGTGGAACCTCGGAAGTTCCCCGAACTGGAGGACTTGAGTCCTGTGGATAGTCTCGAAGTGAAGGAGGAGAAGGTGCAGGGTTTCACATCCTTCAGGCTGAGTGTGGATATGAGGTTCTTCAAGGACATTCTTCGTCCCTGTCTCTGGAACAGGATTAGAGAACCCAATCCCTCACACACCGTCAGGGTGGCAACCACAATCGACCTTCTCAACTCCGGGGTTAGTCCCGAACAAATCCTTCATTTCTTCTCCACGCTCGGTTGGAAGGACTTTGATGTCAAGGAAACGAAATACCAAATCGACCAGATAGTCAAAAAACAATATCACTCCTATTCCTGTAAGAGGTTGAGGGAACTCAAAATCCCGACTCGGGGGTGTTGTCTCGGATGAGGTTTAGATTCATCACTGGAGATTACGATGAAAGGGGTTTGTACTGGTTGTGTCGTAACGAGAAAGGAGAAAAAGTGAGGGTTTATGTTTACGGATTTCTTCCTTACTTTTACGTGAAGGAAAATTTACCCATTTCTCCCGAAATCTCTCCAGTCAAAGTTGAGAATGGGTTCAGAAGGGTGATTGATGGAGTCAGGATGAAGAAAATTGTTGTTTCCCAACCCTCCCTCGTGAAGTGGGCAAGAGAAAAGTTCAATCCAGAGGATTGTGGGGAGGATGACATCAGATTCGTCACGAGAAGTCTAATTGACTGTGGTGTGAAGTCTGGATTCGAAACAATCCCAATTCAAAGTCCATACGGGTTGTTTGTCAATCCCAAGTCAATCAGACCGACTGACTGTGATGACATTCCACTGAAAGTCGGATACATCGATATAGAAGTTCTCACGAGTGGAAGATTTCCCAACCCTACGAGACCACACGATAAAGTCATATGTCTAACATTCTGTCAGGATGGAATGTATCACACAATCTTCCTCAACTCCGAAAAAGGATACGAAAAGAGGGAGACGAATTGGGTGATACACCACGTGACATCGGAGGAGGAGGTAATCACGAGACTCAAGGACATGTTATCGGCATTCAAGACGGACATCCTCGTGTCTTGGGGAAATTTCGACTGGAATTACCTTGACCAAAGGTCGAAGTTTCTGGGCCTCAAGTGGGATGTTGAGTGTATTCCCCTTAACCTCGTCAGTTTCTATCGTCAGTTGGAGAGGGGTAGTGCGAGACTGAAGACAGTAGTCAAGAAGGAAGGGTTGGTGAAGAACATCGAGTCCGAAACGTTTCATTCCGAGTGGTATGGTAGGGACAACGAGAAGTTAGTCCGTTACAACAAATCCGATGTTGAGTATCTCATCAAAATCGATGAGGAGTTTAAACTTTCCGACTTCGCCATCGCCCTCAAGGAATTTGCGGGATTACCCGACTTCGAATTGTTTCCCTCACAAGTGGTGGAAAGTCTTATTCTACGGAAGTATTATGGGAGCGGTTGGGTCTTTCCGTCTCGACGTGGAAGACAGGAGGAAAAGGAAATGTATGCTGGTGGATACCTCGAAACCTGTAAAGCAGGGTTTTACGAGAACGTCGGAGTTTTCGACATGTCCTCCTACTACCTTTCAATCATTGTTAGTAAGGGTCTGACGTTCGAGTTGGATGGCGGTAAGAGGCTTCCTCGTCTCGTTCAGGATGCCATAACCCTCAAGAAACAAATCGAAAGTCAGATGAAAAATTGTAATCCAGAAAGTACTGAATACAGAATACTCGAGAGCAAAAAACAGGCAGTCAAATCCTTCCTTCTTGCTTTGTATGGAGTCCTCGGTGATTCTTCTTCTCGATTCTTCAAAGTCGAGATGGCGTCAACCATAACCGAAATAGGTAGGAAGGGAATCCAGTTCATCCGAGATGTCTCCCCCTATCCCGTCCTCTACATTCACACCGATTCCCTTTTCATCCAAGCACCTTTCGAAAAGTGTCAGGAGTTGGAGACATACCTGAACAAGAAGTTAGAGGAATTTTCGAAGGATAACAACCTCGACCCACCCTTGACCCTCAAGTTCGAAAGGTTCTACGATGCCATCATTTTCACGGGAGTTAAGGCTCGTCATGCAGGTCACGTTATCTGGGAGGGAAAACCGGTCGATTATCTCCGAGTGGCAGGTTACGAAATGGTCAGAGGTGACTCCTCCGAACTCACCAGAGAGGTTCAGGAAAATGTACTCGAGTTGATACTGAAGAGGAAGTGGGACGAAGTGATACCCTACCTTCGTAAGGTTGTCAACGAATTTCAGACCTATCCAGTCGAGAAGATAGCGATTCCCAAAACCCTTCAGCAGGATACATACAAGACCAAACCCAATTTCGTTCGTGGGGCGGAGTATGCCATCAAGTATTTGGGTGAGGACATAAGAACTGGTGACAGAATTCACTTCATTCCCGTGAAAAGAGTTCCTAAAGGTCTGCCCCCGACGGATGTGGTGTCCGTTCTCAACATCTCCAAACTGAAGGATTTCGAACCCGATTACCAGGAACTCATCGAGAAAACCGTCAAGACTAAAGTGGAGGACTTTCTCAGTGCAATAGGTAAATCCTGGAGTGAGGTGGAGGGACAGGTAACTCTCAAGGACTGGTTATGAGGTACCGATTCAAGTGTCCGAAATGTTCTGCAATGTTTATGACACAAGAAGGATTGGAGGTACATCTGAAACTTTACCACAAGAAGGAGGTGAAGTCAAAATGACTCAAGTCCAACTTCCCATAATCTGTGACACGAGGGAGTTTAGGAGCAGAGTTCCAGAAATCCTTCAGAAACTCGGAGACCCAATCGTCGAGATGGAGTTGGAGGTGGGGGATTACATCGTTGGTGAAGTTGCAGTGTCGAGGAAGTCCGCCGACGATTATGTGGGTTCATTGACCTCCGGACATCTCCACGAAGAAATCTTCCAACTCCTCACAAACTACAGGACATCCATCCTGATTGTCGAGGGAAGCATCGAGGACGTGTTGATGTTCAGGAATTTGAAGAGGAATGCCTATCTCTCCTCGCTCGCTGGTATTCCTATCAAGAAACCAGAGGGTTTCGATTCCTCCTCCATCTCCATCATTCCCGTCGCAACCTCGACGGATACCGCTTGGGTTCTCCACTACATCAGACAGAAAATCCTTAACGGTGAAACAAGACTTTCTCCCATCCCTAAAGTGGCGAAGGCGACGGAGACGGAGACGGTTGAGAGGAGACAGATGATGCCACTACTCGTCATACCGGGTGTGGGGGAAGTCAGAGCGGAGAAGTTGATAAAACATTTCAAGTCGGCGAGAAACGTCTTCAACGCCTCACTCGATGAACTCAAGAAAGTGGTAGGGGAGAAACTTGGAACTCGAATCTACAACTTCGCAAGAGAGGAGGTGAAGGAATGAGACTCGTTGAGAAATACCGTCCGACGAAATGGGAGGATGTTGTAGGACAAGAGAAGATTGTGAATTCCATTCGGACGATGTGTCAGAGGGGAGTCCAGAACTTTCCACATTGTCTTTTCACCGGAAAACCAGGAACGGGAAAGACCACCATAGCCCAACTCATCGCCCGTGAGTTCTGGAAGGACGACTGGAGAAACCACTACATCGAGTTGAATGCCTCCGACGAAAGAGGGATTGAAACAATTCGCAATCAGGTTAAGGCGTTGACCCAATTTCAGGGTTATCGACTTCTTCTTCTCGATGAGTGCGACCAAATGACCTACGACGCCCAACATGCCCTCCGTAGGATAATGGAACTCTCCACATCTACAATCTTCATCCTCACGGCGAATCAAACTTGGAAAATCATCGAACCCATCCGCTCCAGATGTTCGACCTTCAACT
>Ga0080004_1125018_pt1 | contig 12008 bp, 11 predicted proteins | sample WasSprMetagenome_FD_69207 | JGI IMG/M metagenome (GOLD analysis project Ga0080004, IMG submission 69207) | Sulfidic aquatic microbial communities from Washburn Spring, Yellowstone National Park, USA - WS (SPADES assembly) (version 2) | ecosystem: Environmental > Aquatic > Thermal springs > Hot... | reverse complement strand
GCCCCGGCAGCGTGTAGACCCCGGAGCCCACCATCGCGCCCACTCCGATCGCGGTGAGCAGCAGCAGGTCGAGGTCCCGCTTGAGCTCCTCCGGCACGCCGCGCGCCAGCGCGGCACGCGCTTTAAGCGTTACGGTGGCATACGCGTGAGTAATAGCGGGAGCCCCTGCGGCTGCCCTCCTACCGGCCTGCCCGCCGGGCCTCAGAGCAACGGTGCCAGTCTCCGCCGACCCCCTCCAGCGCGCAGCAGCTGCGCACTTATATCCCTCGGGGCCTTCGGACCCGAGACCGCCGGGGTGCTTGCGCCGTGCAGGTGGTCAGGACCGTCTGCCCCAGGGACTGCTACGACACCTGCCACCTAGAGGCAGTGGTGGAGGGCGGCAGGCTCACTGCCACGCGCCCATCCGGCTCGAACCCGCTGACGCAGGGCTTCCTCTGCGCCCGCGGCCTCTCCGACCCTAGGAGGGTCTACTCGGGGGAGAGGGTCCTCTACCCCCACGTCCGCGCCGGTAGCAAGCCGGGCAGGAGCTTCCGGAGGGTCTCCTGGGACGAGGCGCTGGAGGTCGTCGTGGGGAAGCTCAGGGAGGTGCTGCGCGAGCACGGGCCGGGCGCTGTGCTCCACGTGGAGTACGCGGGCAACATGGGCCTCCTCACCTGGTACTACCCTCAGAGGTTCTGGAACGCCATCGGCGCGGCGAGGACCGACTACAGCATCTGCAGCAGGAGCGGGCACGAGGCACTGTCGCTGCACTACGGGCTGAGCTACGGCCGCCTGCCGTGGGAGATCCCCAGCTCCAGGCTCCTGGTCTTCTGGGGCTTCAACGCGCCGGTGAGCTCGCCGCACATGTGGGCGCTCGCCAGGAGGGCTCGGGGGGCGGGCGCCGCTGTGGTGGCGGTGGACCCCCGGAGGAGCGAGGTCGCCGAGCAGAGCGACCTCTGGCTCTCCCCCAGGCCTGGGACCGACGTGGCTCTGGCCTACGGCGTGGCCAGGGCGCTCATAGAGAACGGCTGGGTGGACGGGGAGTTCCTCTCCAGGTGGGCGTCGGGCTTCGAGGAGTTCAGGGAGGAGGCTCTCAGGTGGGGGCCGGAGAGGGTGGAGAGAGTCACGGGAGTCAGGTGGGAGCTCGTGGAGGAGCTGGCGCGCCTCTACTACTCGCGGAAGCCGAGCATCACCCTCATCGGCTTCGGGGTCCAGAAGAGCGTCCACGGCGCTGAGGCCGTGAGGGCTGTCTCGCTCCTGCCAGCGCTCGTGGGGCTGCACAGGGGCTTCTACTACTCGAACAGCAGGGGCTGGCTCGTCGACGTGGCGGAGGTGACCGGCGAGAAGCTCGCGAAGCCCTCGAGGGTTGTCAGCCAGGTCGCGCTGGCTGACGCCGTGGAGCGGGGCGAGTTCAGGTTCATCTTCGTCTACAACTCGGACATCGCGCTGACCCTGCCCGCCTCCGAGAGGCTGAGGAGGGGCCTCTCGCGGGGCGACGTCTTCGTGGTCGTCCACGACACCCACTGGAGCGCCACGGCGGAGTACGCGGACGCGGTGCTGCCCGCGCCCACCTACCTCGAGAAGGACGACGTGGTCATCCCCTACAGCCACGACCTGGTGGCCCTGTCGAGGAGGGCCGTGGAGCCGCTCGGCGAGAGCAGGAGCGAGGTCTGGCTAGCCTGCGAGATGGCCAGGAGGATGGGTCTCCCGGAGTGGGTCTGCGAGGACCCCTGGCGCGTCGTCGCCAAGGCCCTCAGGGGGGCGGTGGAGGGCGACCCGGAGGACCTGCTGAGGGGCGCGGTGCTGAGGCTCAGGAGGAGGCCGCTGGAGGACTACCAGACCCCCTCGGGCAGGGTGGAGTTCTACTCGAGCAGGGCCCTCGAGGCCGGGCTGAGCCCCCTGCCCGTGCAGCCGGAGCTAGAGGTCCCGGAGGGCTACTTCATCCTCCTGAACTCCGCGACCCCGCTGCACACGCACACCCAGTTCAGGGACGTGCACGGGCCCATACCCCCCGTGGTCCACGTGAACCCTCAGGACGCGGAGGAGCTGGGGGTGAGGAGCGGGGACCTCGTGGTGCTGAGCAACGAGGAGGGGAGGGTGGTCGTCAGGGCTGTCGTCACGAACAGGGTCCCCAGGGGCGTGCTCTGGTCGCCGAGGCAGCTCGTGGGCCTCGACGGCTCGCCGCAGAACACCCTGGCCAGCACAGCCACTCAGAGGATCGGCGGGGGGCCCACCTTCAACTACACCCTCGTCAGGCTGGAGAGAGCTGCGGCCGGGCCCGCGGGGCCTAAGGCCTCCGCGCGCTAGATCGTCCTCAGGGAGTAGCGCTCGAGCACCTCCGGGAAGCTCCTCCGCAGCTTCCTCATCGCCTTCGGCAGGAACTCCATTATCGCGGAGGCTGTGACCCCGTCCTCGCCCAGCGCCTCGGCTGCGAGGTCACCGGCGAAGCCGTGCACGAAGACTCCCATTCTGACCGCGTGCTCCAGGTCGAGGCCAAGCCCGTACATCGCCGCGATCACCCCGACCAGCACGTCGCCGGAGCCCGCGGTGGCCATGCCCGGGTTCCCCGAGAGGTTCACGTATACCCTGCCGTCAGGGGTTCCTATCAGGGTGTGCGCGCCCTTGAGGACCACGATCGCGTTGAGCTCCCTGGCAGCCCTCCTGACCACGCCCACCCTGTCCCTCCTTATCTCCTCCACCGGGAGGCCGGTGAGCCTGGACATCTCGCCGAGGTGCGGTGTGAGCACCGTGTACCCCCTCCTCGCCTTCAGCGCCTCCGGGTGCCTGGCCACCGCCGTCAGCCCGTCGCCGTCCACGATCACGGGCCGCTCCACCCTGGGCAGGAGGTCGGCGACGAGCCTCATTGTCTCCTCGTTGGTCGAGAGGCCCGGCCCCACGGCGACGATGTCGGAGGCTTCCGCGAGCTCCAGCAGCCTGGGCAGGTTGCTGTACGCGATGCTCCCCGCGCTAGTCTCCTCCAGCGGCACGTAGACGACCTCGCTGCCCCTGGAGCCCAGGTGGGGCACGATGCTCCTGACGGTGGCGAGCCTCGAGTAGCCCCCGCCCGCCTTGAGGAAGCTCATCGAGGCGAGGTAGGGCGCCCCCAGGTAGCCCACAGCCCCCGCCACGAAGAGGGCCTTGCCGTAGTCGCCCTTGTGGGTGTCGGGCCTCCGCGGCGGCAGAGGCACAGGGTCGTTGGTCTCGGCGAGGACCCTGGGGTCGTTGATGAGCTGCGGTGGGTACGAGATGTGGGACACGTAGAGCTCGCCGCAGAGCTCAGCCCCGGGGTAGAGGAGGTTCCCCAGCTTCGGCAGCCCGAAGGCCACGGTGAAGTCCGCGCGCACAGCAGCGCCCATCACCTGCCCCATGTCCCCGTGCACCCCCGAGGGTATGTCCACGCTCACAACCACAGCCCCGGACTCGTTCACCAGCTCGATCACCCTCCTGTACAGCCCCTCGACCGGCCGCGAGAGCCCCACGCCGAAGAGCGCGTCGATAACGACGTCGCAGCGGGCTAGGCCCTCCTCCAGCTCCCCCAGGTTGCCCTCGCCCACCCACGTGACGGGGATCCCGGCCCTCACAGCCCTGTCCAGGTTCCTCCTCGTCAGCTCGGCGAGCCTGCCCTCCTCCCCCACCATGAAGACCTCGACGCGGGCGCCGAGCGAGTGGAGAACCCTGGCGGCGACAAGCCCATCACCGCCGTTGTGGCCCGTGCCCGCGACCACCACCACGCCCAGGCCGCGGGCGCCGAAGACCTCGTCCACCAGCCTGGCCACCGCGGCGCCAGCGTGCTCCATGAGAACCTCCCCGCTGAGCCCGAAGAGCTCCTCGGCCTCCGAGTCCAGCCTCCTGATGTCCTCGACGCTCGCGACCTTCACGTGGAGCATACGCGCAGCCACAATGTAAAGCTATCCCCCTGCGCCCAGCACCTCCTCTAGGGAGAGCGTGCGCACGGGGGGCTGCCTTGAGCGCTACTTCTCCACCTGGTACTCGTGCCTTAGAGTGTAGAGCAGGACTCCGAGCTTTGCTTCCTTGCTGAACACCACGGACAAGTTTCTCGCCTGGCCCAGCCCGGTAAACACCACCACTCCAGAGCCGTCACCAGCGCGGACCGTGATCGTCTCGGCAACTCCCTTACCCAGCTCGGCAGCTGTAATTCTACCCACCTCGCAGAGCAGGGAGGATAGAGCAGCGACCTTGTCGAGGAGCCAGCCGTCCGCCAGGCTGCTGTGCGTCGCAGCACCGTCGTCCCTGAAGACAACAATGCACTCAACACCGTTAACTCCCTCCACGCGAGCAAGAAACTTCCTGAGGTCCCTCTCACCCCCTGGCGTTGCTACACCATGTTCAGCAGCTCTCGTCGCGGTACGCCTCTACGTGTTAGCTCACGCCGATAGTAATTTAATGTTTCTTTTTTCTCTTCAATTTCCTCTGAGTGCGCGACCATCAGGGCCCCCTCCCAGGTGGTGCTGTGCTTCCAGGCGGGCCTACACCTCAGGAAGGGGGAAGCGTTAAAGCTGTAAGCGCTGCCGCGTGGTAGAGGCGACCCTCGTGCCGCTTAGGAAGCTGCGCACCAAGTTGAGAAGAGCGGCCGAGAAGGGTAAAACCATGATGGGCGTGCTGGGCAGGTGCTGTAGTGCTGAGAGGAGGCGGGGAAGGCTTCTCGAGGTGCTTCTAGCGCCTGTGGAGGGCGCTGGCCCTGAGGACCTGAGGGAGTACGAGTACGAGGACGTGGGCAGCTAGCCTCGAGCTTGGGCCGCGTTCCCACAGGAATAGGTATAAATGCTCTGCTTATCTGGGCCGGTGCGTGAAAGCGAGGGAGCTGGCTCTCTCGGCAGTGCTCGCGGCGATGTACGCTGCCGCGGTGGTGCTCCTGTCCCCCGTATCCTTCCTGCCCTGGCAGGTGAGGGTTGCCGACGCGCTGCTGATGCTGAGCACGGTCCTGGGCTGGCCCGCCGTCATCGGGGTCACTGTGGGCTGCTTCGTGGGCAACCTGCTGGCGGCGCCGTGGGGCTCAGCCTTCCTGGCCGCGGTCGACGCAGTGCTCGGGAGCCTCGCGAACCTCGCAGCCAGCTACCTCGGGCTCAAGGTCGGCCTGGGCAGGGGCTTCTGGTGGAAGGTCGCCGCGGCAGCGGTGGAGGTGGCCGTTGTCTCCCTGGTCGTGGGGTTCTACCTGAAGTACCTGCTGCTCTGGGCCTTCAGCACGGACGTGCCGCTGTGGCTCAGCGTGGCCGGGGTGCTGCCGGGCTCCATCGTGTCGATCGGGGTCCTCGGCACGGGCCTGGCGGTCCTCGTGGAGCGCAGGCTGAGGCCCGCGGGGGTCGCGAGCAGGCTGGGCGCGAAAGAAGCCAAGTGATTTGCTTAAGCATATATTTCTGCGCGGCGTTCCAGGCGCGGTAGAGCATGGTGTACGGGCACATTGGTAAGAGGGTGCGGCTCTCCAGGATCCTCCCCGACGGCAAGTCCGTGATCTTCGCCTTCGACCACGGTGTCGAGCACGGCCCCGCGGACTTCCCGCCGGAGCACGTGAGGCCCGAGAAGATACTCTCGAAGGTCGTGGACGCTGTGGACGCGATCATGATGCTGCCGGGTGTCGCCAGGCTCACGAGCGAGGTGTGGGCGGGCAGGGTGCCCGTGGTGATCAAGGTGACCAGCAGGACCTCCCTGAGGCCTGAGCAGGAGAGGCTCCTGCAGAGCCCCTTCGGGGTGGTGGAGGACGCTGTGGCCCTCGGGGCCGACGGCGTGGCGGCGACCGTGTACTGGGGTAGCCAGTACGAGGACGAGATGCTGCGCACGTGGGTTCAGGTGAGGCGCCGGGCGGACCTCTACGGCCTGCCGTGCCTCCAGCTAGCCTACCCGAGGGGCCCGGCGATCAAGAACATGTACGACGTCGAGGTCGTGAGGTACGGGGCCAGGGCGGCGGCCGAGAGCGGCGCCGACCTGATCAAGACCTACTACACGGGGAGCACCGAGACCTTCAGGCTGGTCGTGGAGGCTGCCTCGGGCGTGCCGGTGCTGATGAGCGGCGGCGCCAGGGCTCCAACCCTCCTGGACTTCCTCAGGGTGGTGAAGAGCGTGATGGACGCCGGGGCGCAGGGCGTGGTCGTGGGGCGCAACATCTTCCAGCACGAGAACCCGAGGGGCGCCGCCAGGGCTATCTCCGCGGTTGTTCACGAGGGCAAGAGCCCCGAGGAGGCGCTGAAGCTGGCTGAGTAGGCGGTCGGGCGGCCATGTACGACGTGGTCACCGTCGGGCACATACTCCTCGACCTGAGGTTCTGCGTAGAGCGCTTCGCCACGCCCGACAGGGAGAGCCCCATAACCAGCCAGAGCCACAGCGTTGGAGGGTCTGCGGCGAACGTCGCGATAGGGGTGAGGAGGCTGGGCGGGCTGTCCAAGGTCATCGGCAAGGTGGGCTTCGACGACTTCGGCAAGAGCGCTCTCGAGGACCTGGCGAGGGAGGGGGTGGACATCTCCAACGTGAGGATCGACGCGCTGGGGGGCAGGACGGGCTTCACGGTGGTGATCATCGACAGCCAGGGGCAGATCGCGATGTACGGCTTCAAGGGCGCCGCGGAGGAGCTCCTCCCGGAGGAGGTGACGCCCCAGGCCGTGAGCAACGCCAGGTTCATGCACATTGCCAGCCTGAGGCTGGACACCTCGACCCACGCGGCCAGGCTCGCGAAGGAGAAGGGGATCACCGTGACCTGGGACCCGGGGAGGGTGCAGGCCCAGCTGGGGCTGGAGAAGCTCAAGCCCATCGTGAGCCTGGCCGACATCATCTTCCCCAACGAGCTCGAGGCCAAGGCGATGACGGGGGAGGACAGCATTGACGGCGCGGTGGACACCCTGCTCAGCGCGGGCCCCAGGATCGTGGTGGTGAAGAGGGGGGCGAGGGGCGTGTACGTGGCCACCCAGAGCCAGCGCTTCGAGGTCCCAGCCTACCTGCCTGGGAGGGTTGTCGACACGACGGGGGCTGGTGACGCGCTCGTCGCCGGGATGATCGTCGGCCTCAAGAGGTACGGGCTGCAGGACGCGGCCAGGTTCGCGACGATAGTCGCCGGGATGAAGGTCACGAGGCTCGGCTCCCACGAGATACCGAGGCTCGAGGAGGTCGAGGCAGAGATGCTCCGCATAGGCTGGCGCCCCGGGGTCCCGCCCCTCGAGGAGAGGTGGCCCAGCCTTGGAGTGGACTGAGAGGTTCAGGAGGTACGCGCTGGACGAGCTCTTCGACTCCGTGCTCTACGCGGAGATGGCTAGGCGGGAGAGAAATCCGCGCAACAGGGAGGTACTGGAGGAGATGAGCAGGGAGGAGCGGGAGCACCACCTCTTCTGGAGCAGGCTGGGCGGGCAGGTGGAGCTGGGGCCGCGGGACAGGGTCAGGCTCAGGGCCGCGCTGCTGATGAGCAGGGTCTTCGGGAAGGTCTTCACGGTCAAGCTCCTGGAGATGCACGAGGAGGGCGTTGTGAGGGAGTACGAGGAGGTGCTCGCGGCTGCCAACCTGGCGCCGGAGGACAGGGAGCAGCTCAGGAGGATAATCGAGGACGAGAGGGAGCACGAGGGCTACATGGCCGGGCAGATCGACGAGGTGAGCGTGAGGTACCTGGGCAGCCTGGCCCTCGGGATGAGCGATGCGATCATCGAGCTATCCGGCGTGCACGCGGGCTTCCTCGGCTACACCTCCTCCTCGCTGCAGACGGGCATCGCGGGCTTGATAGTGGGTGTGAGCGCGTCAATGTCCATGGCGGCGGCAGCCTACGTGCAGGCGAAGCAGGAGGTTGGCAAGAGGCCCGGCCTCAGCGCCCTGCTCACGGGCCTCATGTACATGGTGACAGTGCTCGCCCTCACAGCACCCTTCCTGGCCAACCTGCCCATCTACACCGCCCTGGCCGCCTCAGTGGCAGTCGCGCTGGTGGTGCTAGCCGCCTTCACCTTCTACAGCTCGGTCATCCGCTCCGCACCCTTCCTGAGGGAGTTCCTGGAGACCACGCTCGTGGTTTTCCTCGTCGTGGCGGCGGGCTACGCCTTCGGGGAGTTCGTGCGCAGCCTGGGCTTCCAGGTCTAGCCTGGCAGCCTTGCCCCGTAGGCGTCCAGGCTGACGAGCTCCTTCAGCTCCTTCCTGGGCCTGGGCTTGGGCTCGACCGCCGGGAAGCCTACCGGGAAGATGGCCACGGGAAACAGGTGGTCGGGCGCCCCGATGATCCTCCTTATCTCCTCGGCCTTATTCAGCGTGTATATCCACACGGTCGCTAGACCCACGCAGTGCAGGGCCAGCCAGAGGTAGGTCGCCACGATAGCCCCGTCCTGCATGTACGAGTCGGGGGCCTGCCGCGTGTCCGCGAGCACCACTATGGCCAGGGGGGCTCTGGCCACGGGTGAGGACCACTCGTGTATCCTCGAGAGCTCCTCTATCCTCCCCCTGTCCCGGACCACCACGAACTCCCAGGGCTGCCTGTTGTGCGCGCTTGGAGCGTGCCTCGCGAGGTCCAGCGCCCTTAAAACCAGGTCGAGGGGGACGGGGTCGGGCTTGAAGCGCCTGACGCTCCTCCTGCTCAGGAGAAACTGGGCGCAGGGCAGCTCCGCAGCCACGCGGAGCGAGGCAGCCGCTTGGATAAATACCTCTCGCTCGAGTCTGAAGCACCCTGGGGGTAGGTTTAAGTAGCCTTCCCGGCCCAGCAGGCAGGTGGGAAGCGGGGGCCCTGAGGTCAGGTATGTGCGCGTGGTAGGCGGGCCGCTCCGCACGAACTCGTACATTGTGTACTCGCAGGGCGTGGGCATCGTGGTGGACCCGGGCGTGGAGGCCGAGAGGATCTGGGAGGCGCTGCGGGGCGCGGGCGTCGAGGACGTCCCCTATGTCCTGCTGACGCACGGGCACTTCGATCACGTGTACTTCGCCGCAGAGGTCTCGGAGGAGCTTGGCGCAGCTGTGCTCATCCACCCGGCAGACCTCCCCCTGATGAGGAATGCCGGTAAGTGGGGGTTCCTGCTTTACGCCAGGCGGTTCCGAGAGCCGGAGCGCCTCGAGTACCTGAAGGACGGGCAGGTGGTCCGCGCGGGAGCCATCGAGGTGGGGGTGATCCACACGCCGGGGCACACCCCTGGCAGCGTCTGCGCGGTGGCGGGCAGGCTTCTGATCACGGGCGACACGCTCTTCAGGCGAGCGGTAGGCGCGACGTGGCTCCCGGGAGGGTCGCGAGAGGCCCTCTCAGCGTCCCTCGCCAGGCTGGCCGGCCTACCCGGGGACTACCTGGTGCTCCCCGGCCACGGGGAGGAGACGACGCTCGAGGAGGAGAGGAGGGAGAACCCGTTCCTGAGGCACGCGCGCTGGGGTTAAAAGCGCACCTGCCTGGTTTACAGGTGGTGATGAGATAGCCCCCTCGCGCGATCCTCGACGCGCTGGGGGAGCTGTGACCGGCCTCCTCTCGGCTGAGCCGCGCGGAGGGGCGCCTCCGCCCGTGGGTGCGGTATGTACAGGGTGCTGGTGAGGGCTAAGAAGGACGCTGACGCCGTGAAGGCAGCCCTCAGAGTCTTCTACGAGGGGTGGGGGATCGAGGTCGCGACGGCGGGAGGAGCGAGGGGGTACGAGGACTTCCGCGACGCGCTCTCCAGGGCCGTGGACCCGGCTAGGTTCAACATCGTGCTCCTGGGCCGGGAGGACGCGGGCAAGATGCAGCTGGAGGAGGAGATGCCGCTGAACGTGGCCTTCTCCCTCGTCCCGAGGGAGCGGGTCAGGAACGCCAGGCTGACCACGATAAGGGATGCCATAGAGAGGGGTAGGGCGAAGATCAGGAACACCGTCCGGTGGAGGGGCGCCTACGTCCTCGGCAGGTGCGAGGGCGCGGACCTGGGGGTGGAGCCCCACCCGGCGTACGACGTCTTCCTCCTCCTAGGGGAGAGGGCTGTGGGGCTGGTCTCCGAGCACATCGGGGCTAGGCTGGAGGGGCCGCTCCTGCTGGTGAGGAAGATGGGCGGGGAGCACGACGTCTACGCGGGGCCCAGCCTCATAGGGAGGCTCCGCATACCCGACTCCGGGAGGGTCTCCGGCGAGAGGCTCGGGGAGCAGGCCGAAGGGACGAGCCTGGAGCGGCTCCTGGCGGAGAACGAGAGGGTTCTGGAGACCCTCGAGAGGGTGTCCGCCTCGTTCCTCGAGAGGGTGGGCAGGGAGTTCGACACAGTGGTTGTGCCGTGGTCGGGGGGCCGCGACAGCACAGCTGCTCTGCTGTTGGCGCGCAAGGCGCTGGGGAGCAAGGTGAAGGCCGTCTACGTCGACATGGGGCTCGAGTTCAGGGGCTCGCGCGAGCACGTGATCGAGGTCTCCGAGAGGCTGGGCGTCGAGCTGCACGTAGCGCGCGTGGACCTGGGGAGGTACGTGAGGAGCGTGGGCCTCCCATCCCACGACAACAGGTGGTGCACCAGGCTCAAGATCGAGGCGCTCTACAGCAAGGTCAGGGAGGTCGCCGAGGGCAGGACGCTCATCGTGGTCGGCGACAGGGACGCGGAGTCGGAGCTGAGGAGCAAGCGCGGGCCCGTGAGGGAGCACGAGGAGTTCACGCAGGCAGCCCCGCTGAAGAACTGGTCCGCGGCGCAGGCCCAGCTCTACATCCTCAGGCACGGCGTCCCCCTCCACCCCCTCTACGAGCTGGGCTTCTACAGGATAGGCTGCTGGGTGTGCCCAGCCCTGAGGAGCTGGGAGAAGGAGATCATGCGGCGATGGAGCCGCGAGGCCCTCCCAGAGGACGCAGACCCCGCTCTGCTGGAAGCCGTCCTGGGAAGCCCCGCCGCGGGGCGTCAGGCGTAGGACCACGTCATCACGGGGCAGAGTGGTAGGGGCCTCATCATCCAGCTGGAGGAGCTCACCCCCGGCGCTTAAACGTGCCGCGTGCAGACCGCGGACGCCCTCAGGGAGGGCAGCAGCGCCCCTCCTTCTTGCGCGCCCGCGCGCAGGCAACATAAAAAGCGTGCAAGAGGCTCAGATCCAGGAGATGGTTGTGAGGGGGCTGCTTGATTTGAACGTCAAAGCCCTGCTGGAGAAGCTCTCGGTGGCTTCACCCCCGAGAGGGTCATCGAGGTCTCGCTGGTAAGAGGTGCTCTGCACGTGAGGTTCTCCTACCCGAAAGGGGCGTTCCCGGCGCTGCCCGCTCCAAGCTCTGGCCGGGGGCTCTGCGCGAGGCTCTCGAGCGCAACGCTGGCATAGCCTTTGTCGGCTATCTTCGAGGGATCTCGCGGGGGAGGTCTGGGAGGGTGCTGGGCGTCATGGCGGGGCTACCGCAGCGTGTCGGAGCGCTCTGCCCTAGCTCGATGCTGCCCAGCTACCTAGAGGCTGGGCTCCACGCCGTAGAGCTCCGCGATGTTGTCCACCAGCACCCTGCGGGCTGCGCTCTCGCCCAGGTAGCCCCTGGAGATAAGGCGGTTGAATAGGCGCTGGATGCTCCAGGGGGCCACCACCGCGCCGGGCCTGCGGGGGTCGTCCAGGAAGTCGCTCTCGACGACGAAGCTCAGCGTGGAGCGCAGGGCGGCCAGCACCTCGTCCTCCCTGGCGGGGACCGAGGGCACCAGGCCCTGCTCGGCGGCGTAGCCGGCGTAGGCGCCCTCCGCGTGGTGGTAGACGTACCTGCCACCCCTACCCCTGGCCCTCGAGGCGAGGTCGTCTACGGTGCCCCTCCCGCCGCGCTCGACGTGGAAGTGGACCACGCAGCCCAGCTCCTCCGCCATCGAGATTACCTCGTCCAGCACGCGGTTGCAGGCCTCGACGACCACTGGCGGAGCCTTCCAGTGGGGGCGGCCCACCTCGCCCAGCCCCGCGGTCTCACCCCTCTTCACGTGCTCTGCCGCGAGCCTGTACGCCTCCAGCAGCACCGCCACGGCCCTCTCCGCGCTGACGCCAGCGTCCACAAGCCTGGCGAGCTCGGCCGGGTGAGGACCGAGGATCACGGCCGCCTTCAGCCCCTCCTGCCTCAGCTCCTCGGCGGTCCCCAGGGAGAGCCTGTACCCCCTCTCGTCGTCCTCGGCGCTGCAGACCTCCACGCCGTG
>Ga0080004_1127353_pt1 | contig 12009 bp, 9 predicted proteins | sample WasSprMetagenome_FD_69207 | JGI IMG/M metagenome (GOLD analysis project Ga0080004, IMG submission 69207) | Sulfidic aquatic microbial communities from Washburn Spring, Yellowstone National Park, USA - WS (SPADES assembly) (version 2) | ecosystem: Environmental > Aquatic > Thermal springs > Hot... | reverse complement strand
CGTTTACAAGAGCCTAAACCCCCTCCCCCTGGGGCACCGGGTCGGAAGATTGCTTAGGTTCTGAGCTGAGCGTGGGCTCATAATATTCCATCACGCTTAACCAGGCCCAGCGGGCTCCGCGTATAGCCGAGTCGATGCGAGTTCAGACTCGAGTTCACGCGGCTCAGACCCGACCACACGTACACTTCAGACTCGAGTCGGCTTATAGACACGCTCAAGATGGCTGAGTGACTAGACGCATTTAGAAGGCTTAGTGAAGCTCTACTCCCTCTTAGACTTCCTGTTCACTCTAGAGTATGTGCAGCTCGGGTTGTAGCAGTGGAGACCCCTGTTGCAGCACCACACTATCCTGAGACCGCTGCCGGTCCTTATGGAGACCGGCACGATCACTATGGATACCTTGAACTTCTCACTGTTAATACTAGTGTAGTCGTAGCATACAGACCCAGAAGGGGCTATAGAGAAGCCTGATGAAGATTCAGACACGGTAGACCAAGACGTGAAGTATTCAGGTAGGGCTTAAAAACGTTCCCAATAGGCGTAATCGTGAGAATAGACAAATACATGTATAAATCTTAAATACTACCTCAAAGAAAAACGCTTTACGTGAAGGAAAATGAGCGAAAAAGTTATTGAAAAAATTAACTGGCCGCTGTGGATCTTAGTGATAATTATTGTAAATATACTAGCAAATCTTGCTCAAGGTATACTCGGTGCTCAGGGTGGATACTATGGATGTCTCTTTAGCATGGGTATAGTATGTATGCCATTCACCATACCTACCTTAGCGGTAGTTCTGCCAATGCTTCTATATCTTGGTAAGCTAACTGGTAAGGCTAGGTTCAGTTCAACAACGCTCGCAACGCTATATATCATCGGTCTCGTCTCATCCTATACTATAGGGAACTTCAACGATGCATACTACAGCTGGCCCGTAGGCTCCGTGAGCAGAGTCTGGAGGTCTATACCAGCGGTCAGAGACGCTATGAAAACGCTATGGTGGGTTCCACCTGAGGCTGCCGTAGCACCCACGTGGGGTCCCGGAGGACCTGTAGACTGGGCTGCATGGTTCCCAGCGATGCTATACGTATGCCTATTCCATTGGATACTGTTTGCAATATGTTCACCTCAGATGATAATTCTCAGACGTAGATGGATAGAGGTAGAGAGGGTTCCATATCCATGGACTATGGCAATATGGGAAAGCGTTAAGAACGTCCACGGTTTCGAAGAAGTTAAGCATAGGAGGACCCCATTCCTAATGGGGTTAGCCGTAGGACTCTTCCTGTATGTCGTAATATTGCTGAGGTATCTGTTTCCATGGTTTCCTGACATTCTCGGCTGGTATGCGCTCGGCACAAGCCCCAACGGCTGTGTAGATGGTTGGTGCCCAGCCGCCCTCCGACCCATAGGCTCTACTCTGGTGGGATTTGTGAGAATAAATATACAGCCGATAAACTTCGCAATCGCCTACCTAGTTCCTCTGGACATCCTATTCACCGCATGGTTTATGCATATTATCCTCATAATACTAGCACAAGTAGCCTATTATATGGGCTACTACAGTGGTGCCTTAGAGCTTTCTGGGGTGTGTAGGATTTGGGGTTTCTTTGGGGGAGGAGCGGGAGTCGGTAAGTCGCCTTTCTGGCATGCACCAATCTACTGGTCTTACCTATGCCTCACGGGAGGGATGGTCGCATTCATACTTATGATGATGTGGTATTCTAGGGACTACCTTAAAGATGTCGTGAAAGTTGCTTTTGGAAAACCATCATCCATCACTAAAGAGGTGGAAGCTAAAGAACCTGTTAGTTATAAAACGGCTTTCATACTTTTGCTAGTGGGATGTATACTTTGGATAGCGTTCCTAGGTTCGCTTCAAATAGACCTCATACTAGGTGCCATAGTCTTCATACTTGGAGGCTTTCTATACCCACTGGCTGAGGCTTATGCTCAGGGTCTTATAGGTGCAGCCTACGCTCAGCAACGAACCATGTGGGTTGACTGGCCAGCACACTTCATATGGTCAAGACACCCCGGCACGTACACGGCTGGATGGTGCAATGCCCTTATAATATTAAACCGTGGAGTAAACACAGGTTCAGGCGGTATTCCAACGTGGTCTACCGTCACGATGTCCGGCTTTAAATTAGCGGACCTCTCAGGTGTACATTCAAGAACCGTCTACAAGCTTATAGCTCTCACTCTTCTAATAGCATATCCCATTACTGTGGTCTTCAGGGTTTGGTGGCCTCACTACCTTGGAGCTAGGTTTCCGAACTGCCTTTCAGGGTGGGAGTGCGCCGCTCCAGGCGAAGGAGTATACAATTGTGCACCGCCATCCAATGAGCTTATAGGCCCAGTTGTTGCAGGGTTTGTCATAACGGTACTACTGTATTCTCTTAGGGCTAGGTTCATATGGTGGCCTCTACACCCACTGGGCTTCCTTATAAGTGGGGGTGCGCGTATAACGTGGCCTGGCGCCTGGACAAACTTCCTAGGTGCTTGGGTGGCTAAGTGTCTTACACTTAAGATAGGTGGGAGCAAGGTATATGAAGGGTATGGCATACCCTTCGTTGCTGGACTGGTTGTGGGTTTCGTGATAGTAGCAATAATAGGAGTGATTTCAGGGCTCATCAGGTGGTTCGTACCATTTTAAACATCCCATCTTTATTCTTTATAGGTGGGTGTTATGCGTAAACCTGACTTCAACCGTCTACTTAAAGTCTTACTTAGGGAGGAGCCTGATGCTATACCGTTCTACGAGCACTTCGTCGACGCGGAGGTTGTGGAGGCTATAACTGGTAAGCCTATAACGGGTATGCCTTTTGGAAGTATGGAGTATCTGAAGACTCTGGCAGACTTCTACTATAAGCTTGGATACGACTACGTGCCGCTTGAACTACCCCTCAACCTTCCAAGAACCAATGTTCTCACAACGCGTGACACCGCCGTACTGTCTAGGGGTAGGAGGACGTGGCAGGATGAAAACAGGGGGACGATTGAGACTAGGGAGGACTTTGAGAACTATCCATGGCCTAGTCTAGGGGAGGCGGTGGACCTATCGCCTTTAGAGAACCTGGCTAAGATCCTGCCAGATGGTATGGAGATCGTCGGCGGCGTATCCGGAGGCGTGTTTGAGCATGTGAGCTGGATGATGGGTCTCACACCGCTGTCTAAAGCTTTATACCTCGATAGGAAGCTTGTAGATGACATGTTCAACAAGATAGGGCGTCTAATATCGAAAGTTGATGAAGAGATCGCTAAGATGGATCGTATAGGCGCCTTAAGAATGGGGGACGACTTAGGCTATAAGAGGGGGACATTCATAGCCCCACAGTTTATAAGGAGGTACGTCCTACCATGGCAGAAGAAGTGCGTCGAGATCGCCCATAAACGGGGGTTACCGTTCATCCTCCACAGCTGCGGAAACCTCTACAGGGTTGATGAAACCGGTAGGTCGATAATGGACGACCTAATAGAGTACGTAGGCATAGATGCTAAACACTCATTCGAAGATGAGATCAAGCCTGTCTGGAATGTTAAAGCAGAGTACGGAGAAAAGGTCGCCATACTGGGAGGTGTTGACATGGATAAGCTCGCCAGACTACCGATGGAAGAGCTACGTAAATACGTGGTTGAAGTTGTTGCGAGGTGCTCGCCTGGAGGAGGATACGCCCTAGGATCGGGAAACACGATAGCAAACTACGTCAGAGTAGAGAACTACCTGGCAATGCTCGAAGAAGGGCTGAAGCATGGAAAATACCCCAAATGATTTTTAGCTTCAACCAGGATTTTAAACATCATAGCCACCTTCAAAACTACTCTTTACTATTGAGAACTTCACGGATCTAAACACACGGTAGGCATTTGCTAATAGGTGAGTGCATTTAAAAGCTTCATATACCGAGGATGTTTGCAATATCTGAAAGACTCAGTCATGAGGACATAAGACGAAAGGTAGAGGTAAGCTTAAAAACGTTCCCCATAGATGTAAGCATGGAGAATAAACACGAACGCGAAAAACTTATATTCTCATACAGTAGAATACACATTTTGTGAAGGAAAATGTCCGCATCTAACGAGAAAGTTGCTGAGGAGATTAAGGGTGTTCGCTGGGTTTACTGGGCTATAGTAGTGGCAGTAGTAGCGATCATAGCCAATACGTCTCAAGGTATAATGGCTGCTATGGGCGGTACGCACTTCGCGTGCATATACGGTTGGAGTGACGTTTTCATGCCCTTCACGATAGCTCCGTTAGCGGCGTTCCTACCGTTGCTCACGATGATTCTCCCCAAGCGACTCAGGCTAAGTACTTCAAACCTCGCTTATCTGTACATCACCGGGCTGATCGTAGCATATACTATCGGCAATTGGGTTGACGTATGGATGTCAATACCGGCAGGCAACTGTCTAAGAATTATCCGTAGTTCGGAGCAACTTAAATCCATCTTGATGACTCTATGGTTTGTACCTCCCGAGAGAGCTATAGAGCCGTTAATACCAGGTAACGCTACGCCAGACTGGGCTGCGTGGACACCGGCAATACTCTTCTCCTTCCTATATGGGCTGGTGTTCTTCCTACCTTCGTTGAGCTTAGCGTCGCTATTCAGGCGTAGGTGGATTGATATAGAGAAGATGCCGTTTCCAGTGGCCGTAGCCCAGTGGGAGGCTGCTAAAGTAGCACTGCCAGGTGAGGGTAGAAAGAAGCTTAGACCGCCATTCCTAATAGGCTTGATCATAGGCATAGCTTTTAACTTCCAGATGTTCATGACCTGGCTATTTCCATGGTGGCCAGATGTGCTAAGCTGGAGGACGCCGTGGACTAGTGCAAACGGTTGCACCAACGTTCCCCCAGGCGACCTACTCGGCTCTACGATTGTGGCCTGGGGTAGGTGGAATAAACAGCCTCTCAACTTCGTCATAGCGTATCTGGCTCCGTTAGACGTTTCATTCGGCTACTGGTTCTGCACGCTCATATTTATGATTCTAGCTCAAGCGGCATACTACATGGGCTACTACACGGGAATATTCGAGACGACCGGCGGCTGCTGTAGGCTTTTAGGCTTCGCCGGGTTTAAGCTGTCTCCATGGTGGGGGCCACCCCTATACTGGAACTGGATGTGCCTGACTGGGGGCATGGTCGCCATAGTCATCATGTCTCTCTGGTATGCAAGAGGGTATCTAGCAGAGACCATCAGGGCGGCTAGAGGTAAGACTTCCATCGAGGCCGAGGCTAAAGAGCCTTTAAGCTATAGAACAACCTGGATAATGCTCATAGCATCATGGATCATCGTTTTAGCATTTCTGTCTACAATCGGCGTCAACCTCGATACGGCCCTCATAGTACTGATTTTCGGAGCATTCATATTTCCAATCGCCGAAACCTACGCATATGGTCTAACCGGATGTGGCTACGGTCAGGGAAGAGACCTATGGCCGACATGGGCGTTGAGGTTTAAATGGCCGACGGCTCCCCAGCCCTACACCCTAGACTACTTTATGTCCGCGGAGATCCTCCATCGTGGTATAAACACGGCTTCTAGTGGGCTTCACACATGGGCCATGATATCGGGGCATGGCTTTAGGATAGCGGATATGACTGGATTGAAGACCAAAGATACCTTCAAGTTTATAGTCATGGCATTTGTAATAGCACTACTGATATCCCTAGTATTGAGGGTGGAGTGGGCTCATATTTTAGGCACAGCACGTATGAGGTTATGTAGCGGTCCTTGGGATTGCGACTGTGCGGGAGTGAATAGGTGGAATACCGCACCTCCACCCGGAGAGATAGCTTTAGCTGCCGGAGCGGGCTTCATAGTTACTATTCTACTATCTATGGTTAGAGCTAGGTTCATATGGTGGCCTATACATCCCATGGGCTTCCTGCTGAGTGGGGGCATGCGTTCAACGTGGACTGGCGCGTGGACGAACTTCCTAGGTGCCTGGATAGCCAAGTGGTTGACGCTTAGGATAGGCGGTAGCAGGGCTTACGAGGAGTACGGCATCCCATTCGTAGGCGGCTACATGGTAGGTCTCGTAATAATGACGCTCATAGGGATAATCGTGGGAACCATTAGATGGTTTATACCGTTCTAAGACCGGCGACACCTCTCCCATATTTTTAAGAGCTTCTGTATATACTGGTTTAGGTGGGGTTATGTGATCCCTAGGGAGAGGGTTGTAGCGGCTCTATACCATGAGGAGCCTGACGCGGTTCCACTGTTCGACTTCCTATACAATGAGATATCTATTAGGAAGATCCTTGGGAAGCCTCCGGAAAGCCCCATCACACTAGAAGACTATATGAAGGCTCAGAAGGCTTTATCCTTCGACCTCGTGCATATAGGGTTGGATGCTCCGATAGACTACAGCCCTAAAAAGATTGAGAACTTTTACGTGGATGAGTGGGGTATGAAGTATAGGGTTGACGTGGACGGTATGTCCTGGTACGTTGACGGGACTATTAAAAGCGTTGAAGACTTGGAGAGTTTTCAGCCTCCAGACCCCCATGCGCCAGGTAGGACTAGAACGCTTAGAAGATTCCTTAGAGAGTATGGCGGTGAGCTTGCGATAGCTCCATCAGTCGCGGGCCCGTTCAACCTCTCTTGGCTTATGACGGGTTTCGACGTTTTCGCTAAAGCCCTCTATAGGGAAAAGTCGTTTATAGCTAGGTTGCTAGACTTGGTGACAGATATCAATATTGAGCTAGGTAAAATAGCCATAGATGAGGGCGCTGAATTCATATGGATTGCAGACGACATGGGTGACGTCCACGGACCTTTCGTAACCGTTAGGCAGTTTCGAGAGTTCATCCTGCCGAGGTTTAGGAGGCAGGTTGAAGCCTTCAAGAGGAGGGGTATTTTCGTTCTCCTCCACTGCGATGGGAACGTTATGCCGATCATGGGCGACCTCGTAGGAGCAGGCATAGACGCCTTCCACCCGTGTGAGAGGAAGTCGGGAATGAACCTTGCAGTTTTAAAGGAGAGGTACGGCGATAGGATTACGCTTATCGGCAACGTTGAAGCCTCCAAGCTCATACCATTCGGCAGCTACGAGGAGATAGACGCACAGATAAGAGAGTGCTTTAAGATAGCGGCTCCGGGTGGAGGATACATATTCGCCTCAGACCACTCAATACACCCCGGCATACCTCCGGAGAAAGCCAGGTTCCTCTTCGAACAGGCTAAAAAGTACAGGAAATATCCCATAAGGTAGCGCTCTTTATCTCCTCCCTATTTTCTCAACCTCTTCAGATATCCACTTCACTCTTTCAGGGTCTCCGTTTGGTGGAAGCTGGTCTGCAGACCCGAGTATAAACCTTCCAAGCTCAGGCAGCAATTCGACGATCCTATTAACCAGAGACTTTAGTGTTTCAAACGGGTAAACTACGCTAAGGTATGCTCCTGGAACCCCTCCCCATAAAGCTATACGTTGCCCAGCTAGTTTACGGAGCCCCTCAATGGGGACATCTCCAACGGGTGCCGGGGTTACAGACTCCACGCAGTCAGTCCCAGTCTCATCGACCAGGGGTAGAACTCCTCTTAAGGCACCGTCTATATGGATGTAGCCGTACATCCCCTTGGAGTGGAGCTGTGAGAACCGCCTCTTATAATATGGTGCGTAGTACTTCCTGAATATAGGTGGGCTTACAAGCTCACTTGAAATATTGTCGCCGAAGCATACAAGGGGCGTAGGCGAATCTAGGATTATCTCGTAAAACCTGTCGTCTAAATCCTCCATAAGCTGGAGGGTCTCCTCAACCTCATCCCTCATTTTAAGCATGGCCTTGTAAGTGTTGGCTACTCCACACGCCTCTATGAGGAGGCGGGCGAACGGTATTCTAAGTGGTAGAGAGCTTACAGCACCCCATCCGCCCATGACTTTGACCTGCTTCTCTTGAAGACTATAGTCTGGCTTAACGTCAAGGTTTCTGAGAATATAACGGTATACTTTAAAGTCCTTCTCACTCTCAACAGGGTATTTTACGGTCCTCCAGCTGTAACTTACTTCAGAGAATCTCTCTACAGATGAGAGCTCTCCAACAGGCGTCTCGTATACCGTCCGCTTCAGTCTACCCCCATCCGTCTTATCTTCAAAATAGCGTACTGCAACGCCTCCGGAGTAGTTTACGGTTCCGGGGAACGATATGAGCCCACCGTATGTTCCACAGCCGAGGTCTTCGCAAAGCCTACGGTAGCCTTCAAGCCCCATGTACTTCTCAGGTAGCGTTCCTCTAATCTTCTCAGTCTCATACCAGTATATTAAATCGACAAACCATGGTGGTGAATCCGGCTTCTCCCCCCGTAAAACAGCCATCAAGCCTTCTAGAGGACTCATACGTATATAGACTGTAAACGCTTAAGCTTAAAGGTTAATACTAAAGTCATGTGTACCTATTGGAGGGCTGTTAGATGAATAGTAGGGAGAGGGTTCTAGCCGCGATAAACCTATCTAAGCCCGATAGGGTTCCGCTGATGCATTCACCTTTACCTGGAGCCCTTATAAAATATGGCGAACAGCTTATAGAGATTTACAGGAGGTATCCGCACGATTTCGGCCCTTCTGAGTTTAAAATACCTAAACCTGAAGAGCTGCCGGCCGACTACAGAGCTGGCGTACATAGGGACGAGTGGGGTACTGCTTGGTCTTCTACAGTCGACGGTATCCACGGCCAGGTTGTAGACTACCCGATAAAGACCGTTGGAGACTATTTAAAATACGAATTCCCACCTTTCCCACGAGACCTTGAAAACTACAAGAATAGCCTTAAAAGATACGTGGATGAGCTTAAGGCGAAGGGCTTCTTCGTAATCGTCGGGTTCAACCCTGGAAACTACTTCGAAAGGCTTCAGTGGCTCAGAGGGTTTAGAAACCTTATGATAGACTTGGTCAGAGGCAGTAGAGAGCTTAAACTGTTTGCAGATAGGCTTCTAGAATACTGCCTAAAATCCATCCAGCTGGTATTGGAGGCTAAACCGGACGCAGTATCTTTCGCAGACGACTGGGGTACGCAGGATAGGCTTATGGTAAGCCCAAGCCTTTGGAGGAGCTTCTTCAAGCCTAAGTATAGGGAAATGTTTAAGCTCGTCCACGATTACAGTGCATATGTATACTTCCACAGCGACGGATACATAATAGACATAATACCAGACCTCTACGAGATAGGCGTGGACGTTTTAAACCCGCAGTTCTCATGCCATAGGCTCGAAGAGTTGGCGGACGCCGTTAGAGGTAAAATGTGTATTTCAAGCGATGTGGATAGGCAGTACGTGCTTCCAAGAGGGACTCCAAAGGAAGTGGAGGCCTACGTTAAAAAGATCATAAATGTTTTCGGATATAGGAATAATGGAGGATTAATAGGACGCGGAGAAGTCAACATAGACGTCCCACTAGAAAACGTAGAAGCCATGTACAGGGCGTTTGTAAGATACGGGGAGTATAAATGGTGATACAATTTCCATCTGTAGGTGGACTAAGGAGGATCGAGCAGACCTTCCATATTTTTCCAGAACCCATTATGATTTCCCAAACTCCTTTACTGCTTTATGGGCAATTCATATGTTTTAGACAATACCAACGGTTTAAAATTGACTAAACGATGCCTGTTTTCTCCAACATTTCAGGCATTTATAAGCATTAATAGAGCCACATGTACTCCTCCATGGCTTCGGCTACAGCCTCTATGTTCTCCAGGGGCGTTGGTGGATGTATCTCGGCTTCAAGCATAAGCCCTCCCTCCTTCAGGGCGAGCGTTTCAACCACGTGTTTTATATACCTTTTAATATCCTCAGGTTTTCCAAACGGTACTAGATACTGCCTGTCTATGTCTAGGTCTATGCAGACCCTACCCTTACACACGGAGGCTATGTTCTCTAAACCGTTAACCCTATCTTGAATGTTTAAGACGCTGACGCCAGCCTCTATGAGCTGGTCTAAAACCTCCACCACGTGTCCGTCTGAATGCAGGTATACGTGGACGCCCCTATCCCTTATATGCTTGAAGATTTTCCGGTAGCTTGGATATATAAACTCTCTAAACGTCTTGGGGCTTATAGGCATCCTCGTCTGTGTGCCTAAGTCGTCTCCAAAGTAGAAAATATCCACCTTGCCGGAGTCTAAGAACTTTTCAACAAGCTTAAGGTTGTAATCGGTAAGCATATCGATAAGCTCATATATCTGAGGAGGCTTACGTATGAAATCCATCATGAGGTTTGTAAACCCTCTAAGGTAGTAGAGTCTCTGGAAGAAGAAGCCGTGAGGCATGCCTGCAACCACCAACCAACCCTCCTTCCTAGCCCTATCTAAACCCTCAAAAATACTACTCCACGGCGTCAACCGATCAGAGCCCTCTGCTGGTAAGCCATCCTCAGGATCGGGAAACCTATAGTCTTTAAAGCTCTCCCACTTCTCGATGGGGTGCTTCACAACCTGACCTTGAAACCCCTCTATGTTGAAGCTCCATACGCATCCGAAGGGGTCCACCAAAGTCCTATTAGCCCTCAGTACGCCAGGCTTCTCGCCATACTTTATGCTTCCAGGCTTAAACCCCGGAAAAACCAGTGGATGTCTTAAGGCAATTTCTTCAAGCCTCTCCCTGTAAGTGTTCCATAGAGGCCACATGACGCCTATGCGGGATGGTATGTACTCCGGCTGCCTAGACTCAACAGCCCTAAGGTAGTTCTCCCTCCAAGGGATCGAAGCCCTCCTCACAGACATACCATCCACCTATATACTTCTAGCCTCCCCTAGACACCCATCTCTTGCATATGTTTACGCCTTCAACCGCATCTCTTCCATAGGCGTCTGCGCCTATCTGTTTTGCGTATTCCTCCGTTAGTGGTGCTCCTCCAACTATTATCTTCACTTTATCTCTTAATCCCGCCTGCTCTAGGGCTTTTATAACCTTAGCCATGTTAACCATCGTCGTCGTAAGCAGCGCCGACATGGCTACTATGTCAGGCTTATACTGTTTAACCGCTTCTACGAACTTCTCAGCAGGCACGTCTACGCCTAGGTCTATAACCTCGAATCCCGAAGCGGTTAGAAGCGTTATGACGACGTTCTTACCTATATCATGCAGGTCTCCCTCAACAGTGCCTATGACAACCCTGCCTATGTGCTTCATATCGCCAGGCTTCATATGGGGCTCTAATACGGATAAGCCCTCCTTCATAGTCTCACCAGCCATTATAAGCTCGGCCAAGAAGTACTCACCAGCCTCATACTTCTGACCAACAACCTCCATACCCTTAGCCATACCATCCATAACGGCCTCGTAAGGCGTAACACCAGCCTCTAAAGCCTCCCTAGCAGCCCTCTTAACACCATCAATATCCAAATTGACAACAGCATCCCTAAGCCTAGCCAAAACCTCAACACGCTTAGACATACTTCCACACAAAACATACATCTCCAGAAGGAAGACATATAAAACTTACCACGTGCCTTCCAAACCCTCTACTCTAAGTCTAATGGGAGGCCTAGTATAGGGGAGCTCTAGAAGGCTACCACCCGTATGGATGCGTTGTCAAAACCCAGCCTGCCGGCTGTACGTCTTGCGCGTTGTCTTCCTCTCCATGGCGTTTTTAGCCCAAGCTATCCACCCTCTGACCTTAGCCTGACCCTCCAAGTCAAGCCCAGGTGCAAACCACACTCTGACCGTGAGCCCGTCACCGTCCTCCTTAAGCTCGTAGTTTAGGTTTGCCAGCTTCTTCTCTCCGTCGAGCTGCCTGAGGAGCCAGTTTAAAGGCCTCCTGTCCCCTTGAGCCCTTATGGCTTCTGATAGGTCTGGCTGTTTGAAGGAGGATTTAGGGTCTTTGAATCCCTCAGCTGCTTCAGGCTTGAGGGCCTCCACAATCGTCTCTAAGGCTTCTCGTATCGTCTTCATCTGACGCTCAAGCCTCTCAACCCTATCCTCGAGGCTCATAGAGGCACCTCCTCAACCCTGTATACGCGTATCTTACCTCCGTACTCCCTCACTATGGCGGCTAAAGCCCTAACGTG
>Ga0080004_1131788_pt1 | contig 12011 bp, 18 predicted proteins | sample WasSprMetagenome_FD_69207 | JGI IMG/M metagenome (GOLD analysis project Ga0080004, IMG submission 69207) | Sulfidic aquatic microbial communities from Washburn Spring, Yellowstone National Park, USA - WS (SPADES assembly) (version 2) | ecosystem: Environmental > Aquatic > Thermal springs > Hot... | reverse complement strand
GAGTATTTTAGTTTTAACATATTTTCATTTTTATATTTTATTTGAAAGAATACAAAACATGTTTAATAGGTGGTATGATTTTTGGCACTTCTTTCTTGGTTTTGTTACGTTCTTTTTGTACAAGTATTTTTGGGTTTTTAGCGTTCTTTTATTCGTTATTTATTTAGTTTATCAAAGTGCTGAGAAAGAGCCTTCTTTTCAAACTGTACGAGACTTTATGAGCTACTTGTTAGGGTTTGTGTTTGGTTTTATTATTCTGCGATAAAAAAATTTAAATACTTCTTTCGATACTTTTTGTTGTATGGCTAAAATAGATGAGAGCTTAAAGAAAGAGCTTATAGAACTTATGAGAAGAGGCATTATTACAGGTTTCAGCAATGAGCTCCATCCTAGAATTAAAAATGGTAAAATAGTGCCAAACACTCAATGCATTAGAGTTTTTGTAGAGAAAAAGCTACCTTTAGTTAGTCTAAGCCCAAATGAGGTTATTCCTCAAACAATCCAAGGCATACCTACAGATGTAGTTGAGCGTGGAAAAATTAGAGCTTTGCAGTTTGACCCAACACAAAATTTTCGTCCAGTCCCGATAGCGGTTAGTATTGGTAATGTTAGTATAACCGCAGGTACGTTGAACATTCCTTTTTACAGCAGTACAGGTGAGCTTGTAGATTCTTCAAATGCTCACGTGTTTACTCCAGATGCTACTCTACCGCCAGACCAAATAACAGAAAAAAGAATATGTCAGGCAGGTGCTTATGATTTAAAGCAAAGAGGACAAAATCCGCTGGATTGGATATCACATGAGTATCTATTTCACTATCAAGTGGTTGCTGTCGATGAAAGTAATTGCCCAATAGGTAAGTTATGGTCAGGTATATACAATGGAGTAGCTAAGTTAGTTGGTGCAAGAACAAGACTTAAGCCTGTCGTAGAAGCTACACTAAACCATGTTGATGTTGCATTCGCAATAAGAAAAGTAGACTGTAATAATCTGATTTGGAATACTGAAAAACTTGATGGAAGGAAGTACGTGGGGTGGTTGTTCGCTGGAAGCGACCAAGCCACAGTTATTTCTAAGGTTAAGTACGTGCTAGATAAGTGGAAGCCATATTTGGTTGAGCCTTATGAACCCAAAGCGGATGATGTTTTAGAGAAGTGGGGCAGAACAACTGGTCATACGAGTGGAAAGGTTACAGAAGCTTCGGCTACCGTTATGGTATGGTATGGCGAAAATAAGAAAGCAATGTTTGAAGATGTAATCTTCACTGAGCCCCAGAGTCAAGGGGGCGATAGCGGTTCTCCAGTTTTTCTGAAGGTGGTGTAACATGTCTGAGAATAAAAAGGAAGGTGATAATGGCCAACTTGCAGTAAAAGTTGCTAAGCTAGAAACAATAGTTCAGTTCCATACAGACGAGATTAAAGAAATTAAACTAAAATTAGATGAGATTACAAAAAAGATTGATGACCTGAAAGAAAGCATGACAGGGGCAAAATGGGTTGTCGAAAGAGTAATAGTTCCATTGCTAGTTACGGTTCTTACACTCCTAGTAACACATCTACTAAGACTGTAAACATGCGATTGCTAGAAGTATTCAAAGACTTTAGGGTTGAGGCGTTTGACCCTGTTACTCTACGTCCTATACGAATAGTACCAAAAAAGAAGGTGCTTAGAATTAGAGACTCAACATTACTCGAAGCAGTTGAATGGGCAAAGAAGAAAGACCAGTTACACGTGTACAGAGTAATAGAAAGAAAATTTCGTGGTCAGAAGTTCATAGTTATAGAGAAAGTTGATAAGCCAAAAGATGAGCTTACTCCTTCAAAACCTAAGGTTCTTAGTCTATACTATAACAAAAAACAAGGGAAGTGGTTTGTGAATTCTAGCCAAGCAAGGAATTCTAAGCGTTTACTTATGAACTTCGTGTGGCAGAGACTTAATGACATGGGCTTAATTTCGTATCCTAGGACGAAACATACCAAAAGCTTGTAGATGTAGCGTTATTTACCAAAAGAGTAAAGTTTATATGGCTACGTTGTAGTATGGTATGCGAGGTGTTGGGAATGGAGCTACAGAGGAAGTGGATGGAAGTATTTGAGATAGTTAATAAGGCAAATAATGAAGTTAAAGCAAAAGTGGAAGAAATCAAGAACTACATAGCAGAAAAGTACGGCAGTGAATTATATAAAATTGCAAATGATTTAAATTTTAAATATGAACTTAAGGTTGAAACTGATGAAAACAATCCTGTTTTATGTGTACCAGTGCTGGAAATTACTCCAAGTGCAATGCTAACTAGCGACGAATCCTACAAGCTAAAAAGCGAGGTTTATAGGAGAATGGGAGAGTGGGGGAGTCAAGGTAGAATAAAAGTTATAGTAAAGCCGTTTACTCCTAAGTTATAGGTGGATACTAGAATACTCTGAAGAGAATACCCTTAGAGTAAGCTGAGGTGGGGTAGAAATTGTCAATAGAAAAAGTGCTAGTACCATTAGTGTGTGATTGGTATAAGTCTCCTAAGAATAAAGCTAAGACTACATTTTCTTTTAATCCAAGACCAGTTGCTTCCTTCTTTGCTGGTGGCTTTACGCATAGAATTGTAGTCTACCTTGTAGAGAAATATACTGAGGTTACTGTGTATAGGACTTCTCCTTCTGGTTATTTGAATAAAATTAAGATAAATGTCCTTGAGCCAATGACGATAACTTCTGAGGGTGAAGTTACAGGTGTAAATGAAAAGTACATGAAGATTGCGGATAACTTGCGAAAGGGATTAATGCCGTCTCATGAGCAAAAAAGAGAAGATGTTAAGTTTAAGCCTGCCTCAGATGTAAGTTCTCTGAGAAAGTGGAGGTAAGGTGGTGATGCTTTCTCAATTTTTACTTTCATCGTACCAGATTGGAGCTATGAGGAAATAGTAGAAGTTAAGGATTGGAATGAGCTCATAGAGATGCTTAGAAGTAGATATAACCATTGGATAATTTACTTTCCAAAGGTCGAGGGTATGTATATAACTGTTACAATGTATGATGATTACGTAGAGTAAGAGGTGTAGAGATAAAGATGCTAAAAGAACTAGAGAAAAAAGAAGAAGATGTAGTGCTAAAAATCGTGGATATTGCCGAGTACAATGTTAATGCGGTTAAAGGCAGAATGTCAGTCGGGTTCTTTCTCAGTAACTTTCTTAGTCATTCTGGGTTTATTGACACATGCGACTACTTACTTATTACTAGGCTAGGGTTTGATAAAGGCGACATTCTAAGGTTTAGGCGTGCTACTTCTTACTGGAAGCCTGAAATTGATGGTGGTTACGAAGGCTATGGTGTGTACTTTAGCTTAGAAACAAACTACTATTATTTCTTCTACAGTAGGTACTACGATAAGACTGGCAAGTATGAAGTTCATGTTAAGAAGCTAACTGATGACGATATTAAGAAGTGGAAAGAAACTGGTATTTTTGAAGGTAAACAATTGAAGTAAGTTGTTTTTTGTACATTCATATTATAGCGTAAAGTTTTTATACTACTATTGCATTATATAGTACCAAAAAGAGAGGCGTAAGGATGGAGAAGTAAGCGTTAATGAACTAATGTAACTAGAAAAAACTTAAAAACTCATAGTGCAATGTCGTTATGATGATAAAAGAGAGCTGGGATGGGTTTAAGTGGTACATCGAGGGTGGGCATGATTCTGTAGTTTTAAGTAAAGGCGAGCTTTCAGTACTTAAAGCACTGTACACAATACCGTGTGAAACATTTGTTGATGTAGGCTCACATGTAGGCTACTACGCAATAAGGATGGCTAAGCGATGTAAGAATGTTATTGCTGTTGAACCTAATCCTAAAAATAGAGAAAAGCTACTTAAAAACACAGAGCTAAATGCGTTATCAAATGTTAAGGTGATTCCATACGCTATTGGTGAGAAGCGTTACACTGCAAAGTTTTGGCTCGCTGAGACTAGTTCTACGCTATTGCGAGGATATGTTTCTGGTGAGCCTATAGAAGTACAGGTCGTCCCGCTTGATGAAGTTGTAGATAGTGCCGATGTTATTAAAATAGATGTAGAAGCGTATGAGTGGAATGTACTACAAGGAATGCCTAAACTTATAGACAAGTACAAGCCTTCGTTGATTATAGAACATCACGATTTTAGAGGATATAAAATAAATGACTATCATAAAATAAAGTCGTTTTTATCAAGTCTAGGATACATAGATATATTTCTGACCTCACCACACCACTTGTACTACCATAAGTCTAAAGACTTGCGTCTAATAAAGCCGTTAATAGCTAATCACTGGATAGCTCTCTGTACCATAAACATGGAGCAAGGTAGACCGTGGTACTATGGTTTGCCGTACACTTGGTGGTATGGAATGAGCTTTGTAGACTTTTTGCAAGAAATACCTGAGCATATCTTCTTACCAGACGAGCCAGCGTGGATTGATAATCTTTTACACCAGTAACTCTACGTAGCCTGTGCATAGTACACTTTAATGCCTTTGATATAATGTGCTAGCGTCGGTACATCTACACTCTTTACTTTATTAGGTTTCGTACTTCTTATTATTTTGTGGATGTTTATGTCTACTGGGTATGGATTTGGGAGCAACTGTTTTATTCCATCTAATGCCTTACTTATAACTTGCCTACTAAAGCCTAGATTTGTAGTTTCCCAAAATCTCATTATTTTTACATTAGGGTCGTTAGCTCTATCTCTTGGTATTACAGGTGTACCTATTTGAAGATAGTCCCAGTCCAAAGATGCTATTTTGTAAGCAACATCCCTACATATTATGATGTCGCTGTCTATGTGTACTGCATGTGTGCACTGAGTTTTTAGAAACTCCTCTACGCCTCTTATGAAGCCAAGTAATATGCAATAATCACTTTCGTAGTTTAAGTGTCGTTCTTCATAGCTTTTCCAAGGTCTGCCAGAGCTGTGGTGAACTACTTTTACAGGTAAGTCAGGTGGCAATGGTTCTGACCTGCTATCATCTTGTATTATGTAAATGTTTGGGGTGTTAAAGTATGAAACACCATCAAGCCACTCACGGATGTACCTCGTGCCTCCTACTACTGTAAAAACAAATAGCCTGTCGTTCATCAATTATTCTAGTGTCGTTGCACGCTTATTAATTTTTCCACTTTCCACTTTTTTGCAACCAACCCTCTGTAGTTGCATGCTAATAGCCCATACTTACATGTGTAACTAATACCACATATTTGTGGTTGCACTAAAAATAAAAAAAATTATGGGCGTTTAGGGGTATTCGTACCATTCATTTGTTGCTGGGTCGAAGTAGTAAATAGTTTCTCGTCTTTTTCTCCTTAACTGCTCTACAAAATCATCCTTTTCTTCTTCTTCTTTCTTATTTTTGTTGTTATAGCTGTACTCACAATTACCAAACAGCTTGCCTAACCCGTATGCCGTATAGTCCTCCTCCCCTTCGCCTATTATCTCAACTTTCCTATTTGGTCTTACTCTTACTATCTGTTTACTCTTTACTCTTGCAATCTCGTAGTCTTTAGCGTTTCTTACTATATTAGCAATTGCCTGTGGTATGCTTGCTAAATAAACCTCTCCATTTACCTTTACATAGTTCAATGGCTCGTAACCTCTTTTAGTCGCATATATTTCTCCTTCTTTAGTCAGAATTATTATTGCACCACTTAAGTTGTAGTTTACTAGTTTTTGCAATGCTTCCACGTAGTCATTTGTTGCTAGATAATACTCCTCAAGTATGTGCATGAGTACTTCGCTGTCAGTCTGCCCTTGAAACTTATGTCCTAGCTTAGCTAAGTATTGTCTCTCATCATTATTCCAACTAGTACCGTTATGTATCAGTGCAAAACTTTTATCACATGCCAAGAAAGGATGAGTATTCTCATAACTAACAATACCTTGACTTGGTGCCCTATTATGTGATATTGCTACATCACTTTGGTTATTTAGTGCGTCGAAGTACTTTGTGAAGAAAGTCAAAGGATGAATTGGCTCTTTTACTATCTTAATCTTGTTGTTACTTATGTAAGCTACACCAGTGCCTCTAGTCCCTCGCTCTAGCTGACCTAGAGTTATTAGCAATGCTTTGATTATCGCATTCCTTCCCATTACTGCATCTATCCCGCACATGCCTTAGTTCACCTCAACTCTAACCTATATGCCGTTTCACTTTCCTCAGTTACTACAAATCCTAAGCTTTTGAATAGATTTAAGCTTGCTTGGTTATCTTTCTTTACGTATGCATAAAACGGCTTATCTCTCAAGTTCAGTACATTTATTAATAGTTTTCTTGCGATACCTAAACCTCTAAATCTCCTATCTACTACCAGACTGCTTATTTCTCCATCGCTCATTCTAATGGCAATAGTGCCGATGACTTCCCACTGCCTTGTTCTTGGGTTCATGACTATAAAGACGTAAAATCTCTTGTCAGTTCGTATTATGGTCTCTGCGTCCATAACATTAACAAATCCATCTCCATCTCTCTGCATTAAGTTACTTATTTCCTCTGCTACTTCTCTATCTGTTTTACCTTCCAATTCATATATTCTGCGAATACTATATGCCCCAACTCTAATAAACTGCTCAACTTCACTTCTTCGTAACATGGTCTGCAAAGCACTAGCTTGTGCTTTTGGTTGTGTTTTTAGTTGTGCTTTGGCTTGTCCTTGAGCTTGCAACTGGCTTCTTATGGCTTGTAAGCTAGCTATAGCAATTCCTATTAGCATGTCAATGTTGGTAACGTTTTGTGCTTCTTCCTTCCACTGCGTAACTTTATCCCTGTGTTCTATCCCTCTTATGTTTAAGAGATTACTTAAAAACTCGCTTGGATTAGTAAACATATTTCTGAAATAGTTATAGTGATTGGCTTTAGTATAATCCAAAACACCATAAGGGTTTAACCCATACCTTGACACCAAATACAATATTTCTCTTACACATGTAACACTAGGTAACTCACTCACGTTGCCTAGTTCTTTTACTCTTTGTAAGTACTGTATGATGTTTAAGCTAGGTAATCCATACCTTAACACATTACTTCTTTCACTGCTGTACTTCCTCTTGTATTCTTCTGGCACTTCCATTGTGGTATCTGAATCTAGTGTTTTGCTGGCTATTTGTTGCATTATCCAAGCTACAGTTAAGCTAGCTTGTGGAATATTGCTGTCGAAAATCCTAAACTCTACAGTGCCATGATGTGAGTCGCTTATCTCTACGTAATGGTCTAGCACTGGTATCTCATCTATCTCCCCCGCTACGCTACGGCAATATGTACCTGCTATTGCTCTATTGCTTGGTATTGGTTGCATGTGTATGCCTGCTAGGAAAGGATAAACTTGCACAATTGCTTTAGCAATTTTTCTTTTTTCTATCGGTTCTAGTTCCCGTTCTGGTTTTCCTATATGTATATGCTGTCCAAGACGACTCCCTGCTCTGTTGTAAGCATAAGGTACAATACCATCATTGACACTAATCCAATACTCAAATTCTTCTTTTATGTCGTTTACTGCTTCATTTATGCTTGTCCATACTGGGCTCCTAATCTCACTGCCTGCCGTTTGGTCTGGTTGATAACCCCATCTTCCTGTACGGGCATACCTGCTATTTGGGTCTACATGTGTGCCCCCACGTCTGCCGATAAAGTCGAACTCAAACTCTACGCCAAAAGATACTGGCATAGCTAGTTCTCACCTCAAAGTTTGCCTAAAGCTTGGTCTATCAAGCTTATTAGGTAATCGAAGTTTACCTCTCTTATTCCTAACTCTTCACACATGCTCTTTATAGTATTGTACTCAGTTTTAGTTTCTTGCAAGTTCTTTTTCATCTTCTTCCTTATCGCTTCATCTGTAATAGTTGCTATGTTGTTGAGCAAAATAGTTATTCTGTTTATTCCTTCATCAATACGCTCAAGCACTCTCCTTCTTGCTAGCTCGTTAAATTGCTCTTGCTGTACTCTGGTTATAGGTATGGCTACTATCTCTGGGGTCATTTCAAGTCCCCCTATTCTATGATACAATTGATTTACTTTTTCTATTACTGTTTCTATTTTGCTTATCTTACTTGGTGCTACCAAGATTACACTTTCAGTTGCCTGTACTCCAAGCTCATGTAGTAGTCGAGTGCATGTTATCCTTATGCTCCTTACCTTATTCTTTTGCTCTGGCGTTAAGTACTTTAAACTCTCGCTAGGAAGGTCATAAGCTACTATTTTTGTTGCCTCACTATTTTCGTTACTCATGTTCACACCACCTAAGACTATATAGCATAAAGTCGTTATATAAACTTTATGTTACGTATGTAAGTCGTCATGTTACGCCTGCAACCATATTTTTCTCTTTCTCATACCTCACATTTGTGGCTCTCCTTCTCTCTTTTCTAAGTAGAACATCCGCTGTTCTCTTTATATACTATCTTACACCTGTACTTAACTTCATATTCTCTTCCTACTCTCTCCCTTCATTCTCTATTCATTATCTTAAAGTCGTTAGTCGTTAGTCGTTATTATACGAACATTAATTAACTAACTTACTACTATTCTTACTACTCTATTCTTTAAACTAAAACCATAAATTTATGGTTCTCCAAATATTAAAAAAAATAATAGCTTATGCTTTAGTATTTAGTCCCACCACATTCTCATATAGGTTAGGTTAGGGTCTATCTTACCATCATTAGGGTCTTTCATATCCCAAATACTAAGGTAAAGCTTGTACTCCATCATGTTATACTCATCTGGCTCTTGCATTGCTTTCTCCATTAAGTACTCTTTAAGGTCTTCCCTATCTGCTGGCAATAATACGCCATCTATAGTAACTCTTTCGTCCCATCTAAACCATGTTATCACATAGACTTCAAAGAGTGCTCTTGGCTCTCTTTTTGCAACTTCCAAGAAGTCTTTAAACAATGGGCTAAAGTTCTGCCTATCTTCATCTAAATTGTCCTTAGGTATCATCCCAGCAATTTTTATTACTACATCACTAGGTACAGCAACGTAACGCATATAATCTTCGATGCCTTCATTAAGAGGATTGTACCTGTACTTTTCGAGTAGTGGCACTATCTTTTTGGTGAACCCTATCCTAGTCTCTATTGCTTTCATATTCTTTCACCCGATACTGTAGTCGTTAGTCGTTATATATACTTTATGTTGCAGTTGATGAGCCTAACGTTCCACGTGTAACGACCACCACAAATTTATGGAGCGTGCCACAAATTTATGGAATTCTTAATGTTAAAAAAAAATAATTATTGGCTTATAATAGTTGTACTGCTGATGCATCAGCAAAGCACTCGTTAAAGTAGCCTTTTTGCATCCACGTCTTTATTGCCACTTTTTCTAACCTGTAGACTTCCATTTTGCGTTTATTTGTAGTGTGATTGTAGCTTTCAACAAAGTAGTAGAAGAAGCCAGAAGTGTTACTGTAGTATAAACCTATACCCCCATGTGCTCCATCGCTAAATGTTTCCCAATTATATACATTATCTAGGAATTTCTGAGCCTCTTCTTTATCTAAGTCAAAATTTTTGAGCAAGAATTCAACGTTTACTTCATCAAGCATGCCACTTATTGTTTCATGTAGTACAAGACTTGAGACGTCAGGAAGAGATTTGGGCAAATCATTGCTGTACTTTTCTAATGCTTTAGCAACTTTTGTTACAATTCTTTCCTCGCTTTCTTCTTTCATAGTCGTTACACCCGCATTATAGTCGTTAATGTCGTTATATATACTTTATGTTCCATTCAGTCGGCTCAGTGTTACAGCTGTAACCAATACCATAGTTTTGTGGTCTCTTATAAGTTCCATAATTTTGTGGTTCTCCAAGAAGTAAAAAAAATAAATTGAGGCTATAGTTTTCCCTCTGCTCTCAAAAATTCTATGTCATCCTGTGATGCTGAGAACAATTTTTCCATTTGCTCCATGTCGAATTTTTGTACATTCTTGTTTCCTCTATTTGATACTCTTATTCGTGTAAAGGTTAAGTTAGGTTGCATTGGCATTACAAAAACATCGAAGTGTGTTTTTTCTAATGTGTACGTGCTGTACAGTAGTTTAACTAATCCTTTATCAATGGCTATATCAAGGTGTACTCCATTGACTAACCAATAGGTTCTGGCATTTGTTTTTATCGCTATATGATGGTCGAGTTTAAATACCTTTAGCTCGGTTTTAGTCTCGCTCATCCTTTTCACCTCGCTACATATAACGCTATATAGCTATATAAATATGTCGTTACATGTGTAGTCGTTGTCGTTATATGCAGAACAGAAACCACATTTTTATGGTTCTACTCACTGCGAGTTCCACAGTTTTACGGTCTAGAACCATAAATTTATGGTTCTGCCTATTTTAAAAAAAATAATTGCTTAGTAGTTGCCTTTATTCCACTCGTTTATAATGTCATTACTAGGTATTAGGCTTTCCATCCCTATTTTTCTTAACTCGCTAAATATAGGTTCTAAGTAATAAGGGCTAGGGCTTTTTGCCAAATCAAGCAATCTACTTATCTTTTCAATTGTTGTTCTTCTAGGGTCATTAAAGTCTAACCTAAACCAGATTTCTCCTATTTTTGCATTTACGCTTATCTTCCATTTATCAAAACTGCTGAGATTTCTTATTATTCTATCCATATCTACTTCTTCCATTTTCTTTTCACTCGCTACTATTGTCGTTAATGTCGTTATTTATAATTTACGTTATATCCATTAAGCTTGCTGTTCCACGTGTAACCGATACCATAATTCTGTGGTCGCTCCATAATTTTGTGGTATTCTCAACTTTAAAAAAAATAAAATAGGTTTTGGTCTTATGGTCTATTGAGTTATTTGCTTAATGAATTCTCTAAAGCTTTTATTGTCGCTTTTTGCTTGAGATATGTCGCTAAATAAATTAATGTACTGAAGGGCTAAAAGTAAGGGTGCTTCTAAGGGCTTAACGTTTTGTTTTGAACTTATATAGAGTCCTAACTCGGTATAGTCGCATATAACGATATAGTCTTTATTGAAAAAGACCATGACGGGGTCTTTTGGTCTCACTTCGCTATCCCCGTAAAACGTTATGGTCTTATAGCGATAGTCTATCTTTTCACTTTTTGGTATTGTTTCACTTATGGTCTTCATTTTCTTTTTACCGATACATTATAACGTATTGTCGTTATATAAACATAACGTTACAGGTGTAATCGTTAGCGTTATATTTGGAACAGATACCATAAATTTGTGTATCTTAGCTTACCTTACAAAACTTTTACTTTCCAAGCTATTTTAAATTTTGTAATCACCATAATTTTGTGGTTCTTACTATTGCTAAAACATTTAGGAAACAAATATATAAAAAAATAAAAAAATAAAAAAAATAAATTTATGGTCTATTGTTTAGGTTTTTCTAAACGTTTTTGATATAACCGTTTTTCGTGTTTCCAAATTATTCTTATTATGTCTTGCTTAAATTCTTCATATTCTTTTTCGGTTTCAATACCGGTTAAGATTTCTTCGAGATATTCCCTAAATTTGCCGTATTTCTCTACATTATTAGGATTTCCTTTTAATGTTAAGCTATTATTTTGGAATTTTTGAACATAAATGTATTTATCTTTACTACCGGCATAACATTTATGAATATGAACTCTACCGTTTTCATCCTTTATTTTATGAATAAAATAAATGTAGGTATTGTTGTTTATTTTCCTTTTTTCAATAGTGTTAAAACGCTGTTGGCATATAGGACATATTTTGTTTTTATCAAGTTCAATTAAGCTACTATTGTTGTTATTTGTTTTTTGAGTTACTTCAGTTGTTTCCATTTTCTTTTTACCGGTACATTATAACGTAATGTTGATATATAAACTTAATGTTACATGTGTAAAGTTAAATGTTATGGCTAGAACCACAATTTTGTGGTCTTATTTCATGGCTTTTCTTGGCATTTTTTCAATTATTTTGCCTAGTTTATTAAATCAATATTGCTAAAATTAGAATAAACGGTATAATTGGCAAGACCATAAATT
>Ga0080004_1131776_pt1 | contig 12012 bp, 11 predicted proteins | sample WasSprMetagenome_FD_69207 | JGI IMG/M metagenome (GOLD analysis project Ga0080004, IMG submission 69207) | Sulfidic aquatic microbial communities from Washburn Spring, Yellowstone National Park, USA - WS (SPADES assembly) (version 2) | ecosystem: Environmental > Aquatic > Thermal springs > Hot... | reverse complement strand
TGACGGACTTTATGAAGTCGATCTCACCCTGCAAACCCCCTCAACCAAAAACAAAGAAAACAAGCTAAAAGATAAGCACTATCTGATGGGAACTACGGTTACTAAAATATGGCAGGATGCAAAGATACCCTTACTTACAACCCACTCGTCACATCCTGACGTAACTGCTACTGGCGACTACAACTTCCGTATACAATTGCATGTTTCGCAATCTGGCTCAGTAGGTGCTGGTTTTCTAATACAAGATCTCGGAGCTAGGAAGATAGCTTTACTGATAGCTGACGCCGACTTCACAAGACTGGATTCTCTTTACTTCAAAGATAAGGTTGCGAGGCTTGGAGGAACGATGGTTTTCGAGAAAATATATCCGCCAGATACAAGGGAGTTCAGATCGTTTCTTACGGCGGTAAAGGAGTCAGGTGCTCAAGCGCTATACATAGACTCCTTTGACGCGGATGGCGCCGCTATAGTAATACAGTCCCGTGAATTGGGTCTAAATCTGCCTATAATGGGGCCGAACAGTCTAGGCACCCCGGTTTTTCTGAGAACTGCAGGCCAGGCAGCCGAGGGTGTCTACTTATCTACGGTGTTCGATCCCGGTGTGGGTACAGAGGTTGCGAAGAGGTTTGTCTCAAAGTATTCAGAGAAGTATGGTCGGACACCAAACCCATTTGCCGCACTAGGGTATGATGGAGGTAGGATACTTGCCGAAGCGATTAAACTTGGTGGTGCGGAGCCCGCCGAAATAAAGGCGGGTCTTATGAAAGTAAAGGACCTACAAGGAGTGACTGGCTTAATCAAAGGGTACACACCCGATAGAGAGCTCTTAAGACCTATACTTGTGCTAACTGTTAAGGAGGGGAAATTCGCCCTCCATAAAGTCGTAGATGACCCAGCATTAGTAACACCCTATAGGCTTGGCTAGGCGGGCCAAGCACCATTTTTCTTTTTGAAGGTGAAGCTATGCTGCAATACCTCATTAACGGCTTGGTTCTCAGCAGCTTCTACATTTTGATAGCTGTTGGGCTGACTCTAATCTACGGTGTGATGAAGATCCTACATATCGCCCACGGCGCTGTTTACGCTGTTGGAGCGTATGTCAGTCTAGAAACCTTTCTACTCACCCACGACGTCATTCTATCTTTGATCGTAGGTAGTTGCGTCGGATGTTTAGCCAGCTTAGCAATACAAGGGGTAGTTTATGAAAGGCTACTGGCGACGGGTGCTTCAAGAGTCTCGGTTGTGGTTGCTAGCATAGGTATATATATAGCGATGAAAGATGCATTTAGGCTTTTGTTTGGTCCATATACACTCTCCTACCCTATGTTGATCGCAAACCTCTTCGGAAAGATCGAATTATTCACCACTATATTCACCGTTTATCAAGCTTCCGTAATCCTTTCGGTAATATCGGTAATCTTAGGCTTATGGTTCTTCCTCAACAAGACAAAAGAAGGTCTTGCTCTAAAAGCTACCGCACAAGACGCTGAAATGTCCTCAGCAGTAGGCATAAACGTTAGGAGAGTTAGAGTCGTGACATCGCTTATCTGTGGCTTGTTAGCGGGCTACGCAGGCTCAGTAGTAGGCATGTATTACAATACTATAGAGAGAAGTATGGGAGATCTTGCCATAAATCAAGGGCTTGCCATAATAGTATTAGGAGGGATGGGTAGTGTTCTAGGAGCTGTAGTAGCTTCCCTTATCTTAGGTATGGCTGAGACTGTGACGGTTGCGCTCATTCCACAACCTATCCCACCTTACTTGATATCTTTTCCACTTCTCATACTCATCTTGGTTCTGAGACCAACAGGACTCTTAAAGGGGAGGAGTTGAATACGAAGATGGTGAGCCCAGAATACCTTCTCACATTGATCTCGTTTTCCTGCATCTCTCTTATGAGCCTACTGGGGCTTAACATCATATTAGGTTACACTGGTCAGCCTTGGCTGGGTCACGCGGCCTTCTTCGGTGTTGGTGCATACACCTCGGCGATACTTACAAAGGTCTACGGTTTGTCTTTCTGGGCCGCTTTTCCTCTCTCTATGTGTATGGCTTCACTGATAGGGTTAAGCGTAGGCTTCATCTGCTTAAGGTTAAAGGAAGACTTTCTAGCCATAGCCACTATCGCTCTTAATTTTGTAATCCAAGGAATAATTTCCCTAACACCTCAGCTTGGTGGGGCACTAGGCATAGGCGGTGTTCCGCCCCCTCAGATTTTAAACTACAGTATAACGTATTCCCATTATTCTGTTTTGGCCCTCGTAATATGTCTCTTATTCTTATTTGTTCACATAAAGCTCTCTCATTCTTGGGCCGGCTTGGCTTGGAAGGCTATTGCGGGAGACGATCTTGTGGCTAACGTTATGGGTATAAACGTTGTTCGCTTAAGGCTCGTTGCTGTAGGAATAGGTTGCGCATATGCAGGTGCCTCTGGCAGCCTCTATGTCCACTTTACGGGGTTTATCCACCCTATAGACCTAGGTTTCGATCAATCGATCCTTATGGTTGCGGCGTTGGTGTTTGGAGGCTGTGGCACTACAGCAGGTCCTACATTAGGCGCAGTGTTTGCAACATTCTTTCCTGAACTTTTTAGGTTTGCTTCTGAATACAGGTTGCTGATCTATGGTATTCTTCTTGTACTTCTTGTAAAGTACTTACCACAAGGTGTACTTGGTGCAGGCAGTGGTGTAAGGGCTTACTTGCAGCGCGTGGTGAAAGGGAAATGAGCGAAGTTATACTTGAAACAAGGGGCTTAACGAAATCCTTTGGGGGTTTGGTAGCGATCAACTCGCTTGATGTAATCTGTGATTTGGGAGAGATTTTAGGAGTGATAGGACCTAATGGGGCGGGCAAAACGACCCTGTTCAACCTAATTTCGGGTGTTTACCCACCAACTAAAGGCATCATATTATTCAAAGGTTTGCGCATTGATGGAAAGAAGATGTTTGAAAGAGCAGGCTTGGGAATAGGGAGAACTTTTCAGGTGACAAGACCTTTTAAGGAGCTTACGTGCCTTGAGAACATTATAGTTCCGTGTGGCCATATTATATATCGCAAATATGTCGATTTATTCAGGAAGTATAATAGTAAAGAAGTCGTGGAACATTGCTTAACTCTTCTCGAATATGTCGGGCTTAAAGATTACGCCTATATTCCGGCGAAGCATCTCCCCCTCGGCATGCAGAGGAGACTTGAGGTCGGCAGGGTGCTAGCTTTAGAGCCATCACTTCTCCTACTCGACGAACCTTTCTCAGGCTTGAGCCTTGAGGAGAGTTACGCCCTTGAACGCTTACTTAGGAATATAAAGGCGACAGGAAAGACCATAATGTTGATTGAGCATAACATGGATATAGCGATGAACCTATGTGACAGACTTGTCGTTCTTCATCAGGGAAGAAAGATCGCTGAGGGGAGTCCAAAAGAAGTTAAATCACATCCAGAGGTGATCTCCGCATACTTAGGTGAGTAAATATGCTTAGATTAGAAAACGTGTCTGTGAGCTACGGTCTGATAAGAGTTCTAAGAAACATCTCCCTCGAAGTCAGAGAAGGTGAGATCTTCTCCATAATAGGTGCAAACGGTGCTGGTAAAACCACTCTCCTAAGAACTATAATAGGCTGGCAGAAATGTGAAGGCAAGATAATTTTATCTGGAGAAGATATTACTACAATACCTCCCTATATAAGAGCTAAGAAGGGTATAAGTATAGTACCAGAAGGAAGAAGATTATTCCCCCATCTCAGCATAAAGGAGAATCTCCTAACAGGAGCGTACTGGGTAAACCCTAATGGGATAGCAGAAAGGTTAGATGAAATCTACAGCCTCTTCCCGTTTATGAGAGGGAGAGAAGAAGAATATGCTGGCAATCTCAGCGGAGGAGAGCAGCAAATGGTTGCTATAGGAAGGGCACTTATGGCTAAACCCAAGCTTCTCTTACTAGATGAACCATCAGCAGGACTTATGCCGAAGATGGTGAGGGAGGTGTTTCGTACCATATCTAACCTAAAAGGTCGAACCACAGTTCTACTCGTAGAACAGAATGTCAGAAAAGCTCTTGAGGTCTCAGACAGAATAGCGCTACTCAGATTGGGGCAGATCGTTCTGGAGGGGGGCCCAGAAAGCCTAAAGGATGACCCAACGGTCCAAAAGGCTTATCTCGGTGGAACTTAATCTCTTACGGAACCATCCTAGATCAAGCATTGAACTCTCATTAAGTAAGATTGTAACCGTAGACGAAAGGCTTTCTAATTTTGCTAATGATCGACATCCGCTACTCCGGGATGACTGCGTATGCCTCCATCTCTATCCTAAGCTTCTTTCCAACGAGAGGGCTTACGAGCTCCTTAACCTCTATGGTTGTGCTAGCTGGTCTATACTCCCCATACGGCTTATAGTACTCCTCTATCACCTCAAAGACCTTGTCGAAATCCTCCTGCATATTTGTGAGGTACTTTCGAAGCATAACTATGTTGTTAAGGTCTGCGCCAAACATCTTGAGTATACCTCTGAACTGGTCTAAGATGGCTGCTGTCTGCTCCTTCACATCATCAGGCACCTCCCTCCACTGCTCAGGCCTATGTGGGTGATCGTGATATAATGGGCCAGCGGTCTTACCAGACAGTATAAGAAGCTTCCCACCGCTCACCAACACACCAGCGGGGTAGACCATCCTATACCTCCTAGCCTCCTCAGGGCTCACCGCCTCAACTCCCGCTACACCCTTAACACGATACGGCTTAAACGCCTTCGACGGTCTTATAGCCTCCCTAAACCACCCACTCAACCATAACTCCCTCGCATAGATGATATCCGCAACTCTAATAAACCTTGCTACGACGTAGTAATCCGGCGTGGCAAAAGTCGATGTGTAGATGAAGCCTTTAGGGCCGAAGAGGACTTTTTACGATTACGAGGCACACCCTGAGTACATATATCAGCTCTCCTCCTGGTTTGAAGAAGATGCTTAATCTCCTCATCTGTTCTGAGCTTTTGGGATTCAAATTTCTCTCTGTGGGTCATCGAGTTAAGCCTTCTCTTATACTTAATAGGTGCTTCAGCGGGATAACCTATAGACAAAGCTTCCGTGACGGTTAGGGTTGGTGGTATCCCAAGTAGCTCCTTTATCTTCCTACTAGCAAGCTCACCTACAGTTCCGCAGCTCATACCGAGCCCGGCTGCTGTGGCAGCTGGATGCATATTCTCGACACAAGCACCTATACTCATGTAAAGTGTCCTTAGCCTATCAAGCTTCTGTGGGTATGCGTCTATGACGATCTATTCGTCTGGCTCATCTCCTCCCACTCCTGAATAAGGATTTCACAAATACGTGACCTTGTCTCCTGATTCTTCACCACAACGAACTCCCAAGGCTGTGTGTTAGCGCCAGGAGGAGCCCAGCGACCTGCTTCGATTATACCCTCTATCAAATCAGAGGGTAATGTCCCAGGTCTAAACCTTCTGATAGTTCGCCTCGACCTAACTAACTGAAGGAAAGAGTCTAGATCCACATTTCAAAAGCTTTGAAATCGGTTAATAAAGCTATCTTAGATGCTGAATCCACGCCTATAACGCTCGTAAAACATATTAGAGTGTCCTCACTATCTTGTGCTATGGCTAGGGAGAGGAGGAGGTTTTTTGTTGTTGATGCTGATGGTAATAGGACTGAGTGCTTTTATGATGCGCCCTATAGGGCTGATGAGCACGATGAGATGAAGCTTCTGAAGACGCTTCCTTGGTTTGAGAGCGGTAAGCCGTGTAAGAACTGGCTACTTCACGAAATAGACTTCTACGATGAAGTTGAGAAGATATGGGGTAGGAGGTGGGGTGCTGAAGGGCTCGGTAGGCTTAGGGAGGTACTAGTCTCCAGACCGACCGAAAACGAAACTAGACCAGAATATGCTATCGAACCGAGCTACTACTACTCGACGTCGAAGGGTGTGGCTGATCTGTCTAAGCTCCAAGAGCAGTTCGACGAATACATCAAGGTGCTCAAGGAGAACGGTGTTAGAGTAAACTATGTTGAGCCCCCGGTGCCAGCTATAGGCGCATACGGATACCTAAAGAACCTCGTCACAATAGCGGGAGCAGGGCTTGTAGTGAAGGGTGGTGCGATCATACACCGCATGGGCTTAGGTGCGTGGCAGAGGGGTAGGGAGGTGATATGGACCAAAGCCCTAACAGCACTAAATATACCAATATACCTAACAATACACGGCAAAGACGTCGGCGAACCCGGAGCTGGAAGGTGGCTAGACGGTAAAAGATTCGTATTCAACTCAAGCGTAGTAGCCAACGAAGAAGGCCTAAGGCAGATAAACTTCATACTACAAAACCTAGGATTCGAGCTCATAGTCAACCACAGCCCAGGCTGGATAGAGAACATAGAGGGAGGAAACATAGGCACAAGCCACACCGACATGTACCTACTAGTAGCAGACCTAGGCCTAGCAGTAATATACCCAGACCTAGTAGACTACAGCTTCATAAGATACCTAAAGAAGATGAAGGTAAAGACCATAGAAGTACCAACAAAAGAATACTGGGAACTAGCGGTAAACGGAGTACTACTAGAAGCAGGGAAGGTAATAGTGAACAGCGGAGCGAAAGAAACCATAGCAGCGCTAAGAAGAGAAGGAGTAGACGTAATAGAAGTAGACTTCACGGAAAGCCACAAATTCGCAATAGCAGGACTACACTGCGCAACCTGCGAACTCATAAGAGACCAACCAAGCCCAACACTAGAAGAACTACAAAAATAAACCCACCACGCTCATATATGGAGGGTGGTAGATCATTTTTTCCTCTCATTTGATGCACCAGAGCCCCAGCAACTACTGTCATTCAGATATGAGCGCAGCCCTAATCACCCGAGTACCTTAACAGGGCACATATAACCACAACACAGGAAGTTAGCTCTCACCATTCTACGGCTTCTTCGGTATAACAGCTATAACATCAATCTCAACCAGCATATCTGGTAAAGCTAGACCTACGTCAAGCAGAAGTGTCGATGCATAAGACCTTTCCTCCAAAAGCTTAGGAGCGTTCTCAGCTAACCACTCATCTCTACACCTTATAAACTCATCCCTATCCTCTCTTCTAGCGACATACCACACAAACTTCACGACGTTCTCGATACTTGTACCAGCCTTCTCAAGCCTCTCCCTAACCTTGTCAAGCGCAAGCCTCGTCTGAGCCCTAACACCCTCAACCGGCCTATTAGTCTCAGGATCCCTACCCTCCACCCCAGATAAGAAGACGAAGCCAGCCGGCTGAACAACCCTAGCACCCACACCCCACTCAACAAGCTGACCACCATAGTAAATCAACCCTAAACCTTGCTTCACACCCTCCTCCAAATAGACACCCCCTGCTTCAATAGCCATCAGCTCTAATAAAAGCCTATCGATTGAGAAGGGTTTTATTAGGAAGAGCCAGATCGGCTAACCCCTACACTCAATCTTCACTTCAGTCTCATCAACAGCTATACACCTACGATACCTCCTCTCAGCCTAGGTAAAGCATCCTCATAGCCGTGAAAGCCCTATACACCAAAGCATAAGACATGCTACTAATAGCCTTAGCCACACCCCTATAGGATAAACCTGCAAAGCATCCATATTCAAGTACCGTGCGTAAAACTTATCTATGAGTTTGCAGAAAGTTTTTGTAGAATATGCATACACTTGAGAAAATCAGAAAAGAGGAAATCTGGCAAGACGAATGGATACCTACGGCATGCAGCATGTGTCTGCATCACTGCGGTATCCTTGTTCATGTTGTGAACGGTGTAGCGATCAAAGTGGATCCTGACCCAGATTGCCCGGATAACGAGGGGCATATTTGCGCTAAGGCACAAGGACTTATACAAAAGCAGTATGATCCGCATAGGATAATGAAACCCATTATGCGAACAAACCCTGAAAAGGGTGTAGACGTAGACCCAAAGTGGAAAGAAATAAGCTGGGATGAGGCATGGTCCATCATAGTTGAAAAATTCAAGAAGATCTTAAACGAGGATCCACGCAAGCTACTCTACGCAGGAACCGACTTTAGGAGGAGCTGGATCTGGGCTTGGGGTGGGGCTGTATTTGGCACACCCAACGGCTTCTTCAGCGATGTCGGAACAACGTGTGGCGGAGGCTATCACCCAGTTAACGGCATATTGTTCGGATCGTTTGCAACCCAACCTGATTGGTACTATTGCAACTATCTTCTGCAGATAGGCGGGGGTGATGGTTTCGAATCACACCTACACCTAGCCGGTAATGCGAAGAGATGTACCGACGCGCGTATGCGTGGGATGAAGGTAGTCTCAGTCGATCCACGTATGGCAACCGTATCGGTTAAGGCCGATGAGTGGATACCCATTAGACCGGGGACGGATGGGATGTTTGTTCTCTCACTTATGTATGTAATGGTGCATGAGCTTGATAAGTACGACAAGGAGTTTTTGAAGAAGAGGACTAACGCCCCCTATTTGATAGGGCCAGATGGCTACTATGTGAGGGATAAGGCAACAAAGAAGCCTTTAATATGGGATCCTGTAGATCAGAAGGCAAAACCATTTAATGACAAAACTATAAAGGACTTCGCTCTCCTCGGAACATATAATGTGGATGGTGTAGAATGCAAGCCAGCATTCCAACTCTTCTACGATAAACTCAAAGAATACTCTCCAGAGAAGGCGGAAAAGATAACGACGGTACCCGCGGCTACGATTAGAAGAATAGCTAAGGAGTTCGTCGACGCTGCTAGAATAGGTGAGACCATAGTGATAGATGGTGTAGAGTATCCTTACAGACCCGCTTGCCTACAGTGGTATAGAGGTGCGCACGCTCACGAGCACTCTTGGCTTGACAACCTTGCATTCAAGACCATAAATCTTTTAATCGGGAATACAGATATGCCTGGTGGTCATCTGAATATACCCTTAGGTTGGGATCCACATATAGATGCTTGGAGCCTAAAGTATTTGGGCAGACCGGGTCCATCTTGGAACTTTGTCGAGCCTGATGAGGACGGTGTTACTAAGCCTTGGCTATACGAGCTCAGGCCTCCCGTACAATTCAAGTATCCACCGGACCACCTCGATCTACTTGAATATCTTCCTGTAGCTGTTGAGCCTGGGCACATCTATCCAGAAGCTATTCTCAAACCTGAAAAGTTCGGCATAACATATAAGCCTGAGGCTGCGCTGCTTATACACGCAAACCCTGTTTGGAACATCCCTCAATCCTTCAGAACTATAGAGGCCATCAAAAAACTTGATTTAGTCGTCGCTGTGGACACTATGGCAATAAGTGAAACAACTTCCCTAGCAGATATAGTGCTACCTGACACCACCTACCTTGAATCTTGGGGTATAGAGCATTGTGAGACCCCGTTCATTTGGGGGCATATTCTTAGGCGACCAGTGCTTAAGCCGCCTGAGACTTGCATGGATGCTACAGACTTCTTAACAGAGCTCTCAGATAGGCTCGGGATATTGGATAAGTGGAATGGCTTCTTAAACTGGCGCTTCATCGCACCATTTGGGAAGCAGGAGTATCTGCTTGAGCCTAATAGGAAGTATAGGGTTGAGGAGTTTCTGGACAGATGGATGAGGGCACAGCACGGCGTTGGCCTAGACTGGTTCATCAAGAACAAGTGGAATATGAGGAAGAAGACCCCAAAAGAGCTCTATTGGCCATACGGGGAAACAAGGATACCGTTCTACGTAATGTGTGTTAAGCAATACGGCGACGAACTCAGAAAACAGTTCGCCGAAATCGGCTACCCAAAGGATTGGATGAAGAACTGGTGCGACGACTACCTGCCATTACCTGAATGGAAGCCCTCCAAAATACACAGCACAGACTCAGAATACGACCTCTACATGATCTACTACAAACTTCCACATATCACGTTCAGCGACTTGGCAACAGGCTGTTGGACATCCGAAGTGCTGCAGAAGAGATCTGATATAGTCCGAGTACAGATAAATACGGAGACTGCAAAGAAGAAGGGACTTAAAGATGGTGATAGGGTGATAATAAGGTCGAGGGTCGCTCAGATGAAGGCTATAGTGCACGTAACGGAAGGTGTACATCCAGAGGTGGTAGCAATAAGTAACGCTGGTAAATGGGTAAGGCACCCTTGGGCTATAAACTACGCACCAACATCGAGCGCTCTACTGGAAGGTGGTGTAGATTGGACTTGTAAGGTTTCAGGATGCCCCGAGACCTCGACAAAAGTAGCTATAGAGAAGGAGGCGTAAACCAACTTGGTTAGGCTCGGTATGATAATAGATTTGAAGAGATGTATAGGTTGCGACGCCTGCACCCTAGCATGCAAAGCCGAGCAAGGTACACCTAAGGGTGTACTCTTTTCTCGCGTGTATCGCAAAGTTTACGGCAAATATCCGAATGTAAAGGGATTCTTCCTTCCTGTGCTATGTAACCACTGTGAAAACCCATCGTGTGAGAAGGCTTGTCCGACGAGAGCAATATACCGAACAAAGGAAGGAATAGTTCTAATAGATGAAGAGAAGTGTTCCGGCGTTAGGGCTTGCGTTTCCGCCTGCCCATATGGCGCTATATTCTACCCACTTGAAGATGGATACTTCCCAGGCAAGCTGACGCTATACGAAGAGTTCCACGCTAAATATAGAAAGCCCAATATAGCGTTAAAATGTAACTTATGTTATCATCGTCTTGCGCAAGGTAAGGAGCCTGCTTGTGTCGTGGCTTGTCCAACAGAAGCTAGAATCTTCGGCGACTTAGACGATCCTAACAGCAAACCAAACAGATATCTGCGTGAAAGGAAGCCTCAAGTCAAGCCAATGCCCTTAATGCCTGAAACCGGAAATAAACCCAAGATATTGTATCTACCGTAACCATTTAATAGTTATTTCTCGCTTTCCTCAGGAAGGGTTGATGTTATCTTAGCGGAACCGAGATAGAAGCTTTCAAGGGCGTAGTCTGTAAGTTCTTCACCTTTAAAGTCTATTACGATATTCCTCTTTTCAAGTTCGACCCTAAATCTCTCGAAGAATTTCGCATAAGGGGCAACGGCGATGTGCATGAACCTGGTAAAAGGCATAGCAATAAGTGAAGCCGCTACCGCTACAAGATGTAGAACGTAGATTAAGAAGTCGAGAGAGAGTGCAGGCTCCACCGTACCATAATACTTCATAAGGAAGCCTGTACCCACAGCAGCGCATAATAGGGCTAAGAAAGGTGCATCGGCATATGGGCTTGTCGCTTCCTCACGTTTCCTTTGCACGAAGCGTATTAAAGCTAGAAGCCCGCCCAAAAGCACCATTATAACACCCAAAGTGTTCAGAAACCAGAGAAGGTCGGTAGGTGGCGTAATGTTAACCTCGGGTCCAAACGCATACATGATCAAAGCTGCTACGAAGATGGCTACCGAACCCCAAAAGACGAGCATATGCTTAATCCACCTCAACTTATGTGTAGTGAAAAGCGGTGTTAAGAGGAATACATCAAGTACCAACGTTTGAAAGAAAACCTTCAATTTTAGACCGAAGCTTAGCTTCTCTATCTCCTCCATCATACGTTCGGGTATGGCATTTCTATGTAACCTATCTATTTTGTAAATAAGCCACAACCCTATGATCACAGTTAAAAATACACCCTCTCTGCAGACCATCGCCTCTTACTGCATCTTCTAAACACCTATAAAAGATTTTTGACAAAATCAGGGAGACCTGGCAACTTAAGGCTTATAAGGTCGGCTTAGTTTGGGTTCTTTATGGTATGTTGAGTATTGGGTCTTTGGTTGAGGGTCTTGGTGTGTTTGAGAGGAATAGGGTTCCGCTCGAGCTGAAGATTCTGGGGTTGGCGTTCTACATTCAGCTTTCGAGCTTGAGGAGGGCTGCTAAGGCTCTTTCTGAGATCCATAGGGTCTCTTAGACCGCTGTTTGGAAGTGGGTTAGGAAGTTTGCTGGGAAGGTAAGCATTGAGCCGCCTAGGATAACTAGGAGGCTCATAGCATTGAATGAGACGTGCG
>Ga0080004_1128085_pt1 | contig 12014 bp, 8 predicted proteins | sample WasSprMetagenome_FD_69207 | JGI IMG/M metagenome (GOLD analysis project Ga0080004, IMG submission 69207) | Sulfidic aquatic microbial communities from Washburn Spring, Yellowstone National Park, USA - WS (SPADES assembly) (version 2) | ecosystem: Environmental > Aquatic > Thermal springs > Hot... | reverse complement strand
TGCCGCAGCCGCTGGGGCCCATCAGCACCGTGAGCTTGCCGGTGGGGATGGTGAGATTCAGGTTGCGGTACAGCCAGGGGTGTTGCTCGGAATAGCGGAAACCCACGTCGCGGATGTCGATGCGGCCTTCGCCTCCCGCGGCGCGCGGGGTGAGGGTGAAAGGTTCCTGCGGCATGTCCAGAATGTCGCCGAGCCGCTTGACCGCAATGCTCGCTTGCTGGAATTCCTGCCACAGCCCGACCAGGCGCAGCAGCGGTTGGCTCATGCGGCTGGCGAACATCTGGAAGGCCACCAGCATGCCCACCGTCATGCCTGCTTCGGGCTGCATCACCAGCCAGGCGCCGACGATGAGGATGGAGAGCGTCATCACCTGCTCCAGCCCGTTGGCGACGACGTTGTAGGTGTTGCCCACCTGCTTGGTGGCAAAACCTGCCGAGAGGTACTGCGCCAGGTAGGTGCCGTAACGCTTACTGACATCCGGCTCCAGTTGCAGGGATTTCACCGTGGCGATACCCGCCAGGTATTCGGTGAGGAAAGCTTGATTGCGCGCGCCGAGCAGGAACTGTTTGTCCAGCCGCTCGCGGAAGATCGGCACCATGATGAGGCTCACGGCAACGATCAGCGCCAGGATGCCCAGCGCGATCAGCGTGAGCTGCCAGCTGTAGGAGAACATCACCGCCAGGAAAATCAGCAGAAAAGGCAGGTCGAGAATCAGGCTGACCGCCGCGCCGGAAATGAACTCGCGCAACTGCTCCACGCCGTGCAGGCGCGCCACCAGGGTGCCGGTGGGCCGCGCCTCGAAGTACGGCAGCGGCAGGTGCAGCAGGTGCTTCAACACCTTCTCGCCCAACACGGCGTCGATGCGGCTACCGGTGTGTAGCACCAGATACTGGCGCAGCCAGCTCATGCCGCTGGTAAACAGCATGAACACCACCAGCGCCACGCCGAGCACGATGAGCGTGCTCTCTGAATGGTGGGCAATCACCTTGTCGATGATCACCTGGGTGAACAGCGGCGTGGCCAGGCCGACGAGCTGGATGGCTAGGCTGGCCAGCAGCACATCGCGCCAGATGCGCTTGTGGCGCAGCAGCTCAGGCACGAACCAGGAAAAGCCGAAGGGCTTTTTCTGGGACTCTGGCAATTCAGTCTTGCTGACCGATTCGGAAACCGGCGGTTCGGCCTGCGCCACCAGCAGCAGAACCGGCGCGGCCTGGGCGCGGGCGGCGTCGAGCGCTACGGTTTCCGGCACGGACTGGCTGGGCTTGACCCAGGCCAAGGTGTCGTCGCCGTGCTGAACGATCAGTGCCGGGGCAAGTGTGGTGCGGGGCGGTGGTTGGGGTGAAGCGGTGTTTGCCTCTTCGCCAGAGTCTCCTTGCGTAGCTTCGTGCACGGGCGTAGCCAGCAGCGCCACGGCAGGCAGCGGCAAAGCCGACAGCGCCGCTTCGGGCCAGTGGGCTAGCCCGGCCTTGAGGCCGAGCGCGTTCAATGCCTCGATCAGCGTGGGCAGATCAATCGGCGGCGGAAAACGCTTGATCACCAGCTCGGGATCGAAGGGCTGGCGATAGAAACCGGCCAGGCTCGCCAGGAGCCACAGCGCGGCCTGGGTGTCTACGTGTTCTTCCGCATCGGCAACAGCGTCCTGATGCACACCTCCCCCTGCATGCCTTGTCCCTTTTTGTTCTTGTTGTTACGGCAAGCGCATTATGCCTTTGGCATGTTGGCGTATCAATAGCATGTACGAGTGTAGTACCTTTGACACTCGGGTTGATGTTCCGGTAGGCAAGGATAGCGGGGAACGCTGGCCGAGGGTGTGGTGAGGACACTCGGCGTCTCAAGACGCCGAGCCAGTCGGCGAGCTTGCGGTGGAAGAGGGCGAGGTCGGTAAAGAGCAGATCCTCGTGGTCATCCACGAAGGACTCCTGGATCGTGCGATTGAAGCGAGCGCCTGGCGTTCATCTTGGGCGTCTTGGGGGGTGTACCCGCACCCGATGCCGCGATCTTCGAGGAGGCGGGCGAAGTCGGCTTAGAACTCGGTGGCGTTGTCAGACAGCATCGTCGTGGGGCTCTGGGGCAGCAAGGACAGGCCCGAATCAAGGGCGCGGGCGGTGTGTCGGGCGTGCTTGGAGGGCGGCCCCACGGCAAAGGCAAAGTGTGGGACTGGATCGATGAGTATTTCGAAAAACCCGTATATCCTAGAAGGGGATGTCGTCTTCGAAATCCTCGAAATCCCCGGCTTTTTTCGTGGGCTTGGTGGCCGGCGCGCCTGCCGCCGAGGGCGCGGGGCGCGCCTCCGCCTCGACGGCGACACCATTGCGGCTGCCCAGCATCTGCATGCGGTCGGCGATGATTTCCGTGGTGTAGCGGTCCTGCCCCTCCTTGTCCTGCCACTTGCGGGTCTGCAGGCGGCCTTCCACGTAGACCTGGCTGCCCTTCTTCAGGTACTCGCCGGCAATCTCGGCGGTCTTGCCGAAGAACACCACCCGGTGCCATTCGGTGCGCTCTTGTTTTTCGCCGTTTTTGTCCTTCCAGGTATCGGTGGTGGCCAAGCGGATGCTGGTGACCGCATCGCCCCCGGTCGTATAGCGCACCTCCGGATCGGCCCCCAGGTTGCCGATGAGGATGACTTTATTCACGGATGCCATGGTTCTGTTCCTCCTCGATCAATTTCATCACGCCCGCCTCGTCCCAGCCCCGCAGGTCCACCTTGAGAATGGCCACGCCCTCTTCACCCACCACGACCGCCTCGGAAACCCCGGGGAGGGCGGCAAGCCGCCTGGACAATTCGGCAGCGCACCCGGCATCCATCTCCCGCACGTGGAAAAGCCGGGTGCGCACGGCGGGGGGACGTTCCATGCGGCTGGCTGACGCGAGCCACAGGCCGATCAAGGCGCTGCAGAACAAAAAAACGGCAGACGGGCCGTAATGCTGGGACAGGGCGCCGCCCACCGCCCCGCCGAGGAACATGCCGAAGGACTGGGAGGCATTATACACCCCCATGGCCGTCCCCTTCGCCGAGGCAGGGGCGATCTTGGAAATGAGGGAGGGCAGGGTCGCTTCCAGCAGGTTGAAGGCGACGAAATAGGCGGTGAGCAGCGTAACCAACGCCCTGAAGTCATCGATCAGGGCGGCAAGCAACAACTGGGTAACAAGCATAAGGGCGATGGCGCCGAGAAAGACCTCCTTGAGCTTGAGCCGGCGCTCGCCATAAAGGATGGCGGGGATCATGAGCAGGAAGGAGATCACCATGATGGGCAGATAGATCATCCAGTGATGGTTCTGGTCGATGTTGCCCGTCTTTTTCAGGGCCAGGGGCACCACCACGAAGAGGGCCATCTGCGCCGCATGCAGGGCGAAGATGCCGAAATTGAGACGTCTGAGCTCGGCATGGCGCAGCACATCCTTTAGCCGTGCCGGCGCTACCTCCGCATCCGAGTGGAAGCGGCTCGTCCGCGGCTCTGGCACCAGGAAGCGGACCACGCCCATTGCCGCCAGGGCCAGCACGCCGGTCAGGGCGAAAATCCCGGGGATGCCGATCAGGTGGTAGAACGCCGGCCCCGCGACCAGGGAAAAGGCGAAGGTGAGGCCGATGCTGCCGCCGATCATGGCCATGGCCTTGGTGCGGTGCTCCTCCCGGGTCAGGTCGGCGAGCAGTGCCGTCACCGCGGCGGAAATGGCGCCCGCCCCCTGGATGGCACGCCCCAGGATGATGAGGTGAATGTCGTGGGTTGCGGCGGCGAGGAAACTGCCCAGGGCGAACAGGGCAAGGCCGAAGTAAATGACCCGCTTGCGGCCGAAGCGGGCGGAGGCCATGCCGAAGGGAAGCTGCAGCACCGCCTGGGTCAGCCCGTAGATGCCCAGCGCAAGCCCCGCCTGGGTGTGCGTGGCACCCAGCTCGTGTTCCGCCCAGACGACGAACACGGGCAGGATGAGGAACATGCCCAGCATGCGCAGCCCGTAGATGGAAGCGAGGCTCAGCGCGGCCTTGAGCTCGAAGGGCGACATGCGCTCGTTGTCGGTCATGGCTTACATCAACGTGGAGGGCGCGGAAAAAAATGCGTATATTAGCAGGTTCGCCCGCGCCCCCGTGGCGCAGGCTTTGGACAAGCCGGTCCCCTTATGGAATTCATCAAGATTCGCGGCGCCCGCACCCACAACCTGAAGAACATCAATCTCGACATTCCCCGCAACCGGCTTGTCGTCATCACGGGCCTTTCCGGTTCCGGCAAGTCCTCCCTTGCCTTCGACACGCTCTATGCCGAGGGCCAGCGCCGTTATGTGGAATCCCTTTCGGCCTACGCCCGGCAGTTTTTGCAAATGATGGAAAAGCCCGACGTGGACCTCATCGAGGGGCTGTCACCGGCGATTTCCATCGAACAGAAGGCGACCTCCCACAACCCCCGCTCCACCGTGGGCACCGTCACCGAAATCCACGATTACCTGCGGCTTCTCTATGCGCGCGTGGGCGACCCCTACTGCCCAGAACACCAGGTGCTGCTGTCGGCACAGACGGTGTCGCAAATGGTGGACCAGGTGCTCGCCCTGCCGGCCGTCCAGATATTGTACCTTTACCGCGTGGCCCGGCCCCTTCCCGTCCAGGACGCCGTTCAACCCCAGGTCAGCTCCCCCCGGGGCAACCACGCTCGGGAAGCAGGCCCTGGCCCCCGAAGCGGAGACCGCCTTGGTGTAACCATAGCCCACGTCCACGGCCGCCGCGCGCCTGGACGCCAGGGGCTGGGCGGACGTTTGGGGTTTCTCAAGCAGGCCTACGCTCACTCCGTATCACCTCCGCCAGAATTTATCGCCCGCAACAACGGCTTCGCGGGCTTGAATTTGAGCACCACCCTGCGGGTGCCGTCCTTTTTTGGCTTCCTTGACTTCGCTGGGTAAAAAGTGCCCAGCCCCGCCAGGTGGACCCGCTCGCCCCTGGCCGCCGCATCGGCCAGGACAGAAACGAAGTGCTGTAATAACAGTTCCCGCGCGTCCTTGCGGTAGCAGCTCATCCGTTCCGCCACAGCTTTTATAACGTCCTTTGTAAGCACGATTACCACCTCCTGTAATGTCTTCCTACTAAAAGAAAAAAGCCCCGACCACGGAAGGTCGGGGCGCGTACCTACCAGCCCAGCGCCCGCAGGAGCCTGAGCAGCACCGCCAGGGCCTCCGCGCGGGTGATATGGGCGGTGGGCTTCAGCGTGCCGTCCTCGTAGCCGGAGAGCACGCCGTCCGCCACCGCCGCCCTCGCCCAGTCGGGCACGTCGGCGGCGTCGGCGAAGGACGACAGGTCGGCGGGCTTGTAGCCGGGCAGGCGTTTGAGGAAGTTGCTCACCATCACCGCGGCCTCTATGCGGGTGATCGGCTCGTCGCCCGCGAAGTCGCCCGGCTTACGGCCGGACGCCAGGCCGCTCAGCAGGGCCGCCGCGATGGCGTCGGAAGCCCAGTCCGGTACGCCCTTCATACTCGCTAGCAAGCGGGCCTTCTCCTCGGGCATGGGCCTGACCAGCACGTTGTACAACTTTTGTTCGCCCTCCGGCAGAAGGCCTAACGCCCTGGTCAGCACCGCCGTGAATTCCGCCCTGGTAATATCGGCGTCGGGCCTGCAGGGCCTCTCCAAAGACGCCGGGTCCTCCGGATTTGGATAACCCTCGACAAGGGCTAAACCGTTCATGCGGTTTATCACCAGCTCGGCCCAGTGGCCCGCCACGTCGGTGAAGCGCGGCTGGCACACGGCGAACACCGCCACCCAGCCGGAGTAGCCGCCGTCGTTCAGGGCCTTGACAGCCTTACCGTCCGGCTGCGGGTAGCTGGCGAGGGCCACCCACTTCTGGTACCGCGCATTCCAGTAGTAAACGCGCGGCGTCAAACCCTTGGCCTTGGCCTCGGACAGGCGGTCGGCACGGGTGATGTCTACCGTGAACTCGGCCTCCGGTTTGTCCAGCTTTGTTCCGTCCGGCGCGTAGCCCACCTTCTCGGCCTGTGCCACCAGCGGCACGTGGCCCGGCCACCTGGCGATAAATACCGATTCCGGCAGGTTTTCCACGGGCGGCGGGTTTTCGGCCTGGCCGTCGTCACCGCCGGACGGGCCGCCGGAAGCACCACCAGAACCACCACTGCCCCCGCCGGGACCGCCACCGCCGCCGGGCGGCCGCTCCTCCACGACAGTCAACTGGGCGCTGGCGGTCAAGTTTTGCCAAGCCGCTACCACATCGGTCTGGCCGGGCTTCAGGCCCGTGGCCAGCCCGGAGGCGATAGAGGCCACCGAAGCGTCCGCAATAGACCACGCCGCCTCCTGGGTCACGTCGCGCCCGCTGCCGTCCGAGAAGGAGGCGATGGCCCGGTACTGGATCGTTTCACCCACCTTCACCGTAGCCTCGGGCGGCTCGACGCGCAGGACCAACGGCGTGGGAGGCTCGGGCTCCTCCACCACGACCAGAAGGGCCTTCCCGGTCAAGCCCTGCCAATCGGCTACCACGTCCGTCCGCCCGGCCTTGAGGCCCGTGGCGAGGCCGGAGGCGATGGAGGCCACCTGCGGGTCGGACACGGACCAAGCGGCTTCGGCGGTCACGTCACGCTCGCTGCCGTCCGGATACACCGCCACGCCATGGAACTGTGCCGATTCGCCCACCTTCACCGCGGCCTCCGGCGGCTCCACGCGCAGGGAGACCGGATGCGCGGGGCGGGGGCATATGAGCACGTATTCGCCCGTGGCCTGGGTAGGTGACCAAGCCCCGTAGAAGTCGTACCGGGCGTGGAGTATATCCCCCGCCGGGATAATAGTCTCGCCACCGGAGCAGTGGTGCTTGAACTCCACCACCGCGGTACCCACCTGGCCCCAGAAAGTCCACTGGTTGTTGAGGAGTTCAATACCGTTCCCATAGAGCTCCCGCTCCCGCAGGACAACGGGAATGTTAAACGCTAAAAAGCCTGTCGCGTACCCATGCGACTTTTCCAGCAGCAGGCTGTTTCCGTCTTCACTGATCACCCATTCTTTATCGGTAGCGTCGTCGAACGCAACCCACGCGCCCACCAGCCTGGGCGGGGTGGGCGGCACCGCGAACTCGGCCAGGGGCACGTCCTGCAGGGGGTCATGGGCGTAGCTCTCATACGTAGGCCACGCCCTGCGCCCGTCTAAGCTTTCCACCAGCGCGCGGCCCACGAGGCGGAGCACCAGGCACCGTTTCCCGGCGGGCCATGCGGGGGGAGGCGGTTCCCCGGGCGCCCGCAGCCACCCCGGCAGGGCCACCCCCAAGCGGGTTAAGCTGCCCAGGTAGTGCGAGGCGAAGTGCAACCTCCGGGCATCGGGCGACAGTGCCAGCTCCAGGCCGGGGAGGGCCACCCCCTGGTCCAGCACGAAACTGACTTCTTCTCCCAGGGGCACCAGGGGCCGCACCGGTTCCGCGAATTCCAGGTACAACGGGTCGTGCACACCAACTTCAGCCTTCCCCTCATACGACACACGTGGTACCAAAGGCTCCCGCACCCGGACGACCGCCCTGACCTCGGCGTTGGTGCCTCCGTCGTCCAGCGCCTCAAACGCCCCGGGCAAGATGCTCAGTTCGTGGTCTCCCGGCTCCACTATAGGCGTCTCGGGGACCAGCCAGCACCGCATTCCCGTATCGTGGAAGCCTACCTCTTTTATAGGGAACGCGAAGAGGATTTTTTGGGGGTCATTCAGTTTTGCGGGGCGGTCGAACACGATATAGATCGCCTCCACGGGCGGGCGCAGGTAGACCCCGTAGTCCACCAGGCCCACCCCCAGCGGCCGGCCCGATGTGCCTTCTGAAACCGTCCCACCGCCCGCGGGCGGTTCCTGCTGCTGGGCGAGCACGTCCACCGCGACGCTCACGGCCAGCCCGGTGCCGTAGACCTCCGCCGCTACCGCCACCTGCCCCGGTTCCCACGGGGCCGTGAAGGTGGCCCTGGCCCGGCCGTCCTCGCCGGTCGTCACCGAGGCCGGGTCTACCGCGCCGGCCGTTGCCGAAAAGTCCACCCGGACGCCCGGCACGGGCCGGCCGTAGGCGTCTTCCACCGCGGCAGTCAACGTGGACGTGCCGCCCGGCGGCACCTCCGCCGGGTCGGCTGCCAGCGCGAGCCTCGCCGGTGGGGGCGGCGTGCCGCCACCCCCGTCACCGGCGAAGGCACAGGGGGTGCAGCTTAAAACGAGCAGAAAAACCAAGGCGACAGCCAAAACACGCCTCATGGACGGAACCTCCTCCTTCCCATTTAGCCCCAAGAATTTTGGGGCCGCCCGCCTTCAGCGGCCCCGGGGCTTGGGGATGTATACCGAAATCGCCTCCCCCCGCATCGCACACTCCCATTCATCTGACTGTGCTAAATAGTAGTCCAGCGGGGAACCGGTCGCGACCACCGCCGCGTCGCAGCCCCACCGCCCTAAGTCGGCGGGGTCGCGCCTCAGGTCCGAGAGCTCCGCGGCCTTCTGCCACCAGCCGCCGTGCCGGGAGTAGAAGTCCGCCCTGCCGTCCGCGAACACCGGCACCTTCCCGACGAGGAAGTCCCCCACGCCCGGGGGGCAGAAGGGCCTCTCCGCCCCGCGGGCCCGCAGGACCCCCGCGGCGCGCTCGGCCTGGACGCTTATGGGTTCCCCGGCCGCGGCCGCGGGGGCTAAAGCGTAGAGCTGGCACGCGAGGGCGGCCGCGGACGCGGCGCAGACGGCGAGGCATGCTAAAAGCACCCGCCGCGGCGGGAGGACTAACGCCGCGCCGCCGTCGCCCGCCACCGCGGCGGCCAAAACGAAGGCGAAGGGGAGGTGGCGCTGGCTGAAGCACCCCGCGGCCAGGAAGGGCGCCGCCAGCAGGGCTGCCGGGTCCCGCCGCTTAACCGCGGGCAGGACGAGGGCCGCGCAGGCCGCGGCACCCAGCCCGGGGAGCGAAGGAAGGGCGGGGGGCTGCCACTCGGGGATGGCTTTCAAAGCGGGCTGCGTTACCAGGGCGGAAAGCACCACGTGCCCCCATATGGCCGCACCCCAGGGGTTAAGCAGAAGCCCCGCCGCGGTCAAGGCCCCCAAAAGGGCCTTCCCCGGCCGGGAGAAAGGGGCGAGCACCGCCAGGACGGGCAGGAAAAGCGCCGACCCCGCGTGGACGTTCGCCCCGGCCGCGGCGAGGAGGGGCAGGGCCCACGTCGATCTGCCGCCCTCCGCGGCCAGCACCAGGCCCAGGCAGAACAGCGCCAGCCCCCACACCGCGGGGCGCACGTGCCACACCGGGGTCGCGGCCACCAGCGCGGTGAAGCCGAAGGCGAGGGGGAGGGCGGCCTCCCCGCGCGGGCGGAGCACCAAGTAGAGGCAGGCGGCTACGAGGCCGGCCGGCAGCGCGAAGAGCAGCGCGTAGGCGCACCACGGATTTAGGGCGTTCAGGGCGGCAAGGACACAGTCCCAGGCCCAGGAATGGTTTACGTACTCCCGCCCGAAACACGTCCAGGAAAACACGTCCCGCAGCATCACCTGCCGGTTCACCAGCATCCACCGGCCCACCGCCTCCTGCCACGCGGTGTCGCCGCCCCACACCAGGCCGCGCGGTAGCGACAGGACGGCCCCCCACGCGGAGGCCTGTATTACCGCGAGCAGGGCGCGGGCCGCGGCGGCCTTCCCCACGCTTCCCACCTCCCCGCAAATCCGCTCCAAAAAAAGAGCTCCCAAAAAAGAAAAGCCCCGCAGGAGCCGGGACCTGCGGGGTTAAAACGGTTGGCCTGTTACTCTATGAAAGTAGCCAACCTGGCGAACTGCCACGGCACGAACAGCCTGCCGCCCCTGATCTCCGCCGGCACGGGCATCAGGACTTCGACGCCCTGCACCAGCACCCTGCGCTCGCCGGGGTAGAACACCGTGACGCGCGTCTCTTCGCGGCCCGGCCTGATTGGGATGAAGAACTCGTCATACGTCGGCGGCTCAACCTTCCTGGCGATGACCACCACGCTGTCGTCGACGCCCAGCAGTATTTGCGCGCCGTTGGCCTCGGCCACCGCCCGGATTGGGACCATAAGAGTGCCGTCGTCCGTGGTGTACGGGGGCGGCCCGTCGTAGGCCGACGCCCGGGCGGACGGGAGGACGGCTACGACCGCAAGAGCTAAAAGTACGAATGCAATAGCCTTTCGCAGGCCCACTCCCGCTTCACCTCCTTCCCGAACATCCCAAAAACAAAAGGAAAGCCCCGGCACCGGGCCGGGCGGGGCGGGGCCGGAGGGCTACAGGGTGACCTCCAGCTCGGGGGCCGGGAGCTTCTGTCCGGGTGCCAGGACCTGGACGGTCACGGTGTGCTTCCCGGGCGCCAAAGTGTCGGGTAAACGGAACCTCACCGGCTCGTAACAGAGCATCGCGACCCCGCAGGGGTCGAACAGCGGCACGTCATTTTCCGCTACCCCCACGACCTTTCCGTCGATTAAGACCCTGACTGGAACGGACACCCAGCCGAACTGGTATTTGTCGACCCTGCGGTCTTTGATCCACCCTATGGAACAGACGACTTCACGGGTATCAGGTTCGTAATGAAGATCCCACACGGCCCACATGGATTCCTGTAGCCCCTGGGCGAAGTCCTTGTCCCCTTGGAGCAGGTAGGGCAGGGCGTACTCCCATATACTCTGGGCCTGACCAACCCTGTCTGCGGCCAGTGCAGCACCCGGTACCTGTGCGGCCAGCAAGAAGACCAGCGATACCGCTAGCAAGACCTTGGCGGCTTTCCTGAGCATGGTTGGTCCACCTCCTTCCCGCGGGTACTCCCACGTAATAATCCCTCCCCGCCCAAGCCGGCGCCTAAAAAAAAAAAGCCCGCGCCCCAACACGGGGCACGGGCGGTCGTCAGGCCAGTCTCCCGGCCCTAGTCCCCTAGCTCCGCGTGGAGGCCGGGCTCCCTGGGGCCAGTCTCGGGCGGCGGCAGCCTGCGTGCCCGGACGACCACATCGGCAACGTTGTCGGACGGATTGACATCCCTGACTGAAGCAGGCCACGCCTCGACGTGGACCCAATACTCGCCTTCACCGGAAATCGTGAACCTGTACGGGCCCACGCTCTTCGCCTCCCCGCCAGCCAGGGTGACCGTATAAGCGGCCCTGCCCGCTGGGCCGTCCACCGTCACCACCACGTCCACAGGGTCGGTGCCGCCGTCCTTCCGGGTGACCCTGATGTTGGCCCCGTTCCGGAACGTGCCGCCGTCCCACGGGATGTCCACCGAGGGGTTGAACGCCCACGCGGTCACAGCGACGTCGCATCCAGCGGGCAGCACGTAAGCTTCCTTCTTGTTGTTCGACCAGTCGCGGTCATCTGGAGGAGTGGCCGGGTGCACCTTAGCCACCAGCGTGTTCCCGGCGGCGTCGCCGGTCCACGTAAAGGTGAAGGTCTTCTCCTCGCCCGGCCTGAACTCCTCGAGCCACGTCTCGTCGAAGTACCTGCCGCTGCCGTCCGCCAGCGGGGCCGCCCAGCCGTTGTTGGTGACCGCCAGGGCCGCCTTCACTGGCACCGGGTAGTCAGCGGCCAGGCCGAAGATCACGGTCCCGGTGTACTTCTTGCTGGGTTCGGCTTCGGGGGTGCCGGGGTCGAGGACCTTCACATACATGTCGGGGGCGAGGGGCTTGATCACTACGTCCACGGAGTTGTCGGCGTAGTTGTCCTCCAGTATCGTCTCGTCCGGGTTCACCTTTACCCTTACGGTATAGGGCTGGCCCTCCACTCTAAACTTAAGGCTCACAGGCACCTTCCCCCAAGCCGGGACCTTGAGGCCATCCACGGCTATCTGGTAACGCTGCTCGCCTTCCTTCTTTATACCCACCTGGGTAGTAACATCTGCACGGGTCTCGCCGATCACTTCAAAGGTAAGCTCCTTCTCTTCGCCAGGAACACCCGTAACTTCGGCGGGTCCCGCGAGCTTCAGATTGCACCAGCCCCACACGCCGCCTATCATGCCGGGCACCGCGCCCGGGTCCTTCTGCTCAAGCTGGCTGGACCACTCCCTGCCGCGGTAAAACCCCTTGCCCTGGGGCGTCCTCTCGTCATAGTACGGCTCTATAGT
>Ga0080004_1131731_pt1 | contig 12032 bp, 11 predicted proteins | sample WasSprMetagenome_FD_69207 | JGI IMG/M metagenome (GOLD analysis project Ga0080004, IMG submission 69207) | Sulfidic aquatic microbial communities from Washburn Spring, Yellowstone National Park, USA - WS (SPADES assembly) (version 2) | ecosystem: Environmental > Aquatic > Thermal springs > Hot... | reverse complement strand
TTCATAAACTTTATTGTGATAGAAATACTTTCAACACTCTTTTCTTGAGATTCTGAAGCTATATATAGTGTAGTTTTGTAAGTATTTAAGCTTTTGCGTGCTTGTGCATCTTACGCATGTGGTTTTTGTGAATTCTTCATGCGTAAGCCGGACGGGAGCGCAAAAACCACATCAGCTTACCACATGTAAATATAATAAGAATCTTAGTTATAAGAAAGGGATTATGAATAGTTTTTGGTAAACTTTTATTAGAATCTATTTCCCCTAATGAATGCACATGGAAATCCTAAATTTTTTCCATTTATGTTCTTCTTTACTGGAGTTATTCATTATCTGATTAACTATGAGTATTTTTGAGGATTCTTAAAAATTGCTGATACATTCAAGATTTGTTAGTATATGATTTTACCCTGTCAGTATTTGGTTAAACGGAATAGTCATCATATTTTGATTTGAGAGGTACTTATTTATCTCATTTAATTCTCTAAATGAAACAAAATGTATATCATTTTCTTCTTTTGTTTCTTCGTCATAAATAATCAACATTTTAGTTTTCCCAAAAAATAATTTATTCTCTAATATATCTTTTGCTTTTTTCATTTTCTCTATCTTATTTTCCATATCCTTATCCCTTCTTGTTGTGATTTCAATGATAGCTATTTCTTTTTTATTATTCAGTAAGACAATAATGTCTGCCTCATATACTATTTTTTTCTTAGTATCCTTATCATAATCGTAAATGATTAGCTTTGGCGCACATGTATAATCAAGATCGCATAATTTTTTGAACACGATTAGTTCTAATATAGCCTTATTAATATACAATTCACTAATAAGTTTTGTATACTTATCAAGAGATAGATTATTTCGTTTAGAGTACTCAAGAATTGGTCTAATATAATTTTTTATCAGATTTCCTACTTTCTGTGCTTCTGAAGATTTTTTATCATTTTTCGATGACATTACAATGGAGATGATTTTTTCTTCCGCTTTATCAAGTTCATTTTGTATAGTATAATTATAAGTTTCCTTGATAATTTTATCATTAAATACATTATTATCTAGTAATTCTGACAGTTCATGTAAATTGTTTGCTTTATTTATCTCCAGATCATTCGCGATATTACAAAAGACATCCTGAATGGGTGTATCTTCATCTAAACTTTTATTAAATCCTATCAATTTGATTTTATCACCTTCTATTGTTCTGTAAAAGAAATTATTATACGCGATCCTTAAAAAATTATATATATGAAGTCTATATTTTTCATCATGTAGAATTTTATTACTAATATTATTAGTTATTTCTTTGTTTTCTTGCATAAGTTTATAATATATTTGTTTCAAATTCTCACTATTATTAACAATATGCTTTATTAGTTTGTCAAGCATTAATGATGTCCATTCTTCATTGTCAATTCTTTGTCTCTCTAAATATTTGTTCCAAAGGTTATAGAAATATTCTGAAAATTCAGATAATGTTAACTTGAAGCTCTCATAATAAAGATTACTTAATATATCATTATTTTTATGTAAAATTTGTTCTATTTGGTTCTGTATATTGTTAACTATTCTATATGCTACCTCATCATCCTCATATTTTTCTGCAAAATTGGGCTTTTCCCCATCTTTTAAAAAACTCTTATAACTTTCATAATCTTGTTTATTTTTTAATTCCTCTAAAAATTTTTCTAGTATCCATTCATTTAATAGTTCATAAAATGTATTTTGATATTTTTGTGATTGCATAGCTATTATACCTCTGTTGGTATGTTAAGTTCTTTGAGTATTTTTATTAAATCTTCTTTTACATACTTTCTTTGATCTTCTGTGTATGCTGTAGTATACACATAAAGTTCTGATGCTTGACGTTCCTTCACTTGTATTGGTATTATAAAAACTGTTCCGCTATCATTAATATTAGCTTTAACTATATCTATATCGTTTTCTATAACTTTTGAAGATTTTATTGTTGTTTCTGGAAGTGTGAATTCTATTTTTCTTACGTAATCTTTCTTACGGATTTCTTCAGCAACTTTCATTAGATTTTGTAGATCTACTGGATGATGCCCTCCAAACTTTGGTGGCCGTAGTTCTTCTTTATGGGATACAGGTGATGGAATTGTATCCTCGAGAAAATTTATTAGTGTTGTAATTGCTTTTTTATATTCTTCTCTTTCATCTAATTTATAATATTTTATATAATATTCTAATGTTTTCCCTTTATATGGAATTTTTTCAGCGAAATCTTTCTTACCATTCAAATATAAATAAATCGCCTTCATGTAACTTTTATCTTTTAATAGGAAGAGTGGATATATGACAGCATCTATATCATCAGGTTGGAAAGCTTCATGCAATTTCTTCTTTAGTTCATCATTAAGCTCGCTATAACTTTTATTCTCAACATCTTTCGCAATACTGTTCCAACTTTTCTCACCTTTATTACTTAACACGTGGATAACTAGCTCAACATTATGCATAAGTCCTAAAAGTAATAAATCAGCTGACATTGTCTTCCTTCCACCAGCAATATTAATAATAACTCGATTTTTCCCTGGTTCAGCTTCTCTTATATGATCCCTCATTTCACTCATCATCTTTAATTCATCATTAACATTTCTTATATCCTCTATACCACTCGGATGTTGTCTTACATCTGTTATATTCATCTCTTTCTCTAAATATTCGCTCAATAATTTTCCATATTTATTCCATGCTGAAGCAGTTGTCAATATGAAAACAGCATCAGGCTTTATATTACGCTCAGATAGATATTTAACAGATTCAGTAACAACACCTGGTGACAAACCCATTGAAGAAACTAAAATTGTGCTCATGATTATAATTTAGAAACCACCTAATTTAAACTTTTCTATTTACGCATAAAAAATTTTATAATATACTTAAATTCTCACCTAAAAGGTATTTAATGGAATAAATCTTAAAAAACTATGCATTAAAGCTTAACTCTTATTAAGTTCTTTTCATCATCATTACATAGGGGAATATTTTGGATTATTCTTCATAAGCAGCAAAAACATAAACTTACCAATTACTGTTTATCTTTAGCTTAAAAATTTATAGACTCTAACTTGCACTAATAATTGCTAAACTTCTAGTTTGTTATCAATCTTATCATCTTCATTCTCTCAAAATTATAAAATGGTTTATAGTGATTATTTTATTTAGTTTATTTTAAGTTGGGTTAAGAATATAATATTAATTAAATTTTATGTAAAAAGTATCATTGGAGGGAGAGAAAACTTTAAATTCTTTGGTTAAAGATTTCTTTAACATCGGAGGGTTAATTATGTCTCAAAAAACAACAGAAGAATTATTAAATTGGGCAACTGAAATAGCAGTTGCTGCAAAAAGAGATACTATTGCCTCTGGTCAGATAAATTCTATTCTCAGTTTTGCGCAAGAATATAGGAATGATATAAATACTGTTATGCTTTACATCATGTATCAAGCTCAAAGATTACGTTTTACAAATACTGCAAAAATATTAGTAAATAAGATAAGTGAGTTAAAGAATAGTCCTGATGATGTTATAAGGCTTTTAGGATATGTTAAATGGATTTATGAGATTATTGAAAGGATAAAAGTTGATTATAGTACAAAAAAATTTGAGGATTTGGTTAAAACATTTATTACTCAGGCGAGGTCATAGTAATGGAGTATGATTTTGATAGGATTGATGTAATAACTACAATTACTGGAAAATTAGTGAATGAAACGCCTTTAAGGATTGGTAAAGGAAAATCGCAAAATTTTACTGATGTGACTGATAATCCTATTATAACACGTGATGGTAAACCGTTCATTCCTGGTAGTTCTATAAAGGGTGCTTTGAGAAGCTTAGCTGAGGCTTACGCGGCTAGCAAAGGGTGGAAAGTAATTTATCCATATGATGAAACTAGTGATGAGTTCAAGAATCTTAGTGATGAGGAAAAGGATGAGGAGATAAAAGAAAGTATTACTTCTATGCTTTTTGGAAGTCAAAGAGCTGCTTCAAGAATTTATGTATTTGATGCTATGATTAATCCTAAATCTAATTATAAGAAAAACCTTAGAACAATGATTTCCATAAACAGGGTGTTTGGTTCTCAGCAGGTTGGAAATTTATACACGTTAGATTTTATTGAACCTGGTGCAGAGTTTGACTTTAGAATGGATATATATAATATTGATCTTAGAGGAGAGGAGGATGAGGGTAAAAAGAAAGCTATTGAAGTAATAACATTTCTCCTAAAAACTTTAACTAAAGAGGGTATAATGCTTGGAAATAGGAAGAGTACAGGTTTTGGGCTTGTAAAACTTAAGAATATAGAGATAATATCAAAGAGAATAACTAATGGTGAATTAGTTGAAGAAAGGGTTACTATTGAAGGTATTAATAGGTGATCATCATGTATCTTATAAGAAAAGACATTATAGTAAGAAATGTTAATGTAGAAGGTATAGTCACGAATGTTTCTCCATTAAGGATAGGTGCTGGTAGAGATTACATAAACATTGTTTCGTCAGCTAAAGTAATGTTATTAAGGGATTCTAATCTGAATCCATATATACCTGGTTCAAGTTGGAAAGGTGTTTTCAGAAGCACGGGCGAAAGAATAGCTAAGGAGAAAGGAATTAAAGTATGTACCGGATTGACTAGGGAAACATGCATGGATGAGCATAAAAGTGATTTTGAGCATTATATAAGGGAGCATCAAATTGATGAAGCAAAGGAACTAGTTTGGGAAAGTACGTGTTTAAATTGTAAGCTTTTTGGTGCTCCATCACTTTCATCAGCACTTTTGTTCTTTGATTCATTACCTAGCAAGTATAATATTGGAGTTAGAGCTATGATTGCTATAAATAGAAGGACTGGTACTGTTGCTAGTGGAGCTTTAGCTACAGTTGAGTATGTTGAGCCTGGTGCAGAGTTTCATTTTAGAGTTTTAGGAAGTAATTTACCAAATTATGCTATTGGATATCTTATAAAAATAATGCGATACCTTCATGAAGATTTAAGCCAGGTTGGAGGTTATAAAAGTAGGGGTTTTGGGTTTATTAGATTTAAGGAGCTAGAACTTAAAGTGGTTCATAGAAGTGATGTCAGTGGTAGCGGTACTAAATTGAAAGCTTTAGATGAGTATGATGCAGATTCGGAATATGTTGAAGGTAAATTTGATGGAGATACTTTCTTTAAGAATATGCGAAATCTGGAGGAGGTGTTTGATAGTGCAAAGCTCGAGTACCCCGTGTGAAGTTGGGTATAAATATAGAAATGCTGGAGAGATGTTGAAGATAGGAGTAAAGCTTAGTGTGATATCTGATTATTTGCATATATCTAAGGATCCCAATCCGTTACCAAAGTTTCCTAAGGTTTTAAATTTTGATAAGATAAAAGAGGATTTTCTTAAGACTGGTAGGTTACCAGAGTTAGGGAATGTAGAGCTTATTGTTAAATTTATGAGGGTTGGGGATAATGTGGTGGTTCCAGGTAATACTGTGAAGGGTGCTATTAGGTCAAGGCTTGAGTTGCTTTTTGATTGTTCGTGTTATAATAGTTTTGGTCGCGGATCATCTACTGGGGTTTCTTCTCGTTATGTAAATATATTTCATCCTAAAGATAAAGGTAGTGATGAGTTTGATGAAGATACAAATATGTATATATGTCCTGTTTGTAATGTTTTTGGTACTGCAGGGCTTGCTAGTAGAGTAATTTTTACTGATTTAAAGCTTACTGATAGTACTAAAATAGGTATGTTTTCTCATGAGGGGGTAGTTTATGAGGTTGTTACTAAGAATGCAGAGTTTGTTGGATCTATTATTATGAAAGGATTGGATGAGGATGAGATAGGGATGGTATTGTACGGAATGGGTTGTAGGGGGAGTAGTGATTTTAAGGTCATGCTTCTTGGTAGATTTAAGTATGAGAGAAGGGATTTTGGTAGAGTTAAATTTAGTATAATTGATGGTGATAATAAACCTTTGTTAACGTATTGCAAGAATTTTATAGAGAAATATCGTGAATATCTTAATGATGTTGAGGAGGATTGGAGATGAAAATTTGTATTAAGAGGGATTTATCTATAGAAATTGATGGAAAAGATTGCTTGATTGAGGTTGAAGCTGAAATTACTAATGATAAGATCCGTGTAAATAATATTGAATATATAAAAGATGAGAGGGTTAGGTTAAAATGAGAGGGATATACATACCAGGTAAAGGTATTGAGATTGTTGATGAGGAAAAGAATAGTGAAGCTTTTAATAAATTCAAGGATTTAGTAGTGAAAATATCATTATTAAGTATTTCTCAAATGAAATCAAACACTTCTCAAGTGAAATCATTATCTACTGATGATGCTGTAAATTTTATTTCTGATGCCATATCCGTAGTATTTAGGGCACCACTTATATTGCCACCGGTTCCTTATGAAGGAGATTATCTTAGTAATAATTTTGATTATCTTATAATTTATGTATTAAGTAGATATTATAAGGATTATGCTATAAATGATGTGAACAATTTGCTAGAAAATTTATCAGAGATAAAATTGCATAAGATATTTCAAATTAATTTCTATGAGGATATTAGGTTTGTATATGAACGTCTTAGGCTCACTCCTGCTGATACGAGACCTGGGATGAATTTTACATCACTCGCTTCTCATATGGCGCTTACTTCATTAGTTGGTTGGGTTAAAAGTCAGAACTCTAAGGATTTGCCTTATTTAAGATTAGCAACGCTTCTTCACGATATTGGTAAGCTCAAATCACCTTATAATCATGTAACTGAAGGAGAACAATTCTTTAATGATATAATTAGTGAATTGAATAAACAACTAAATAGATATCCAGATGCCAAAATGTTAGTTGAAGAGTTAAGAAAAGCATCGGAACAGGTAAGAAAGCATCATAGTGATGTATCAGTAATATCAGATTATGATAGGATTGCTTCGTCACACGATAGAATATTGGATCAAGTAAGGAGATTGTGTGAGAGTATTGAGGTATGTAAACCGTTTCTTAAATGTTTTGAGAAGGGTGCTAGGGCTGATTGTATGGAGGAGATTAGAAAAGAGCTTGGTAGTGAATTTGAAGAAAAATATCGGAAATGTAGTGAGGAAATATATAAAAACTTACAAGAGCAAGGAACAGAGATTTCGACGGAAAATTCTAATGGTTATATTTATTATATTAACTTTCCTGGAGTGCAAAAGTTCATTAAATCATTTCCAAGTATTAAAGACATGTCTACTGCAAGTTTTATGGTTGATTTCTTAGTATCGACATTACCTTTTATAGTCCTAGATACTTTATATAATGAGCAAAACAAAACTAGGCTTCCGTTAGAGGCATTATTAGTAGCGTCTGGTGGTCATTCATGGCTAGTTAGTAGGGGAGATATTGATCCAAAGACATTCATACATAAATTGAACTCAATTGACGTATTTGATAAGTTGGATGTAAAATTGCAAATAGGTTATTTTCCATTTATAGTAGGAGATAAAATAATTAGTTATGGTAATATAGATAAAATAATTAGTGACGCTACGTTAGATTCATTAATAATAAAGTGGAATGAAAAAGTTTATTCATATGGATTTCACGCTGTATGTGAAAGTTGTGGTATAAGACCTGCAGTAAGAAGAGATAAAGAAGGAGAATTATTATGTGAAAGATGCTATTTCATAAGGTGTCAGTCTGATGAAAGAGGAATTGCATCAAAGTTACGATCTACATATTATATTAATACAGAAGTCATAAAATTACCTAAAACTGTTAAAGATGCGATGGTTTATATTGCAGGAGGTACTTCTGATAGTAAAGAAAGGACTCCATATATAGGTGTAATGAAATTTGATGGAAATGATGCTGGTTTATTCTTTAAGAGTAAAACGTTCAGTGAATATATTGATAAAAGTTTTTGGGTTGATTATTCAGTAAAGAAGGCATTTTATACAGCATTATCTAATTTATTGCTACGTGAGGGAATAGATGATGATTTAATAGCTAGGATATTAGCGGGAGTGATTTTTATAGGAGGTGATGAGGGAGTAATATTTGCTCCATCGGGATTAATAATACCGTTTGCAATAAAATTCTTAAAAGAGGCTGAAAAATCATTATTAAAATTCAAATCAGGAATTATTGTAGCTAAACCAGAGCATCCAGTACAAATGCTATTTGATGCTGTGAATGAATTAATGGAGAAATCAAAGATTAAAGTAAATGGTAGTAGTTTAACAAGTATTGGAATAATAGTAACACCAAGTTTTATTACAGAGCAATCTTTGGCGAGAGAATTAGAACAGCATAAACAAATATTAGATGTCAAGATGAGATTAGAGGATGTTCAAAGAATTTTAGCTTTAACAAAACCAGATTATGTTGATTTTACTCTAAATGATAAGTTTTTAGACTTTATAAGAATGCTAGAATCAGCGTTGGAAGAATATTTCACGCATAATAATGATGTTCTTCATATTGTAGCTTACTTAATGAGAGAGAGGATAAAAGTGAATCAAGAAAAAAAGGAGAATGCGGAGGCTCTTAGTGATTTTATTCTTGAGGTCTTAAAAACATTTAGAAAGGATGGTCAGGAGTATGGGATTAATCTTCTTGGTTTTTATAATGTTGTTAAAGCATTTAAGGTGGGGTTGCGTGAGAGTTAAAATTAAAACTTTGAATTCATTAACAGTAGGATTAGAAACAAGTTTTGGTATTGTGGATGTTGGTTTTAACCAGCTTGGAATACCTGGATCGAGTATAAAGGGAGTGATGAGAACGGCGATAACGTGGGCAATACTTACTGGACAGTTAAATAAGTTCACAGCGTGTGGGGAAATAGAACCATCAAGAATAAGTAATGCGCATATGAAGGGAGTATGTGATGTATGTAAACTTTTTGGATACCCAGATCATGCAGGAAAAATTGTAATAAATACGGTAGAAGTAAAAAAGAAGCATGTGTTGAGAAGGGTATCGATAAATGATGAAACGCTTACAGCGAAAAAGAATGCATTATTCGTACAAGAAGTGATAAAACCTGGTGAGGAATTTGAGATTAATATAAGGCTTAATTCGAATAGTTGTAGGGATATGGAACTTCTTCTCTATTCATTATATTACATGAGACTTTGGAGGTTAGGTAGGGGAGGAATGATTGATCTAAAAGTAGAGCAATTTGATGAATGTGTAGATGGTGATGGAAAGGATATAGAGACGCTTAAAAAAGTTTTAAGTAATTGGCTTTGGGAGGATGAATAAGATGTTATTATTTTATCTTAAAGTAAAAACTCCCGTTAATGTTTACTCAAGAAGGATAAAGAATTATTACTTATCAGAAATCTCATATATACCAAGTCAGACTGTAAGGGGCGCAATTCTAGATGCATACATAAACATGCATGGAAATGTTAAAGAAGACTTTTATACATCACCAGCATATCCACTAAATGCAGCACCAGCCCATGCACTCTCACCAGCAAAAGGAAGAAAGGAAAAGGAGTATATAGAGAAAAGAGGCATACTACAGAAAATGGAAGAAAAAGTGCACTATGAGAATGAATTCAAAAAATTTTATAATGATGAATATAAGTATTCATTAGAAAATAGGATAGGCCCCGTTAAGGGAGTGAACCCAAAACCAAAGATAGGTAAAATAATAGAGTATAAAAGAACGGAGGGTGATGTGACGATCTATGGAGAGTTTAAGAATCAATCAATAATAAACATGCATGCGACAATCTCTAAATATACAGGAGCAACTGAAAAAGGAATGCTTTATGCATATGAATATAAGTATTTCGATACATTATGGTTTTTAGCGAATCAGGATTTAGGAATAACCGACATTTACATAGGTAAAAGTAGGGAGAAAGGTTTTGGTATGTCGGAAATTAAAATAGTGAAAGAAATCAAATTTGAAGAGCCAAAGGAAGGAGAATGGGGCTATTGCTTATCACAATGTTTACCATCACTAAGAGAAAAACAATTCTTTAAACCATCAATAATAATAGGAGAGACAGAAATTTATACAGGATGGTTCACTAACAGCACAATAAGCGCCAGAAAACCTACAATCAGAGTGCTCTCACCAGGAACTTTAATAAGGATTGAAAAAATAATCGATCTAGAAGCATTAAAACCTGCAGGACTCAACTTCATACTAAAAATACCAGATTTACACTACTTAATAAAGGAGGTTGGAAACATTGGATAACACAATCTATATATTTACACTCTATTTTAAACCAATAGCACCAATCAGAATAGGAGGAATAACAGACGGCAATATGCTTTATTTCATAAATTATGATGGCACATATATAATACCATACTCCAGCTGGAAAGGCTCATTCAAAAGAATAAGCGAAACACTAGCAAAAACTATAAACTTCACACCAACAATAAATCAAATCATCAACACTCACATAAATGACACCCATAAAGAAGACCACACAAAACTCTTAAACCTACCAGAAATCAAAACAAAAATAGATGAAATAAACATAGACAAGATATACACACAAAATACAATTAAAGGTAAAAACATAAGAAATCATTTACTAAGCTTAGAAAATACAAAGGATACATTCTATAAAGAAATATCCTCAATATTTTCACCGGAAAACGAATACGGAAGAGATGATGCATTAAAAGAAATAGTACAATATTTAACATACAAACTTTGCCCGATAGATGGACTTTACGGATCCCCATACTTTGCATCAAAATTAACCTTCTCAGATACAATAATAAATGGAAAAACATACTTCATGACACACACAACAATAGATAGAAAAACAAGAAAAGCAAAAGAAGGTAATCTTTACACAGAAGAATTAAAGATTGTTGATCAAATTAAGATAAGAATAATATTAAGACAACCAAACCAAAACGAAAAATTACTTTGGCAAAAAACATTAAAATACTTAACACAACAAGAAATAACAATAGGAGCAGGAAAAACCAGAGGAATAGGATACTTACAACTAGACACACAACAAAGCTACTATAAAGAAATCAATCAGCTCAGCATATCAGATAAAAAAGGAATAAACCAATTCCTAACCTAAACAACCTATTGAAAACTTCCCCACATCATTTTTCTTATCAGGCGCATACCTAACAAATATTGCATATTTTCTTTTTCTCATTTGAACCAAATCATAAGTTAAACCTGAATGCGCTAAAAATGTTCTCAAATCAGTTTTATATTTCGCTTCCTCCCCCAAACACCTTTGCTTAATATCACCCAAACTTTCCCATCTCCTTTTTGACGCATTCTTTCCTAATTCTTCTAATTCCATTATATCACGACTCATTATTGCATTTATTCTCTTATTTTTTGCGAATATTTTTCTAATCTTTTTAATATCTTGAATGGTTACCTCATCCTTTTTACTTATGCCTAGATCCTTTAACTGTGATGCAATTAGAAAAGACTCAATCAACAATCTATAATTATTATCATACTTTAATTGATGTATAACCTTTAATTTTCGTCTACTTGAAACAATCTTAGTATTATCTTCGTAAACTCTTTTTATATGCTCTATACAACCTTTTAACCTATCCACATCAGGAAAGAACATATATATGATTAAAGGTAAACCATTCATTATACCTGAAACAAAAATTTTCAATTCCTGCAAATTAACCCCACATGCACTGTTAATATCCGCATTAATATTAGACATCAGACCAGAAATATCCTTAGTATTTGCAGTAACTAATTTATTAGACTGATTCAATTTAATTTGAACATTCGGTTTAGCCTTATACTCATCAATTAAATTTATTACAGCATTCCTTACATTCCTTACCGCAGGCGTACTATTATACTCTCTCACAATAACCTTCTCATGAAAATAAGCCAAAATATCAGCTAATTCCTTAACAACAGAATAAGTCACCACAGGAAGAACATTAATACCATGCGTAGTATCCACGAATATTTCAACCGACTTAACATTCTTACCAATGCCAGAAAAATGCTTAGCCAACACCTCCAAAACAGAAACA
>Ga0080004_1125001_pt1 | contig 12032 bp, 9 predicted proteins | sample WasSprMetagenome_FD_69207 | JGI IMG/M metagenome (GOLD analysis project Ga0080004, IMG submission 69207) | Sulfidic aquatic microbial communities from Washburn Spring, Yellowstone National Park, USA - WS (SPADES assembly) (version 2) | ecosystem: Environmental > Aquatic > Thermal springs > Hot... | reverse complement strand
TGGAGGGGGTTCCCTCCACCGAAGTGAACTACCCGTGCGGAACGTACGAGCTGGCCAGCGCGGTCTCCGAACTGGTGAACAAGAGTCCCGATCCGGCCTGTGCGGTGATCGGGCTCAAGAACCACGGCCTCACCATCACCGGGCGTAGCCTGCCGGAGATATTCGAGCGCATCGAGGGTAAGATCCTGCGCCAGGTCCCTATGTCTTAACCTGTCTCGGCGGCGCTAAACGATCACCTTCATCCTGGCGATGAGCTGCTTTATCTCTTGTCTCCCCTGCTACGCACCGTGGTCAGCAGGGCATGCGCTATTCCGACTCGCCTGGCTGCATGCGGTGAGGCTCTGGTTCGGTCAGGGTCATGCCGCATGGCTACCCTCAGACGTTCACGCGCCCACCGGAAAAGCCCAGCTCGGCTGACTTACGCAGGCACCGCCGGTATCACGCGCAGGCAGCCAGCCGCAAGAGGTGTATCCTCGTAGCGGTCTCGGTGCAGGAGCGAGTACTCCGGCACCGGGTGATCCAGCAAGGCGGAAACTATCTGGCAATCAGCCGGGCTGAGGCCGGGGGTTGGCCCTGACTGTCCCTGTCCACACGATCTGGCCCGGAGAGGGCTCTAGATGCTTCAGCGACGGGCCAGCTCCCACACTTCCTGCTCGAACCGGTCGACCGCCGGCGGCGAATAATAGTGGTGCTCAAATGAAAGCTGGCGCAAGTGCTGGCGGGGGCCGCCCCCGGGCGGTTCCCGTAGGGCACCTTATCCGACGTTTGCAGGCCTTGGGTGGCGAGAACGGGCGTCCGCGTACCGTGGCTAACGCTGCTCGCCAACGTCGGATAACAAAGGCGCGCTGAGCGGTTCTCGGATACTGTTAAGCCCGGAGGTGGGTGAGCCACTGGACCCGGTCAGCGAAGGGCTCAGTCCCGATCTGGCAAGCAGAAGCAGGGTTTACCTCAGGTGGTCCTCGAAGGCCATTTGAGGCGCAAGGAGGACGGCAGCGCGGGGCTCGCATGTGCGGTAGCGTCGGTCCTGGCGGTGGTGCCGGTGTCTGTGCTTGGCCAGGACGCCGTGCTGCACCTGCGATCGCGCCAAGCAGGCACCGTTCGCGAACAGGCAACGCGTGGGTTACCACGGCGTACGTCGATCGGGTGGCCTGCGACCTCGTTCACCGCACGGGCGGATGGCCCCAGGCAGCGAAGAGGATTTGTCCGCGCTTCGGCGAATACTGTTCCTGCGTAGCACGCTATTTTAGAACGTGCCACGACTGACGTGAGGGGTGGGTTGTGCCCATGTGCAGGTGCGTCGCAAGGCGGACTTGGGTGTTGTTGTTAGCACTATGCGTGACGGTGGTGGGCGTAAGTTGCTCGCGGCCAGGGGCGGAGCAGAAAGCGCCTGCGGGTGGAGCTACCGTGAACGTGGTCGACTCGACCGGACGCACCATAGCCGTGCCACAGCCTTTGGAGAGAGTCGTTGTCCTGGCGTCTCAACCCGCCGAGGTGATCGCTGCCCTCGGATGCAAGGACAGGGTCGTGGGCGTTACTGAGGACCACGTCCTCAGGGATGCCGTCACCCGCATGGTATTCCAGGGAACCCCCAGCGTGGGCGGCATCCGGAGCCCGAGCGTGGAGAAGATCTTGGAGCTTCGTCCTCAGGCCGTGATTTCCATTGGGGGTTGGCAGGAGGCCCGGCAGGCAGCTTTGGACCTTGCCGACAAGCTTGCCCCCCACGGGGTTCCGGTGATTTGCCTCGATTGCTTTCCAGATGCGGAGGTGATTTTCCGGGACGTCACGACGATGGGAAAAATGTTCCGGGCAGAGCAGAGGGCGCAGGAGTATGTGTCTTTCTGGAAAGAACAACTTGACGCGGTGGCTAAGCTGGTGGCGCAGGTCGAACCCGCGCGGAGGGTGCGTGCCTACCTGGAGGTGGGCGATCACACTGTCACCCAGCAAGGCCACCGGATGATAGTGGCTGCCGGGGGCGTCGACATTTGCGGGGAAGTCACCGCGCCTGCCCGGGTGAGCCCCGAGGTTGTGCTGGAGAAGAATCCCGACGTAATCGTAGTGCGGGCGATGCCCCCCGGCATCCTGGGATACGGGGTTTCCGACCTTGCCAAGGCCAAAAGTGCGTGGGAGGGGATCATGGGGCGCCCGGGTTGGGGCCAGGTCAACGCTGTGAAAAACAAGAGGGTCCACCTCCTGGCTTTTGAGATCTTCTCGGCGCCCCGTGCCCCGATCGGGATCCTCTGGCTGGCCAAGTGGTTTTACCCAGATCTGTTCCGCGATCTTGATCCCGATGCCGTGCACCGGCAATTCCTCGAGCGGTTCCTGTCCATAAAGGAATACCCGGGCACGTTCGTCTATCCCCCTTCGATGAGGTGATTAGGATGAACCAGACGATGGCAGAGGCACTGCATGAAGCCGTGAACCGGCCGCTGACCCGCGAGGAAGCGTTGGCTCTGCTCGAGGGGGTGCGCAGCTGGGAGGACGCCCTCGAGCTTTTCCAGGTAGCCGCGAGGGTTAGGGACCGGGAGGTCGGCCGCACCGTCCGCCTCATGGGGTTCATATCGAGCATCACCCCTTGCACGACCGATCCGCCGTGCCGGTACTGCTGGCGCTGGGCTTCGCCGAGGGCATTCTCGGACTGGGATGTGCTCAACGAAAAGCAGCTGGCCGTGGCCGCCAGGGCGGTGGAAGATCTGGGGATAAAGCGAGTGGAGCTGGGAGGCGGTACGGTCCGGCGCGAAGAAGGAGGGGACCTCACTCTCCGCGCTGCGCAGGTGGTGACAGGCGCCTGCAAGATGGGCGTTTGGGTCAACAACGGGCCGTCCTTCGGGGTCCGGCACGTCCACGAACTCAAGCGGGTCGGCGTAGAGGGTATCGCCTGCAACCTGGAGAGCATAAGCGAAAAAGTCTACGAGATGGCTAGGCCTGGAGATAGCTTGGCAAGGCGGAAAGAGATCGTGGAGGAAAGCGACCGGGCCGGGCTGCTTATCGACAACACCCTGATGGTAGGCCTGGGGGAAGCCTGGGAGGACAAGCACCCTTACGAGGAGTGGGTAGACTTCCTCTTCTGGTTCAAGCGGTTCTCTGGCCTCAAGATTTTGGAGATCCACCCGTTCCGACCCGTGCCCGGTTCTCCCATGGAGGGGTTCCCGGCCGGATCGGCGTTTGAGACGGCCAAAGCCAGGGCGGTGGCCAGGCTGGTGTTTCGCAACATCGATATAGCTGGCGCCGACGAGCCTCTCGGTGCCATGGCCGGGGCCAACATGGTCATGCATGCGGTGGCGGTCACCAAAAAGGAGCGTTCGCGGCCGGGTGTAGCGTGCGGGCCGGCCAGGGTGCGCGAGATCGGTGATGGCCTCGTGCTGGCTGACTCCCTCCCCGTCTTGAGGAGGTACGTTGAAGACCTCGGCCTTGTCCTCGAAGAGTAGCGCGCTGGTAGACGGTGCTTTTGGGGACGAGTACAGGCGGTCGGCGGCAACCCGGGTGCTGGTTCTTGCCGCGGGGGTTGCCCTGCTCGCGGTGCTGGCTGTCCTGGCAGTAACCGTGGGGGCCGTCAAGGTTCCGCCCGGCGACGCGTGCCGGGTCCTGATGTCGGTATTGTGGACTCCTTGGCGGCATACCACGTCGGCCTTCAGCCGCGCCCTGATATGGGAGCTACGCTTGCCCAGGATCGTGTTAGCAGTCGTAGCGGGTGCCGGGCTGAGCCTTTCGGGGGCAGTGATCCAGGCTACGACGCGCAACCCCCTGGCCAGCCCCTTCACGCTGGGCATTTCTGCAGCGGCGGGATTTGGGGCAGCGCTGGCCATAGTGCTGGGGGCAGGCTTGGGCGGCCCCGGCGCGTACTTGGTCGTGGCTAACGCCTTCGCCTGTTCGATGTTAGCCATGGGACTCGTTCACCTGCTCGCCGGTGTGAAAGGTTTTTCGCCCTCGGCCACCGTGCTGGCCGGGGTCGCGGTGAACTTTTTCTTCATGGCGCTGACCTCGCTGCTTCAGTACTTGGGCCAGTCAGAGGATGTAAAAGCGGTCGTGCTCTGGCTGATGGGGGGGCTGCACCGGGCCACCTGGGGACAGGCGAGCCTCCTCGGGGGAGTGCTGCTGGTGGCCCTCGTTCCGCTGTTCGGTGTAGCCTGGGACCTGAACGCCCTGCAGCTCGGCGACGAGGTAGCACACAGCCTGGGCGTACCCCACCGCCGACTCCGGGTTTGGGCGTCACTGGTAGCCCTGCTCGTCACCGCCTCCGTTGTTTCGTTCACGGGGACGATCGGGTTCGTTTGCCTGGTTGGGCCCCACATGGCGCGGCTCGTCGTCGGACCCGACCACCGCTTCCTGCTCCCCGCCTCGTGCCTGATGGGGGGACTCCTGTTGCTGGGCGCGGACACGGTGGCCAGGACGCTGGTTGCGCCTTTGGAACTTCCCGTCGGCATCGTGACTTCATTGCTGGGCGTTCCCATCTTCGTGTGTCTGTTGCTGAGGGGGAATACCGGGTACTGGGGGGGCTAAGGTGACGATCGTCATCGAGGATGTGCACTTCAGCTACTCGGCCAGACCCGTGCTGTGCGGCGTAACAGCGCGGATCGCGCGCGGCGAAGTCCTGGGGCTTTTGGGGCCCAATGGGGCGGGAAAAAGTACGCTGCTCAGGTGCATGGACCGGGTGCTCACCCCCACCCGGGGAGCCGTCCTTGTGGACGGCAGGAAAGTGGCAAATCTTCCACTTCGGGAGCTGGCGAAGCTGATCGCATACGTCCCGCAGGACGCCGCCCACGCTTTCCCGCACCGCGTTTTCGAATTGGTGCTTCTGGGCAGGAGGGCAAAAGTGGGTTTGCGCCCGCGCGAGCAAGACCTCAAGGCGGTCCGCGAGTCACTCAGTTGGTTCGACCTCGAAGAACTGGCGTGGCGAAACGTCAACGAGCTGAGCGGGGGAGAACGGCAGAGGGTGATGCTGGCCCGTGCTCTGGCAGCAGAACCCCGGGTGCTATTGCTGGATGAGCCCACTTCCAGCCTAGATTTGCGCCACCAATTGGGGGTGCTTGCTACGCTGCGTGAACTGGCCCAGCACCGCCAGATCACCACCGTGATGGCCATGCACGATATAAACCTGGCGGCACGCTTTTGCGACCGACTTATCCTGCTCAAGTGCGGGGCCATTCACGCCTTAGGTAGCCCTTCCGAAGTACTGACGCCTCAGAACATACGGGACGTGTACGGCATCAACGCCGTGGTAAGCTGGCACGGTGGCAGTCCCTACGTGATCCCGTGGTCGGAGGACCAGCGGGTTTCGTCCCGTGTCCACTTAGCTTGAACCTTGAACGAGCGGCTCCACCTCGCGTCGATGGCTCTCAGCCGAATTCTTCTCCCCTCCCCGCCCTGAGTGAGTTAGCGGGCGTTGTCCGAACTATGGGGCGGCATGCGGTGTCCTCGTTATCGTCGCGGTGGGGATGAGCATCGCCTGCCCTTGTGTGACGGTCAACGCCGAGGCATTTACCACCTGGGTCCGGGGCGCAGGCAGGCCCAGGCGCTCCTCGAGGGTCACTATCTTCTCGCCCTCGATGAGGACCAGGGCCTGCGGGAGGGCACCGCGTGGTCCGCACGTGCAGGTGCGACCGGCCCTTTCCGCCACGTGGCGGGCGGCCTTCAGGGTGGTGGCCAGTTGCACGGCCGCCGGCTTGGGGATGGGGATCGGCTGCCACCTGAGCTGGAACTCCAGTTCCACCGTGCGCCGTTCCGGTTCTCGACAGACTTCCCCGCGTAGCTGTCCAATTCGCCCGCCCGCTTCCCGCAGCGGCAGTTGGGCGCTCGAGGGCACGGTGGGGGAACCCCAGGAGCACGAGTCGGTAGAACCGGGTCACCTGCAGCATGGGGCGGAGGAATATCGTTCGACCGTGCAGAAACCTTTCCTGCCCGCAGTCAGGTTGCCGTGCTAGTCAATATCCTGTCTCGCCCCCTGGGTGCGGCGGCATTCAGTGTTGACCCGGCATGGGCTCCGGGGAGTGACACCCATGTCCGCGAGGCTTGAGGTCACACGCGAGGTCCAGCGGTTGTTATCAGCGACGGCGACCGTCACCGGCATTGACATTGGGGTGGCGGGCAAAGATCGGGTGGCGGTGCTGGGGACCGGTCGGTACCAGCACAATGTGGGGACCGTCAGGCCGTACGGATCCTACTTCCACCAGACTCTCGAGACCGGGAAGGAATTTTCCGTCTTTGAACCCAGAGGGCCGGGCCGCTGCCGTGATTGTGAGGCATACCGGGTCTGCCCCTATACCCTGGTGTTGTCCATGCCGGTGCGCGAGGGCGGGGACGTCGTCGGGGTGGCGGGTGTCCTGACGTACGATTTGCAGTCTCGCGAGCAGGTGCTGGCCCGCAGGGAAGCTTGGGTTGAATACCTGCGGGCCTTAGCGTCCTGGCTGTCTGAAGACGTCCGGGCAAGGGCGTTATTTTCCGAGGCTGTCCGGGCCGGACGGGAGGCCGATGCCATCATGGAGGCCGTGGGGGACGGTGTCATCCTGGTAGGGGAGGATGGCGTGGTCCGCAAACTGAACACCTGCGCTTCCCAGCTGTTCGGCCTGGGCACGCACATGGTTGGTAAACCGGTGGACCAGGTGCTGCCAGGCCTTAGGCTCCGCGGTGGCGCGGTTGAGGGGTTCCGCGACCTGTATCGGCTGGACGGGCGGTCGATTGCCCTCCCCGGCGGGACGAGGGCAAATGTGCGGGTGAAGCCGGTGGGTGGACCCGAAGACGGCCGTTGCCCGGGGGCCGTGATTGCGCTGCAGCCGGTGCGGGTACATGCCGTCGGCATCGCCTCCCGGGTTGAGGATGACATGCACGAGATCGTGGGGGAAAGCGCGCCGATGAAGGCAGTAAAGGCCCTGATCCGGAAAGTTGCCCCTACGGACGTCCCGGTGCTCATCACTGGTGAGACCGGTACCGGAAAAGAGCTGGTTGCCCGAGCCATTCACCGGCTCAGCGAGCGGCGGGCCGGTCCCTTTGTGGCGGTGAACTGTGCCGCCATACCGTCGGAACTCGCTGAAAGCGAGCTTTTCGGGTACGGGCCGGGGGCATTCAGCGGTGCCCTCAGGCAGGGGAAGCCCGGGTACGTCGAGCTGGCAGATGGCGGGACGCTGTTTCTGGACGAGATTGGCGAACTCGCTCCGCCCCTGCAGGCCAAGCTATTGAGGTTCCTGGACACGGGTGAGGTGCAGAAGGTGGGAGGCCGCGGGTTGGTAAGCAAGGCGGCAGTGAGGGTGCTGGCCGCCACCAACGCGGACCTGCGGAAAAAGGTGGAAATGGGTCAGTTCCGCCCTGACCTGTACCACCGGCTGAACACGTTCGAGCTGGTGCTGCCGCCGCTCCGCGACAGGCGTCAAGACATCCCCCTGCTGGTGCGGCATTTCCTTGAGGCTGCAAGCGGTCGGTTTGGTAAGCCCGTGAGAGAGGTGGCTGACGAGGCGCTCGAAGTCCTGCAAAGGTATTCGTGGCCTGGCAACGTGCGGGAGCTGGAGCACGTGATACACCATGCTGTGCTGGTAGCCGAGGGTTCGGTAGTCAGCAAGTCCGACCTCCCGCCTCACGTGCTGGGTTCCGAGGCGCATTCCGATGAGGAATGCCGTGCTTTGATGCAGGCACTGGCAGGGCACGAGAACACCTTGCGCGGCAGGATGGCAGCGGCGAATGAACTCGGGATCAGCCTTTCCACGCTTTACCGCCGCATGCGGAAGTACGGGATGGTCCGCGGAAGAGGGCGTTGTCACAGGTAAGAGTTGGTTGCCGACTTGTGTGACAGTGGATGGCGGGAGGTTCGTGTCCTCCCTCTGGGCGCGTGGGGCTTGCCTGGCTTCGGGCTGTGGCGCAGGCTGGCATGGGTTTTGCTGCGACGCCGGTTTAGGTACCGGGCTGGCTGCCTCTGCGCAGGGTTAGTCCGGGCCCGAGGATACGAAGAAGCACCAGGGAGGAGGACGTTTATGGCAGCCGGTGATTACCCACTGCTGAGCGCAAAGCAGAAGTACTGTCAGGCCTTTTGTACCGCGGAGGAGATTGAACTGGCGGAGAACATCCGCCGGTTTGTGGACAGGGAGGTGATGCCTTACCGGCACGACCTGGAGGGCGGATGGCACCGCGACGAACAACTGGCACTTTCCACGCTCCACCGCCTCTATGCCAAGCTTGTGGAGCAAGGGCTGACCAGGGCCAACCTGCCTAAAGAGTACGGCGGCCTAGGCCTGGGTCCGGTGGTGCGGCAGATGATTAACGAGGAGCTGTCGCGTGCCGATATTGGCCTTGCGACCATGGTGGGGAAGATTCACTGGGTGGTCTCGTTCATGGTGGCAGCCAAGCGGGATGATCTGTTGCGCGAGTTTGCTCCGCGTATCGTAGGCGGCGAGGCCTGGACCGCGTGCGTGGCAATCACAGAGCCCGCCGGGGGTGCCAACCTGGAGGATCCGGCTCTGGAGGGCCGTACTATCAGGACCATCGCCAGGAGGGACGGCGATTCATACGTGATCAAAGGCCACAAGATCTGGCCCGGGCCTGCCGGGGCGGCCGAGCGGTTCCGGAGTGAGCATTTAAAGGGGCACCTTGGCTACTGGACGGTGGCCACCACTGACCCGACACTTGGCGAGGAAGGCATAGGCATTTTCTACGTGCCTGCAGACGCAGAGGGCCTGAGCTTCTCTAAGCCGTACGAGAAGATGGGTTTCGTCTGGAGCGACGAGAACGTGGACATCTGGTACGACAATGTGCGCATTCCTGAGAAATACCGAATTGACACCCAGCCCGGCGAGGGTGCCAGAATCGTGCGCGGGTATGTCATAGGTCTGGGCCGGTTGGCGGGCGCTGCGCGCCTTACGGGTCTTTCGCAGGCGGTGCTCGAAATAGTGCTCGATTATACGAAGGACCGCACCATCGCGGGTACTCCGGTCCGCGAGAGGTCGATGTTTGCCGGCATGATTGCGGAAATGTTCCGTGCCATCGAGTTCTCGCGGCAGTACTATCTCTCCACCACCTGGATGGTGAGTCACCCCGAGATCTATGGACCACCATGGTCGCCGCAGATGCTGGCCCGGTTCTCAGCTGCTCGCTCCTTTGCTGCTGACACAGCCGAGATGGTTACCAACCGAGCGATGGAGCTCATGGGTTCTTACGGCTATGCCTACGAGTTCCACGTGGAGAAGTACATGCGCGACTTCAAGATTGTCAAGATGTGGCTCGGCGGTGCGCAGCGGGATCGGCTGGACATTGCCCAGGGGCTTTACGGGCCGTTCAAGTGGGCGGGCATGGATGAGTGGGCTCGCGCCCAGGGGTTGTTGCCTAAGGCGTCTGGTTAGCCAGCCCGATAGTTGACGGGTTGAGCGTGGGCAGGAATGGCTGGTGGAGTCATTGCTCCGTGTTGCTTCCCGGTGCGGGGGGTGAAAGTGAGGAGAGAAGCTGTTACGTGTGCGCGGGTGAGATGAGGTACACCCCAGAGAGGAGGAACCCAGCATGGCATATGTGATCAAGCCCATCGTGACTGGCGAACTCAAGCTGAGCAAGGGTCTGATGACCTACTTCATGAACTACGGGGAGGAGATTTTCATCCCCGTAGTCTCGTGGTATGTGCGGGCCGGGAACAAGAATGTGCTCATCGACACGGGTGCGTCCGCGGAGGTGATGGCCAGGTACTGGCCGGGTGAGGTGCGGGATGTCACCTCGTTTGAGGAAGGTCTGGCGAGGCTGGGGCTGAAACCTGAGGACATAGACGTGGTCATTCAGACGCACCTTCACTTTGACCACTGCGGCAACACTGCCAAGTGCAAGAATGCGGAGGTCTATGTTCAGGCTGAGGAACTCAGGTTTGCGGAGTCCGGTCATCCCTTGATGGCTGGCATTTACGACAAGGCGCTGTACGCGGGAACCAAGCTCAAGCCGGTTGATGGCGACGCTGAGATTCTTCCCGGGATCAGGGTTCATCATGTTCCCGGTCACACGCCTGGGACGCAGGCGGTGTCTGTCGAGACGCCCAAGGGTAAGGCCGTGATCACTGGTTTCTGCAGCACGCTCGACGTGTTCAATCCGCCCGAGGCGATCAAGGCACACATGCCGGTGCTGACACCTGGCATTCACACTGATGCCCTGAAGGCGTATGACAATGCGGTCAAGGTGGCCCGGATGGCTGACATCCTTGTCCCCCAACACGAGCGGGCTTTCGCGTACCTGGCCCAGATCCCGGAGTAGCCTTGGCCGGAGGCCGGAAGGCCTGGATTTGCGCGACCCGTGGCTGTCTGGGCCACGGGTCGTCCATGTCTGAGCTTCGCGCACCGCGCTGGCGACCGGGCAGCGCGTAGGGGAAGTTCCCCCACAAGCAGCTTCCCGCGAAGAACTGCAAGAGAAAAAAGCCGGGCAAGCAAATTCATATTCATGACGGCAGAATGGATCTGCGGTACCGCTGGCCTGCAGTACGCATGAGGGGGTGGTGGGCGTGCGCATCGTGGTATGTGCCAAGCAGGTGCCGGACACCGAGGCGAAGGTTACGGTGGGCAAAGACGGCAGGTCCATAGACGAAACCGGGATAACCTTCATCATCAACCCTTACGACGAGTTCGCCCTGGAAGAGGGGTTGCGCATCAAGGAGAGGCTGGGTGGCCAGGCCACCGTCACCGTGCTGACGGTGGGCCCGGCCCGGGCGGAGGAAGCCCTGCGCACCGGCCTGGCCATGGGCGCCGACGCGGCGGTCCACGTGTGGGACGATAGCCTGGCGGGGGCCGACGCCGCTGCCCTGGCGCTGGTGCTGCAGGCCGCCGTGACCCAGATCGGGTTCGACCTCATCCTGTGCGGGCGGGTGGCCATCGACGACGCCTCTGCCCAGGTGGGGTTGCGCCTGGCCGAGCGGCTGGGGCTGCCCCACGCCAACGCGGTGACCAAGCTGGAGGTTCAGGGCCAAAAGCTGGTGGCCCACCGCGAAGTGGAGGGTGGGGTGGAGGTGGTGGAACTGCCTCTGCCCGCCGTGGTCACCGCCCAGAAGGGCCTCAACGAGCCCCGCTATCCCACCATCCCCGCCATCATGAAGGCGCGGCGCAAGGAGATCGGGCGTCCCGGCCTGGCCGGGCTGGGCCTGGATGCTCAGGCGGTGGCGGCTGCCTGCCGCAGCGAGGTGCTCTCGCTGGCGCCTGCGCCCGCGCGCAAGGCCGGGCGGATGATTGCGGGCGAGCCCGAGGAGGCGGCCCGTACCCTGGCCCACCTCCTGCGGGAAGAAGCCAAGGTGCTGTAGGGAGGTGGGGACGGTGGCGGGCATTTACGTTTACGCCGAAACCAAAGAAGGCGAATTCCGCAAGGCAACCGGCGAGATCCTCTCCCGCTGCCGGCCGGTGGCGGACGCCACCGGGCAGCCCCTGGTGGCGCTGGTGGTGGGCCCCGCTCCCGCGGATGCGCCCGCGCGCCTGGCTCCCTTCGGCCCGGATCTCGTGATCCACGTGGAGGGGCGAGGCCTTGAGGTCTACACCAGCCAGGGGTATGCCTGGGCGGTGGCCTCGTTGCTCAAGGAGCGGGAGCCGGCAACTCTGTTCTTCGGCAACACCCCCCTGGCCCGTGACCTGGCGCCGCGGGTGGCGGAGCGGCTGGGGGCGGCCCTGCACTCCGACTGCACCGGGCTGTCCTGGGAGGACGGTCGCTTCGTTTTCACTCGGCCGCTCTACGGAGGGAAGCTCCACGCCCGCACGGTGTCGAAGCCGGGGTACCCCGTGCTGGCCACCTTCCGGCCCAATTCCCTGGGCGTGGCGCCGGTGGCGGCCACTTCCCCGGCCTACGAGCGTGTTCAGGTGGAAGTGCCGGCCGGCACCGTCACCGCCGTGGTGAAGGAGACCATACGGCAGGTGGCGGGCCGGGTGAGCCTGCAGGAGGCGGAGATCATTGTCTCCGGCGGGCGGGGCGTGGGCGGACCGGAGGGCTTCCGGGTCATCGAGGAACTGGCGGACGTGCTGGGGGCGGCGGTGGGGGCGTCCCGGGCGGCCGTGGACGCCGGCTGGATCAGCTACGACCACCAGGTGGGGCAGACGGGGAAGGCGGTG
>Ga0080004_1111646_pt1 | contig 12036 bp, 13 predicted proteins | sample WasSprMetagenome_FD_69207 | JGI IMG/M metagenome (GOLD analysis project Ga0080004, IMG submission 69207) | Sulfidic aquatic microbial communities from Washburn Spring, Yellowstone National Park, USA - WS (SPADES assembly) (version 2) | ecosystem: Environmental > Aquatic > Thermal springs > Hot... | reverse complement strand
CAAAAAAAATGCAAAAAACCAAAAAAATAAAAAAAGATCCAGTAACGGTTTCTGATCCAAAACCAGTTAAAAAAGGTTCAAAAACAGAAGAGAATTTATGGAAAGCATTTGCCGGAGAAGCCCAAGCAAGGAACAAATACACTTATTTTGCAAAGATTGCAAGGGAAGAAGGATATCAAGGAATTGCTGCAGTTTTTGAAGAGACAGCTCAAAATGAATTGGAACATGCAAAGATGATTTGGAAGCTTTTAGGAAAATGGCAAGATACAAAAGAAAACTTGAAAATGGCAATTGAAGGGGAGCATTATGAGTGGACGAAAATGTATCCTGAATTTGAAAAAGTAGCAAGAGAAGAAGGTTTTGAAGATGCGGTAAAATTTTTCAAGGAAGTAGCAGAAGTTGAAGAAGAACATGAAAAGAGATTTAAAAGATTGCTTAAAGAGTTAGAGAAAGGAGAGGCATTTAAAAAGAAAGAGAAAGTAATGTGGGTTTGCAGAAATTGTGGATATGTTCACTGGGGGAAAGAAGCACCTAAAGAATGCCCAAATTGTAGGCATCCTCAAAGTTATTTTGAGGCAAGGTGTCAATATTAAATCAAAAAATAGGAATATAATTTTGTTTTGGAGTTAGATGGCTATTTGAAAGAAAGAAAAATTGATTTTGAGATAAAGGAGTAAAAAATCAAGTAACTTTTTAAAAAATAATAGGCTTTTATCCTTAAAATGAAAACAAAAAAATTCGATTTTTTAAAATCGAAAGTTCTGATTATAGGAAATGGCGCAGGTGGATTAAGCACCGCTTTTCATTTAGAGAAAAAGATCTCAAAAGATTCAATCTTGATTAGCTACGGAGTTCCAAATTCTATCTTGTCTCCTTGGAATATGATGATAAAAGAGAGGGAAACTTTAAAAAAAGAGATGTTAGAATCTGGTTGCAATATGAATAACAAAGAATTAGTAGATGTTTTTTTATCTCAAATCCCTTCTGTAATTCAAGAATTGAGAAAAATGGGAATCAAATTGAGAAAATCAAATATTGGATTGGTGCCAGATTATCCTTTGCCTGGAAAAGTTGCAACAGAAACTTTCTTACAAAAGATAAAAGAAAAAGGAATTAAAATAATCGAAGGAAAAGCAGAGAAATTTGTGATTAACGAAAAAATGGAAATAGTGGGAGTTTTGGTAAAAACCAAAAAAATAAAACAAATAATTTTCTTTGACTATTTGGTTTTAGCAGGGGGTGGGGTGAATGGTCTTTTTAAATATACAACAGGAAGTAAAAGTTGCGATGGAAGTCTTTTAGGATTATCTTATGAAGCAAATTTAACTTTGGAAAATATTGAATTTTTTATGTTTCATCCATTTTTAATTGTTGATCCGAGATTTCCTCGAATTTTAATTTCTGGTGAAATATTGACAAAAATGAAGTTTGAAAATGAATTGGGAAGGCCTATTCTTTCAGAAAAAATTGAAAAAGCTCTAAGAGAAAACAGGCATCATTATATTTTTCCAGAAATGGTTAAAGAATTTTATCTAGCCTCTTTAACCAATAAAAAAATTTTTGGAAAATTAATTTGCTCTGAAAGTTGGTTTGAAAAATTTAAAAAATACAATGAATTTGGTTATATTTTTAAAAACTTCTCAAAAAAGGAGATAGAAAAAATTGAAATTCATCCAGCCTTTCATTTTACTATCGGAGGAATTTCAATTAACAAGAATGCTCAAACCAGTCAAAAGAACGTTTACGCAGTCGGTGAGATAGCAGGAGGATTACACGGAGCAAATAGAATTGGCGGATTGGCTATTTTGGAAGCTTTAATTTTTGGAAAGATAGCGGCAATGCACATTAACAAAAGTTCAAAAAATTCATCTTTTTGCAGAAAAAAATTTCAGAAATTAAAACTAATAGGAAATCTTGGGATTTCAGAAAAAATGAAAGAAAAAGTTTGGGAATCTTTAGGACCTTTAAAGAATCAAAAATCTCTTTTGAAATTCTATACTTTTTTAAGAAAAAAGAAAAAACTTTCATCCCAAGAAAAACTACTCAAAAAAATAGTAAAAATTTCTCTCTTGCGAAAAAATTCTGTGGGAGCTTTCTTTAAAGAAAATGCCCCAATTGTTAAAAAAGATAAGCGTTCCTTCATAATAAAAAAGAAAATAGTGTTTAAATGAAACTTTTTTTTGAAGTTTTTACTTTTTACTAAAAAATCTATAAAATGAAAAAATGACAAAAAAGGTCAAAATTAAAAATTCAATGACAAAAAAGGAATTTTTCACTAAAAAAATAATTCCTCAAATAGAAGAGCAAATTTTCGGATATGAATTTCAATTAATAAGAAATCAATACATGTTGGAAAGATTAGAAAAAGAGTTAGAAAGATTAAATAAAACTCCCATTTTGCCAGCAAAAGAAAATGTTGAAGAATTACTCAAAGAAAGAGAAGAAAAAAAGACGCAATTGGAACAACAGATCGAAAAAGTAAAGAAAAATCTTTTTTATCTCCCCCTAATGAAAGAAGAGGAAGAAAAATTTTTGGAATACTTCAAAAGATATATTGAAAAGTTATAAAATATAAAACGAAAAAAAGTAAATTTCATGAAGAAGGTCTCGAAAGTTAAATTTGCGGGAAACTTAAGAGAGTCTATTTTAAAAGCTGTAAATTTAATAGGAGGATTTGAAAGATTTATTCAAAAAGGAGAAGTTGTTTTACTAAAACCAAACTTTAACACAGCAGATCCTTTTCCTGCCTCAACAGATTTTGAATTTTTGAAAGAACTAATAAAACTCATTTACGAAAGGGAACCAAAACTTGTGATAATAGGGGAAAGTTCGACGATGAGTTTGAATACTAAAAAAGTGATGGAAAAATTGAGAGTTTTTGAACTTTTAGATTTGGAAAATCCACCTAGAATTTATATTTTTGAAGAATTTGAATGGAGAAAAAAAGAAATCCCCCAAGGAAAATATTTAAAATCAGTTTCGATAACTGAAATTTTAGAAAGACCAGATAAAATAATTCTTTTGCCTTGTTTGAAAACCCACAAATATGCTCAATATACTGGAGCTTTAAAATTAGCAGTTGGATTTATGAAACCAGTAGAGAGAATAAAACTTCATTTGCTAAATTTGCAAGAAAAAGTTGCTGAATTGAATACACCTTTTAAGCCAGATTTGATAATCATGGATGCCAGAAAATGTTTTATCAACGAAGGACCATCAAAAGGGGAAGTGAGAGAACCTGGTTTAATTTTAGCTTCTGATGATAGAATTGCTATTGATGTTGAAGGAATAAAAATCATTCAATCTTTCAAAGGGAATTCTTTAAAAAATTTAGATCCTTGGGAAATACCACAAATTAAAAGAGCAATAGAATTAGGAATTGGAGTTAAAAGTGAAGGAGAATACGAACTTTTGGAATCTTAAATAATGGATTAAATTTTCAAAATTTAAAATGGAAGGAGGTTTTATTTTTATAAAAAAACCTGCAGGAATTACTTCTCACGATGTTGTCGATAAGTTGAGAGAGATTACAAAAATAAAAAAAATTGGACATTCTGGAACTTTAGATCCTTTTGCTGAAGGTCTTTTGATTTTGGGAATTGGAAGGGAATTTACAAAAAAATTGTCAATTTTTCAAAAGAAAGATAAAGAATATGTTGCAACTTTGAGATTGGGAGCAGAAAGCGACACTTTTGATAGAGAAGGGAAAATTGTGGAAAGGAAAGTTGAGAAAATTCCAGAAAGAAAAGAAATTGAAGAAGTTTTGAAAAGCTTTTTAGGAGAGATAGAGCAAATTCCACCTGCTTTTTCTGCAAAAAAAATTAAAGGGAAAAAACTCTATCAATTAGCAAGGAGGGGAATTAAAGTTCAGCTAAAACCTCAAAAAGTAAAAATTTACGAAATTTCAATTTTAGAATATAATTTTCCTTATTTAAAAATTAAAGTTAAATGCTCTAGCGGAACTTACATTAGATCTTTGGCAAACGATATTGGAAAGAAATTGGGATGCGGAGCCTATGTTGAAAAATTGGTAAGGACAAAAATTGGGAATTTTTCGTTAGAAGAAGCAGTTGAACTTTCAAAATTGAATTCAAAAAATTGGAAAAATTATCTGTTTTTTCTGCAAATTTAATTTTGAAAAAAAATTTTGATTTTTGTAAAATTGAATTGAAACATGATCTCTTATTATTTAAGAACAATTCAACACAAATTTTTAAAAAAGACTTCTGAATTCGAAAAGGGATGTTTAATTTATTGTGTAGAACCTACGGATGATGATTTGGAAATTTTAAAAAATCAATTTTTAATCAACGAAGATTTACTCAAAGATGCATTAGATCCCTATGAGATTCCAAGGGCTGAAAAAGATGGGGAGAAAGTTTACATTTTCTTGAGGGCTCCTTTTGTCGAGAAAGAAAAGATTTTTACAATACCAATTTTAATTGTAGTTGCCCCTGAATTTTTTCTATTTTTTTCTCAAAACAGACTCGATTTTTTCGAAAAATTTTTAAGAAAAGAAAAATATTCAATTTACACCACTCAAAGAACAAAGCTTTTTATTCAAATTCTTTCTAAAATTAGCGAAGTTTTCAAAATAATGATCGTGAAAATCAACAGAGAAGTGAGAAGAGCTGTTTTTGAAATAAAAGAAATTCAAGAAGAAGAAATAAGAAAACTTATTAAATTTGAAGTCATTTTGCAAGATTTTTTAAGCACTTTGGTTTCAACAAGAATTACAGTTACAAATCTTTTGCAAAAACAATATATTGAATTGTTTCCAGCCGACAGAAAATTGATCGAAGATTTTATTTTAGATTTGAACCAGTTGGAAGAAATGTCAAAAAGTAGCGTTAAAAATATTATAAATCTTAGGGAAGGGCATCAAATTATTTTTACAAATACGATAAACAAAATAATAAAAATTTTAACCTCCTACACAATTATTATTTCTATACCTATGGTTATTGCTTCAATATATGGAATGAATATTAGGCTACCATTAGAAACCAAACCAATAGCTTTTACTATGATTACAATTTTTTCTTTAATATTGATGTTCATAGTATTTTTGATTTTTAAGTGGAAAAAATGGCTTTAAAAATTAAATTTAAATGGGATTTTAACTCCAAAGGAAATTAAAAGTAGAATTTTTGAGATAGAAAATTTGCTTCATGAAATTAAAGTTATTAAAATAAAAATATGGAAAAGAAAGTGAAAATTTTAATTTTGATCGTTTTCATTTTGATTGGTGGTGCTTTTTATTTTTTGAAATTTTCAAAAAAATCAGAAAAAGTTTATACTGAGATTTCCCAGCAAAAATTGATGAAATTGAAAAGTCCAGCTTTTGGGGAAAATCAACCAATTCCAAAAAAGTATACTTGCGATGCTGAAAACATAAACCCGCCTTTGGAAATTGAAGGAATTCCTGAAAAGGCAAAAAGTTTGGTTTTAATTGTTGATGATTTAGATACTCCAGGAGGAGGTTTTTCTCATTGGATAGTTTGGAACATTGATCCAAAAATTTCCAAAATCGAAGAAAATAGTAAACCTGGCATAGAAGGTATTAATGATTTTGGAGAAAATTCATACGGAGGACCTTGCCCACCTTTTGGTGTTCATCGTTATCGATTTAAAATTTATGCTTTAGATACTCTTTTGGAAATTTCAACATCGTCAAAAAAAACTGATGTTGAAAAATCAATTCAAGGTCATGTTTTGGATTTTGCACAGTTAGTAGGAACTTATCAAAGATAAAATGGATGTTTACAAGGCGATTCTAAAGAGAAGAACGATAAGAATTTTTAAGAACAAAAAAATTCCAAAGAGAATTTTGGTCAAGTTGGTAAATGCTGGAAGATTAGCACCTTCTGCGAGAAATTTGCAACCTATCGAATATTTAGTCGTAGAGAAACCAGAACTTTGCGATTTAGTTTTTGAGAATATTTATTTTGGGGGTGAAGTTGAAAAATTGAGAAAAAAAGAAAACAGGCCAGTAGCTTATATTTTAGTTTTGGTCAACAAAAAAATTCGACCAAAAAATTTTGAACACGATGTAGGTTTAGCAGTTGAAAACATCGTTTTGGCTGCACTTGAAAAAGGAATCGGAGCTTGTATCATGGGGGCAATAGAAAGGGAAAAGTTAAAGAAAATTTTTAAAATTCCAAAAAATTACTATTTAGACTTAGTTTTGGCTTTAGGATATCCAGCAGAGAAACCAGTTTTGGAAGAAGGGGAAGGGAAATATTGGAGAGATGAAAAAGGAATTTTGCATGTTCCCAAAAAACCCTTAGAGAAAATTTTGCATTGGAACGAATTTTAAAATTAAAATTTTTTTGATTTGAAGTGCTTTATCTTTTTTGGTATGAAAAAAGAAATTTTTGTTATCAATTTAAGAGGGGAAAAGGAGCCATTTTCTCTTCGAAAAGTTTATCAATCTGCAAGGAATGCCGGAGCTTCAAAGGAAGTTGCTTTAAAAATTGCAAAAGAGATTGAAAAAGAAGCTTTTGACGGAATTTCAACTTCTCAAATTTTTGACAGAGTTTTTGAGCTTTTGTTAGAAAAATCTCCGCAATCAGCAATAAAATTTAATTTAAAAAAAGCTATGGAAAAATTAGGACCCACTGGTTTTCCTTTTGAAAAATTTGTGGCAAAAATTTTTGAGTTTGAAGGATTTGAAGTTAAAACAAATCAAATAATTCCTGGTGCCTGCACAAGTTATGAAATTGATTTTTTAGCAAAAAAAGAAAATTTAGTTTACATTGGTGAATGCAAATTTAGGCAAGAACCTGGAGGAAGAGTGGATTTGCAAGTAGCCTTAGCAAATTATGCAAGATTTTTAGACATTCAAAAAGGGAAATTTTTAAATTCAAAAGTTGAATACAAAAGCATTTTAACAACAAATGCAAAATTCACCACAGAAGCTATAAAATATTCTGAATGCGTTGGAGTTGAACTTTTGGGTTGGAAATATCCAAGAAGTGGGGGGCTTGAGTTTTTGATTGAAAAAAACAAGCTGTATCCGATAACGATTTTGCCTTCTGTCACTCATCGGATCGCAAATGAATTAATTTTTCAAGGTATAGTTTTGGTAAAAGATATTTTTGAAGAAAAATTCAACAGATTGAAAATACCGAATAAACAAAAAATTTTAAAAGAAGGAGAAATTTTATTTAAAAACCATTCTTAGTTAATATGAAAAAAAATTTATTGAAAATTCAAGCTCTCAAAATTCACAAAAAGAAAAAAGGGAAAATAGAAATTTCACCAAAGATTAAAGTTTCAGCTAAAAATTTAAAACTTTTGTATACCCCTGGAGTAGCAGAAGTTGCAAGAGAAATTGCGAAAAATCCAAAAAAAGTTTTAGATTACACTAACAAAGGAAATTTGGTTGCAATTCTAACCGATGGATCTCGAACTTTAGGTGTTGGAGATACTTTTCCAGAGGCATCTTTACCCGTGATGGAGGGAAAAGCGCTGATGTTAAAAAAGTTAGCAGGAGTTGATGCTTTTCCTATTTGTTTGAACACAAAGAAAAAAGAAGAAATTATAAGAACTCTCGAAATTTTATCTCCAAATTTTAGCGTTTTTAATTTAGAGGATATTGCTTCACCAAAGAGTTTAGAAATTAGAGAAGAACTAGAAAGAAGAAATTTTGTCGTTTTTCACGATGATGAACAAGGGACAGCTATTGTCGTTTTAGCTGCTTTGATTTCTGCTTTAAAAGTTGTTGGTAAAAAATTGGAAAAAATTAAAGTTTGTCTTGGAGGAGCGGGTACTGCAGGATATGGAGTTTTTAAAATTTTAGTTTCTGCCAGAGTAAAAAATTTAGTAGTCTTTGACAAAAAAGGAATAATATACAGATGGAGAAAAGGAGATAATAAATATCAGAGAGAAATTGCAAGATTTTCAAATCCAGAAAACATAAAAGGAGGAAAGAGAGAAGCAATTTTCAACAGCGACGTTTTTATTGGTTTGACCGGTGTAAAAAATCTTCTTTCAGCAGAAGATGTAAGATTGATGAAACCTTATCCAATAATTTTTGCTCTATCTAATCCAGAGCCTGAAATTTATCCAGAAGAAATTGAGAAAGTCACAAGAAAATATATTTTCGCAAGCGGAAGATCTGATTTCAAAAATCAAATCAACAATCTTTTGGTTTTTCCTGGAGTTTTGAAAGGACTTTTAAAAGTGAAAAGAAAATTGGATTTAAATTTACAAATTAAAATTGCAAAATCAATCGCCAATTTGGTAAAAAAACCGACAAAAGATTATATCGTTCCCTCTCCCTTTGATAAGAGATTGGTAAACACAATATACACTTGTATCTCAAAATAAAAAATTTTAGTTTTTTCATTTTTTTTCGGGGTGCCGGGAGTCGAACCCGGTCTACATCCACCCCAAGGATGCGGACTACCGTTATCCTACACCCCGTTTTTCTTTTTCTAGTTTTTTCAAAAGGGCTTTTCTACATTTTGTGCAAACTTTTATTCTTTTTTTCGCAAATTTTTTCCATTTTTTATCTTTGACATTTTCTGGCACTAAAAACCATTGGAGATTCACCCTTTTTCTCACTTTTGTCGTTGGATTGTATTTCCCTCTTAGTTTTACTCTCTTAAAAGTAATTACTCCTCTTTTTTGGCAGATTGGACATTTTGGCATGTTTTATTATATTATCAAATTATGGAAATGATAACAATTTTTAGCTTAATTGTTTTTTTATTTTCAGTTGTCATTCACGAAATTTCTCATGGCTTAGTTGCTGAATCTTTAGGCGATCCAACTCCGAGAGCTTCAGGAAGAATCACTCTCAATCCCTTGGCCCATTTGGATCCTTTTGGTTCTTTTATTTTACCATTTATGACTTACATTATCACTTTGGGACAAGGGCCAATTATAGGTTACGCAAAACCAGTGCCCGTAAATCCAATTTTCTTTAGGGGAGATTGGAGAAAAGGAATTTTGAAAGTCTCGCTTGCAGGACCCTTTTCTAACATTTTTTTGGGAGTTTTTTTTGCTTTTTTGGTGAGGATTTTTCATTTTTTGCCGTTAAAATTTTTGTACTTTTTTTCCATCATCTCAATTTACAATTTTTTATTGGGTTTTTTTAATCTTTTACCAATTTCCCCTTTAGACGGTTTTCACATTTTCCAATATTTTCTTTTTTCTGGATTTCCAGGAGCTATTGATTTTTTAGCAAGAAATTACTTTATTTTGTTGATAATTATCCTTTTCTTTGGATTTAGATTAATTTTCTTTTTGGCACATTTTTTCTACCATCTGATTTCAGGTTCCCCCCTTGCTTTTTACTGAAAAAAAGATAAAATATTAGACTATGGTAACCATCAATCAGCTGATAAGAAAAGGAAGGGAAAAAACTAAGAAGATCTTAAGATCGCCAGCTTTGAAATTTTATTTCAATACTTTAAAACAAAAAAGAATTTACAGACCAGCTCCTTTCAAAAGAGGAATTTGTATCAAAGTTGGAGTGATGACCCCCAAAAGGCCAAACTCTGCACTGAGGAAAATAGCCAAAGTAAGATTGACAAACGGCCAAGTAGTTACAGCCTACATTCCAGGAATAGGTCACAATCTTCAAGAACACTCAATAGTTTTGGTGAGGGGAGGTAGAGTTAAAGATTTGCCAGGTGTTAGGTATCATATTGTCAGAGGAGCTTTGGATGCTGCTGGTGTTGAAGGAAGAAGACAATCTAGATCCCTTTACGGAACAAAAAAACCAAAAGAATAAAATGCCAAGGATAAAATTCAAAAGAAGAGAAATTTTGCCAGATTACAAATACAACAGTCAGATAGTTGCAAAACTGATAAATTATGTAATGAGAAAAGGGAAAAAAACCGTTGCCAGAAAAATTGTTTACAAAGCTTTGGAGGAAGTTGAAAAAAAAGGGAAAAGAAATTGTTTGGAAATTTTAGAACAGGCTATAAAAAATGCGACTCCTCAGCTTGAAGTGAGATCGACGAGAATTGGAGGGGCTACTTATCAAATTCCAATAGAAGTTAAAGGAGATAGGGGTATGAGATTGGCTTTGAGATGGATGGTTGAAGGAGCTCGAGAAAAAAAAGGAAAAAGGATGTGGGAGAAATTAGCTGAAGAAATTTTGTTAGCCTCGAAAGGTCAAGGTTTTGCCGTAAAAAAGAAAGAAGAAATTCACAAAATTGCCGAAGCCAACAAAGCATTTGCACGATTTGCTTGGTAAAAAATGAGAGCCTATCCTCTCGAAAATTATAGAAACATTGGTTTTATTGCCCACATTTCAGCTGGAAAAACAACGACAATTACCTGTATTTTGTATTACACTGGAAAAATTCACAAAATTGGAGAGTTGGAAAAAGGAACAACACCTTTAGATTGGATGATTCAAGAAAGAGAAAGGGCAATGACAATTTTGGCAGCAGCTACTTCTTGTAAATGGAAAGTAGAGGGAAACGAATATTTGATAAACATCATCGACACTCCAGGTCACATCGATTTTACTGCTGAAGTTCAAAGATCTTTGAGGGTTTTGGATGGAGCAATAGTTATTTTAGATGGAGGAGCTGGGGTTCAATCTCAAACAGAAACAGTTTGGAGGCAGGCAGAAAATTTTTCGGTTCCCAGGATATTTTTTGTGAACAAAATGGACAAGCCAGGAGCCACTTTTGAAATGAATTTGGAATCGATTGAAAAAAAATTGACGAAAGATTATTTACCACTTCAATTGCCAGTAGGGGAAGGATCTGATTTTTGTGGTTTAATTGATTTGGTCGAGATGAAGTTTTTGAGGTTTGAAGGTAAAGAAGGGGAGATAATTAAAAAAGAAGAAATTCCAAAAGATTATCTTGAAAAATCGCAGATTTTGAGGAAAAAAATTTTAGAAAAAGTTTGTTCAGAAGATGATGAGTTGTTGGAAAAGTATCTGGAGGATAAAGAAATAGGAGTAGATGAATTGAAAAAGGCAATCAGAAAAGCAACTGTAAAAAACAAAATTTTTCCAGTTCTTTTTGGATCCCTTTTTAAAAGGATAGGAATTCAAACTCTTTTGGATGCTATTTGTTACTATTTGCCTTGTCCTTCTGATTTACCAGCTATAAAAGGAATCGATCCAAAAACCCAACAAGAAATTTCAAGAAAACCTTCAGATAAAGAACCCTTTTCTGCATTAGTTTTCAAAACTCAGTTGGATCCCTATGTGGGAATGCTTACTTTCTTCAGGATTTATTCTGGAAAATTGAAAAAAGGAGATTTTGTTTTAAACACGGTTACTCAACAAAGAGAAAGAATAGGGAGAATTTTGAGAATGCATGCTGATCAAAAGGAGGAATTGGAAGAAGGATTTACTGGCGACATTTTGGCAACAGTTGGTCTAAAAGATACCTTCACTGGCCATACTCTGGCTGATGAACAAAATCCAATAATACTAGAAAAGGCTTCCTTCCCAGAACCTGTAATTTCAATCAGGATAGAACCAAAGACAAAAGGAGATCAGGAAAAATTGGCTTTGGCTTTGAAAAAATTTACCCAAGAAGATCCAACTTTTAAAGTTAAAGTTGATGAAGAAACAGGACAAACTTTGATTTCAGGGATGGGAGAATTGCATTTGGAAATCATTCTTGACAGAATGAAAAGAGAATTTAAGTTAGAAGCTAACATCGGAAAACCAGAAGTTGCATACAAAGAAACGATTACAAAAACGGTTGAGGCTGAAGGAAAGTATATTAGACAATCTGGGGGAAGGGGTCAATATGGTCATTGCGTTATAAGGCTGGAACCTTTAAAAAGGGGTAGTGGATTTGAGTTTGTAAATGCGATAAAATATGGTATCATTCCAAAGGAGTTCATCCCAGCCATTGAAAAAGGGGTGAGAGAAGGATTGGAAAAGGGAGTTTTAGCAGGATATCCAATGACTGATATTAAATGTACAGTTTTTGACGGTTCTTTCCACGAAGTTGATTCTTCTGAATTGGCTTTTAAATTAGCAGGACAATTTGCATTTTTGGAAGGAGCTAAAAAAGCAAATCCAATTTTGTTAAGATCCGAAA
>Ga0080004_1060509_pt1 | contig 12036 bp, 11 predicted proteins | sample WasSprMetagenome_FD_69207 | JGI IMG/M metagenome (GOLD analysis project Ga0080004, IMG submission 69207) | Sulfidic aquatic microbial communities from Washburn Spring, Yellowstone National Park, USA - WS (SPADES assembly) (version 2) | ecosystem: Environmental > Aquatic > Thermal springs > Hot... | reverse complement strand
CAGCACCCATACACAGCTTGATAGTCGCATCGGCGCAGAAGCAGATAAGGGAGGAGAAGTTCTATGTTAGGGCTGGTAGAGGCGCAATTCAAGACGTTGAGATCAGAAGAGTTGGCGGACCCATAGTTCTAGGCGAAATCCCTGGGGTTATAGCCTTGGTAGGCTGCTCAAACTATCCTGCTAGCGGCGTTGAGGTAGCACAGATGGCCGAAGAATTTGCAAAACGTAGGTACATCGTTGTAGCTACAGGCTGTGCAGCTATGTCTATCGGTATGTATAGGACGGAGGAGGGTAAGACGATATACGAAACGTTCCCAGGGAGTTTTGATGCCGGTGGTGTAGTAAATGTGGGGTCCTGTGTATCCAATCCACATATAGCGGGTGCTGCGATAAAGATAGCAAGCATATTCGCTAGGAGAAACCTCAGAGCCAACTACGAGGAGATCGCCGACTACATACACAACAGGGTAGGTGCTGTCGGTATTGCGTGGGGTGCGATGAGCCAGAAGGCGGCTGCTATCGCTAGCGGCTTCTGGAGGCTTGGTGTGCCTGTGATAGTCGGTCCGCACGGTTCGAAGTATAGGAGGATGCTTCTAGGTAGGCGTGACAGGGACGAAGACTGGTATGTTTACGATGCTAGGACTGGTGAGCGTGTATATGTTGGACCCTGCCCTGAGCACCTCTTTTACGCCGCTGAAACCAAGGAGGAAGCTACGGTTATGGCGGCTAGGCTGGTTATGCGAGCCAACGACACAGCCAAGGGTAGAGCGATCAAGCTTTCGCACTACATAGATCTGCATAAGAAGCTATACGGCACGATGCCTGAGGATCTGCACCTATTCGTCAGAAGCGAATCAGATCTCCCTGTGACGATCAGAGAGGAGGTTATGAAGATTCTTAAAGATAAGGGCTGGAAGGAGAGACCTATACCAGACCCAACTCTACTACCGAGGCTGATCAGAAAGGAGGCGTAGGCGTTTGGCAGCAGAACCCTGGCAGATAGCTGAGATACCTGGTCCAGTTAAGGCTCTTGTAATACAGAAGCCGGCGGTTGTAATGGGGATGATGAAGAAGGCTCAGAGATCGATCTTGGTCGCTGGACACTTATCGCTGCAGAGGTTAAAGGAGGGAACCGCGCTAGACTACGCCTTAGAGATCGCTCGAGCTGGAAGGGCTGATGTCGTGGCTACAGCGCACATAGTCGGCGAGGTGAAGAAGAGGGGCTTCGAAAACGTCTACTCTATGTCTGCGATGGAGATAGCGAGTAGGCTGCAGGACCAGGAGTGGAGGGGGTTCGATGGTAAAGGGAGATATGATGTGGCGCTATTCATCGGTCTACCCTACTATATGGCTTGGACCATCCTTTCGGGCTTGAAACATCGGGCGACCCACCTTAAGACCGTCTCGATAGACAAATACTACCAACCCCACGCTAGCTGGTCTTTCCCCAATCTAACAGATGATGCTTGGGAGGAGAATCTGAAGGCTGTCAGAGATCTTCTAAGAGGCGCTCAGCGGTAACCTCACTTTCTGTCAAAGTATATGCTCTTACCAGTTGCAGACAAAGGTATGCCCATGACGATGTCCGTATCACCTAGGTAGCCTAGCCTCTTAGCAGCGGTACCTACCCTATACATCACCCGATTGTCCACATTATGTATGCTTGCGGTCTTCACCGCTGAGCCTATAGCGACCCCCAAGTCGATGACTTTGAAGATGCAGGATGGCCCTACGTAGTCATTACCCTTGACTTTGGCCGCTGCGTTGAAGTCTTCACAAGAGGGGTAGCCGCATCCGCCGCAATTCATACCGAAGCTTCTGCTTGATTTGACACCAATCAACACTAGGCAGCTTGAGTTGCGTAGGCTCTTCGCATCCCTTGCGAAGCCCGGTATATTCCTCTCTTCAGCTATCTTCTCCATCTCCTCAGCTATACGCTGCATATCTTCTCCAGTGACTACTAGTGTGCTGATGTCGTCTACCCCACCCGACTTTGGCGCTGTTCTGGCTGAGATGAGCATAAGCTTGGCTGTTTGCAAAACAGCTTCTGCTTCGGCAGCTGAACCATCTATAACAACCATCGCCGATCACCTCCCAATTTTACTCAATAGTCCTCCTTTGACACCGTAGACATTACCGCTTATATCCTATTGGTATTATGTATACCGGCTCTGCTGCTTCGTCTATCAACTTCTTCACCAAGCCGTCATTAAAAGCACCAACCATAACAGAGCCTAACCCTAAGCTGACAGCCTCCAAACCTATGTTTTGACCAACGTGCCCCACCTCGATGTGCACATACCTAACACCTCTACCACCGTAGCGCGCTGTTGTCCTCTCGTATCTTGCGGCGATAACGATGTTCACAGCAGCTTCGCATATAAACTCTTGATAAAGCGCAGCCTCCATAAGCGCCCTAACCCTATCTTCAGAAGCCACTTTAATCAAAGAGTGGTCTAAAGGGCGATATCTGTAGACACCAGCCTCAACCTCCTTAACACCACCCTGCCTCACAAACACAAAGATTTCAAGCGGGTAAGTAGCACCGGCAGACGGCGCACTTCTACCACCAGATTCGGGCTCAGTCACACCCTGCGCAGCCCATAGAAGCTGTGAAAGATCCTCAAGCGAAATAGGGGTTGGTGAAAACTCTCTTACAGATCGTCTAACCGCAATCGCTTCTTCAACTGAGACCAGACCTTTGGTCCTAGGTTTAGGCAGCTTAAGTATGTTGGAAGCCAAGCTGGATGATCAATAAGGTGGCTTCGGTTTAAATGTTTACTCTGGTGGTTCAGAATTAAACGCTTTAAGCGATGATTGGGAGAAGCTACTAAGCTATAAGCCTAGACCAGCTCTAACTTGGCTCATCCTATCTGGTGTCCAGCGTTCGTTGACTAAAGTTACGTCGACATTCTTTACGCCCTCGACGCTGAGCACAGCTTCCTTCACCTGCTCAACTAAGAAGAATCCCATTGGGCAGCCTGGTGCGGTTAAGATCATCTTTATCTTCACATCTCCATCCTCTATCTTCAGATCGTAGATCAGCCCTAAGTCAACGATGTTAATCGGGATCTCTGGGTCATAGCAGTTCCTCAAGGCTTCAAGGACCTTTTCTCTTAAATCAGCCAACTACATCTACCACACCAAATATTGCGTTCGCGCAAGATATTATCTTTTCGGCTCCGGCTAAGGTGGTAAGAATAGTAGTTTTTCAGGTAGGAGTAGTTTGTTTAGCTGCTCAGCTAAGAGCATGTAGAGCCCGCCTTTAAGCATACTTATAGGCGAGAGGCTTCTCTCTAACTCTTCGTCGGAGGATAGCCTCTTCATCTGCTTCTTTGCGTTAATTTCTATCTTTCTTTTAACTTTCTTCATCAGATCCCCATATATTTTTGCCGGCTCTAAACACTTCTCCTCAGCCTTGATCAAAGCCTTAACCGCCAAACGACCACTTAGAGCAGCGTTATCCATGCCTACACCCCGATATAAGTCAACTAGACCAGCAGCATCACCAACCAGCAAAACATTTCCTTCCCCAAAGTAGACGATGCTCTTTAGGGTTGAGGAGAAACCTTCTCTCCTAACAACCGCTCCTCTTAACCTATACCTTTCTTTAACATAATCGAAGAAGGCTTTTGCGTAGTGCAGAGGGTTCTCGTTAGCACCAGTCCCTATCACCCATTTGTCATCCTTCAGATATACCCAAGCGAACATCAGAGGTGAAAACTCCTTTCGATAAAACATGTACAAGGTGTTAGGATCTAGGTTCGCTTCACCAACAAAATAGTAGTTGACCGTAGCGCCTGAAGCTCTTCTATCAAAGTCTTGAGGGCGTAGTCTTCTTCTAATAGTTGAGAGCATACCATCAGCGCCAATTAGGTAGCGAGCTCTAACTTCCTTAACAGTATTCTGTGTGAGCAGCTTAACAGATACACCCTCCTCATCATCCATAAAATCGATTACACGAGTATGGTCAGAGAATTCGGCACCAGCATCAGCAGCAAGCGAATTAAGCCAACTATCAAATACGTCTCTCCAGAAGTTCAGCATCTCCATCTTACCTTTCAAAACCTTCTCAGATGGTGTTATCATCTCAACTTTGTAAAGTTTGTTGCTGCAGAGCTTCTCAGAAGGAACCCTCGCTCCTAAAAGCTTCTCAAAGTATCTGAACTGGATTCCAGAGCACGGTTTGATTCTGGGCGTCTTATACCTCTCAACCAACAGTGTTGTAAAACCTCTTTGTGCAGCGAACCTAGCTGCTACAGATCCAGCAACACCGCCTCCAACAACTATGACATCGTATCTTTCCAGCAACTACTTTACCTCCTCAATCTTTCTGAAAGCGTCTTCTAACTCAACATAAATCGTTCGACCAACATCCCAAAAGAACAGAATCAAGACGGCTCCAACCATTACTTGCCCCGCTGCAGCTAAATAGGCGCCGACATCTGGTATGATTGTAATGTATGGTGAGATGATGAAGAATAGTATAACGATAGCTGTTACAAGGATGAAGTTTAAAGCGACACTTCTTAGGCGTGAAAGGCGCCTAACATCTAAAGGGATGATCTTTGAGAGGGACTCGTAGCCGATTCTGAAAACCGCTAGTAGATTTCTAAGTAGAGAGAAGAGGGATAAGACCACTATTGAGAGGGCGATGACCCAATACAATGTGCCTAAAGTAAGAGTGGTGCCCGGTATCTGTGTGTTTGCGCCTAGTGATATCGCCGGTAGCAAGGCGTAGGCTATTATCAAAACCACCATTGTCAACATTATGTAGATGAAGGTTTTGAGAACCTTGGTCTTCAAGGGGATTATGCTGCTAACAGTAGGCTGTTCCTCAATTCTCCTGCTCAGCATCCGATCTAGGCTTCGGTAAACCGTTCTACCTAAATTCCAGAAGAAGATAGCGACAACCGCAGCAACGACTAACTGCATAACAGCAGCGATCTGCTCACCGATTCTTGGAATAAGATAAAGGAATGGTGAGAACACCCAATACAATATTAGGATCAGTATTAGGGCTGTAAGGTTTAGGAAAAACCTTGTAGCAGTATTGAGGCTCTTTGGGAGTATGGTGGGAAAGTGATTAAGGACCATTTGTGGAAGGCGGAGGAAGTTCAGGAAGGCTTTAACGAAATCTAATAGGGAGTAGATGAATAGGGCTGCAATTATCAAAAGGATGACAGTAGAGAGCTGAAGACTATATATTGGTATAGTTATCGCAGAAAGAAGCCCTACTAGGGGCGCAAGCGCATACCCAGCAATCAAAATCATTAGGAGAAGTAGAGAGGAAGTGAGTAGTCGGCGAAGTGCGGTAAAAAACTTTTGATGCGCTCTGCCCGCTTCTGAACCCTCAGCCATACCCTTGCTTTCAAGCTTCTGCGCATCAGACTTATAAATTAGATTGCAGTAAAGCGCTGTAACTTGAGTGTCATCGAAGCCTTCGGCAAAGTGATCAAGCTTACACCCGAATACTTACGTTTAAGTCTGAGTGATGCGACGATTCAGGAGTTAAGGAGCTTTGTCAGCTCACACCCGTTGTTAAGAGAGGCGGTGGAGAGCCTTCTTCGATGGGTAGACTACCCTACAATCTGGATTAACGACATAATTGATGTCTTCCTTCAAGCCGTACCAACCACACCAGACGGTGAACACCTCTATAAGCTTGTTATCAAAGCGCGGTATCACGGCGGGGAGAGGACTTATGAGATCCATCTGCTCCCAGAACACGCTGAACACGTTTTATCTGAGATCAAGAAGCTTCTTCAAAAGAGGTTCTAGTAAGAAGGTTGCTTGGAAAGCCTAATTATCCCGGAGGTTATGCTTTAGAGCGATGCCTCACTTAAGCGATTACAGCGCCATAGTTGGACAAAAAGCGGTAGATGAGATAAGGGAGTTAGGTGAGCGGTTAGGTGGTGCTAAGGTAATACATGTGAACTCTACAAGAGTCGGGGGAGGTGTGGCTGAGATCCTTGAGAAGCTCATCCCTCTACTTAGAGACTGCGGGCTGGACGCTGAGTGGTTGGTCATACGAGGCGACGAGAAATTCTTCAAAATCACCAAAGATTTCCACAACGCGCTTCATGGGTCGCCTGTAGCGATCAGCCAAGACGGGTTCGACCACTATTTGAAGGTGAATGAGCGGAACGCAGAGGAAATGGCTGTTCTAAATGAAGCAGACTTCGTGGTCATTCATGATCCTCAACCAGCCGCTTTGATCAAATACTTCCCTAGGCGTAAAGGTAGATGGATTTGGCGATGCCATATAGATGTTTCAACACCAGACCCCTATATCTGGGATTTCCTCAAGAAATTCGTCACACAGTATGATGCTGCTGTCTTCCATACGGATAAGTTTGCAAAGAAGGATCTGCTGATAAGACAGTTTATAGTACCACCTTCAATAGACCCTCTGAGCCCAAAGAATAAGGAGATGAAGCAGGAGGAAGTGGAGAAAATTCTTAGCAAGTACGGGCTTGATCTTAAGAGGCCGATCATATCTCAGATCGGGAGGTTCGATAAACTTAAGGACCCAGAGGGTGTAGTTAAGGTCTATCAGCAACTTAAATACCCTGAGGGGGTAGTAGAGTTCAGAAGGTTTCTAATGGGTGGTGACCTATTCGACATAACACGCTTAACCAGTGAGCGCATCGATTGCCAGCTCATACTCGCTGGAGGTCTTGCAGCAGACGACCCCGAAGGCGAGGAGGTATATAAATCTGTGCTGCAGCAGGCTGGTGGTGACAAGGATGTGCACATAATACTCCTTCCACCACAATCTGATGTAGAGATCAACGCTATGCAGAGGGGGTCGCAGGTGGTGCTACAGAAGTCTCTAAAAGAGGGGTTTGCTTTAACTGTGAGCGAAGCCCTTTGGAAAGGCACGCCAGTAGTTGGAGGTAATACAGGAGGGATACCGCTTCAGATAATAGATGGCGTAAACGGCTTCTTGGTTAATAGTGTAGAAGAAGCCGCTGCTAGGGTGCGTTTTCTCCTTAAGAACCCTAAGATGGCTAAGGAGATGGGGAGGGCTGGTATTGAGCACGTACGTAAGAACTTCCTTATCACACGCCAAGTTAGAGACCATCTGCTAATGTATCTGACGCTCAAGTATATTCCGATGAAGCTCGTGCAGCTCTAGAGCCTATTGGAAGCACGCCCACGCTCTGTACTCGGCCATCTTCCTCGCTTCGTTATAGCAGCGTTCTGCCATCTCCGCAGCGTTGCTCCAGCGGAAATAGTTGGTCACTCTTCTTATGCAGTTGCTCCGTATAAGTGAGCCTAGCTTTAAGTTGTTTAACACCATCTTGCTGATCTGCGGGTCTGTGATTAGGTCGATATACCGCTTAGCTTCACCATTTAACCCTTTACACGCGAGTTCATCGACCTTCATAATTAGAAGGAGGTTAGTGAGACCTTCGGCGAGTGCTTCAGGTGATTCTGGTGGTATAAGCATGCCCGTAGCCTTCTCACGATGCTCATGAATATCCAATACCGTTTCCCTTAGCCCACCTACACCAGCACCCACAACAGGCGCTCCGCAGACCATAGCTTCAAGGGCAGCTATCCCGAATGGCTCCCAACGCGAGGGCATAGCATATGTGTCAGTAGAGAGGTAGCTTAAGTGGAATAGTTTGCTCTCGCCGAAGATTAATCGCACATTATCTATGTATTTTGCTGCTTCGTAAACCACCTTATATATGAGATCTGTCTGATGGATTGGTATTAGTAGTAGAAGAAACCTTGTGTCTGGCAGTTTGCTTATCACGGTAGGAACAGATCTTAGCAAAATATCAACACCTTTCTGCCAGTCCAGCCGCCCGGTCATCAGCACAAGTGGACCATCTTCTTCAAACGGTTTGACAGTACCCCCTTCCTGTAACGCTCCTACGCCACTAAAACCGTGAATTAACCTTCTTAACTCCTCATCTCTAATAAACGGTTTATCTTCACCCAGGGCTTTGGTTAATAGAAGCCGCCTCATATCCCATCTTCTTACTTCACTTACGCCAAACTCAGACCTAATCCTCTCCCCAAACGTTCTAAACACATCGTCCAGCAGAGTACTATACTCCCAGTCACAGCCGTTGTAGATCACCCCAGTCTTTCCTCTAATCCCTTCGCCTACAAACGAAAGGATGTCTTCGAGATACGAGTAGCTGACGGTGATGAGGAGGTCTGCTTCATAAGCTCCAAACTTCTCGAAGTATCCCTCTGCTAGGAGATCCCAGACTTCTCTGTACCCGCCTTTAAAGTGGTGTTTACCGTTGAGCCAGATGAAGTGCGCCTCATCCTTAATCTGACACCATCCTTCGCCCATGTAACTCCAGCTGCTGCGCCGCATATTCAGCAGATGTATGGTGAAGACTGTGGGGCAGAAGTATCTCCTTTCCTCCAGATCTTGCTTGGCTGAGATGCCTGCTGGGACGGTGTGCCAATCGTGTAGGTGAAGCAAATGAGGAAGATCACCAAAAGCACTAGTTACACAGAGGTGGTCTATGTATGCTCTAAGCCCTCTAGCGAAAAGCGACATCTTCTCAAACATAACTGCGTCGTTGTAAATGATTGGGTTATCTAGCCATCGGCTTGTCTCGGAATCGGCTCCGCTGAACAGATAATACTCCACACCATCCGAAACTCCGCGCTCTAAAGCTATCTTATATGGGTAGAGCTTACCGTCTTCGCCTCGCCTAAAGCCCTCAGCCAAATAATCGCCCACTCTACGGAAACCATACTTTAATCTAATATCTGGCTCCAGATGCCTACCGTGACTAGGCATAAACACCCTAACCCTATACTTCCTCGCCAAAGCGCGTGCTAGATTATAGACCGCAACCCCCAGCCCTCCAACCGAAGCCAAACCTTGGCATTCGAACGAGAGCATCCAGATGTTCTTATCAACAGACAGATCGTCAGGAATCCAAGCACTTACTGTCCGATGCATTACACCACTCCTTATAGTAAAGGGGGATAAGTTTTTATCTGCGCTATGGAGGTTGTCGCCTAAATCATCTTTCACAACAATGTTGTTGGATTTTTTGAGTATCTATTCGTCGTAGAGCCTGACTCACTTCTCAAACTTCGCTAGAATGACGAATCCCCTACCCAATCAACCAAACAAAAGCAGAGTATTAGAGCTCAACTCGTTAAACTATAGCCAAACAGGTAACATGTATAGCCTTCTAATTATGCGACAACCTCACTTCCATTTTAGCGACCTATTACATCGCACCGCGTCTTCAGACCTCTCCGACTCTCTTAAGTGACTGCGCTGCACCCCATCTCCTGCTTCCGCCTTTACATCTTTTGTGCACTATGCTCTCGCTTCACTTGTTACCCGTAGGTTTCTAAACCCCTTTCCATAGCGTTGGATAACCTCTTCTCGCCCTTAGTCCATCCTATGCCAACCGCTCTCAGCTGTAATCGTAAAGCAGCTCTGCGAAAGGCTTAATTAAACTCTCTCCTCGATTCCCCATTATGGGTATTAGCGGCTATTCGTGGTTGATGCTTACGTTGGTTTGGCTTCTCTCTTTTGCTGCTAATCTTATGGTCTTGGCGCCAGCACCCTTGCTCGGCGCCATTATGTCAGAGCTGGAGTTGACCCATTCAGAGGCTGGGCTACTTGTGGCGTTGCCGCCTCTGATGTATGTGCTTCTATCGTTGGTTGGTGGGTCTTTGGCTGATAGGTGGTGTCCGAAGCGTGTTGCTGGATTAGGTTCGTTGCTGATGTTTGTTGGTGGTGTGGTCAGGGGCTTGGCCGGCTCTGTTGACGCACTCTTCGTCTTCACAGCGGTTGCTGGAGCTGGTGTGGCATTAACTATACCAAACCTACCCAAGGTGATCTCATCTTGGTTCCCATCTGATCGAATCGGGATCGCCACTGGTTTCTACGTTACAACGTTTTCAATAGGGCCAGCCGTGGTCTTTGCAGCTACGCCAACCATCCTGCTACCCATCCTTGGAAGCTGGAGGGCCACGTTAACCTTCTACGGCTTATTTGCTTCAGCCGCATCTATTTTGTGGTGGCTTCTGGCGAAGAATAGGTTGGTGGTAGTGGGGTCGAGAAGTTCTTTTAAGGAGGTGCTTAAGGTTAGAGACGTCTGGCTTCTAGGCTTCATAACCACAACAGCTAATATGCTTTGGTACGGTGTGTCAGGCTGGCTTCCCTACATTCTTGTAGAGAGGGGGTTTGATGAGGCGACGGCTGGGCTGGTGGCTACACTATACACTTTAACGTCGGTGCCTGCCCTCCTGCTTTTCCCATCTGCATCAGACCGCCTTGGCTTAAGGAAGCCTCTGATCTCAGCCCCTCTATTAGCGCTTGGTCCGATAGTCTACTTTCTTCCCCAAACTTATCAGCCTACGATCTGGCTCCTATCAGCCCTATTCGGCATATTGGTGTCAGGGGTCTTCTCCCTCATGTTTATAGTTCCGGTAGAGCGTGTAGGTTTGGTGAATGCCGGAGGCGCTATGGGATTAACATTGTCTATAGGCTACATAGGTGGGCTGGTAGGCCCTTGGCTTGTAGGCTATCTTAGAGACCTCACAGGAGCCTTCTGGTCTGGCTTCCTATCTATGGCAGTAGTCAGCGAGGTTGCCCTGCTACTTTCTCTACCGCTAAAGGAAACTGGTGGAGGCGGTCAGCCAACCTTCGCTCAAAGGCGAAATTCTACGATCTGAGAATGCGTGGAATGGTTAGCGAGGCTCGCTGAATCATCATCTGGTTTAGAGGTTTGCTAACCCCTAGCATTCTGGGGCTACCAACGTTGTGACAGAAAGCTGAGTTCTCCCATACAGGAGGCGCAGAAAAATGTGAGATAAAGATTCGACATAGAAGATAATATCTCACTCCCATGTGCCATATACCACTTCCTTGTTCGACTCAAGCAGGTTTAACAGTTCGCTGTATATTGGGTTTCCTCCTCGTTTGTTTTGTAGGTGGTTGTATGCGCTCAGCGCTGCTTTCGCGCCTTCTCCTGCTGAGATTACTATCTGCTTGTATGTGGTGTCTGTCACATCTCCTGCTGCGAATACTCCTGCTCTGCTCGTGCAGCAGTTTCTATCAACCTTCACCTTACCATCTTCATTTAGCTCGACGAACCCCTTTAGGAAGTCTGTTTTGGCTTCGTAGCCCAGTTCTATGAATAGGTGGTCTACCTTTACTTCCCTCCTGTCTTCTCCAAACGGCCCTTGGATGATGATCGACTCTAATCTGTCTGAGCCTCTCACCTCAGCTACTGTGGATAGGGTGATGAGCTCGACGTTATCTTTGCCTTCTAAGAGTTTCTTCGCATCTATCGGTTCACCTAAACCACCCCACCAGTAGATGAGGTAGACTTTCTCAGCGTTCTTGGAGAGTAGGGCTGCGGATTGTAGCGCTCTCGCTCCGAAGCCCACTACAGCCACAACCTTCCCCCTACATCTATCCAAGTCGCAGTAGGTGCAGTATGAGACGCCTTTACCCTCGAACCTCTCCTCACCAACACCCAAGCGCCTAGGAGTTTCACCAAAAGCCAATATTACACAATAACCCTTGACCTCACCCCTTGTCGTCTCGAGGTGAAAGACGTTGCCACCATCCTCCCAAATACTACACACCTCACCAAATAGAAACTTTGCACCAAACCTCCTAGCCTGCCGCTCAAACCTACCCATAAGCTCCAAACCACTTATCGACAAGAAGCCCGGGTAGTTCTCTATACTCCTATATGAGTAGGGTGAGTTTACAAGAGCCCTCCCACCTATCTCCCTCGTCACCACAAGAGTACTCAAACCAAGCCTCGAGGCGAATATAGCTGCTGACAGCCCAGCACCCCCACCACCCACAACCACAACATCATAAACACCACTCATCTTCGCATCAATCAAAAATACGAGAAGAAAATCGTACTATTAAACTTTGTTATAGAATATTCGATACTGACAAGATAAGGTTGGTTAGGGTTGGGTTAGGGGTTCGTAGATGATTCTTCCCTTCTCATCTACTTTGACGTACATCATTTGGCCTTTCTTTATGTTGAGTTTTTCTCTGATGCT
>Ga0080004_1098759_pt1 | contig 12045 bp, 12 predicted proteins | sample WasSprMetagenome_FD_69207 | JGI IMG/M metagenome (GOLD analysis project Ga0080004, IMG submission 69207) | Sulfidic aquatic microbial communities from Washburn Spring, Yellowstone National Park, USA - WS (SPADES assembly) (version 2) | ecosystem: Environmental > Aquatic > Thermal springs > Hot... | reverse complement strand
ACAAAGAGATAGAATTCGAAAAGGCTGGGGAAGCTGTTTAGCTATGCAAAAAATAAAAGTATTCTTTAGAACTTTTGGTTGCACTCTTAACCAAGCAGATACTCTTTTGATGAAGAAGTTTTTAAGCAAAGATTACATTGCAGAAGATTTAAAAACAAATGAAATCAGCGAAGAATTAAAAAAAGGTGTTGTTGTAGTTAATACCTGCGCAGTTAAGCTTCCAACAGAACAGAAGATTTTAAACTATATTTCAAAACTCGAAAAATCTGGAATAAAAATTGTTGTTGCTGGTTGCTTGGCTCAGGCTTATCCTTTGCTTATAAGAAAGTATACAAAAGCTCCTTTGCTTGGTGTTGATTCTCTTGATAGAATAAACGATGCAATTCAAGATTCGTTAAAAGGAAAATCTACAAACTACCTAGAAAGAAAAAGAATAGAAAGGCTTGAAGCTGAGCAATCTGGCTTAGTAGCAAAGCTTGCTATTCAAACAGGTTGCTTATCTTCTTGCTCTTTTTGTGCTACAAGGCTAGCAAGAAACCTTCTTTGGAGTGCTGATGAAGAAAAAATAATTCAAAAAATAAAAGAATTCGCTCAGAAAAACTTTAGAGAAATTTGCTTAACCGGCCAAGACCTTGGAGCTTATGGGGCTGAGAGAAAAACAAACATTGCAAGATTGATGAAAAGAATAGGTGAAGAATGCAAAGAGCTAGAGGACAAAATAAGGATAAGGGTTGGAATGATGAATCCTCAGCATGTTAAAAATTTTATAGATGAGCTATTAGAAGCTTATGATTACAAAATTTTTTACAAGTTTGCTCATTTGCCAGTTCAAAGTGGAAGCAATAGAATCTTAGCTTTAATGAGAAGAGATTATACAAAAGAGGAATTCTTAGAAGTTGCTAAGGCTTTAAAAAAGAAAGGAGTAGAAATTGCTACCGATATAATAGTTGGATTTCCAACAGAAAAGGAAGAAGATTTTGAAGAAACTTTAGGAGTATTAAAGGAAATCGAACCGATAGTTACAAACGTTTCAAAGTTCTCTTTAAGAAAAAATACCGAAGCAAGCAAGATGCAACAACTTCCAAATAAAATAATAAAGCAAAGAAGTGTTGAAGCAAGCTTGTTTGTAAGAAAGCTTCAATTCCAAAAAAACATAAAAGATGTTGGAAAAGTTTTCAAAGTTTTAATAACAGAAGAAAACAATGAAATAAAAGGAAGAAATCAAAACTATAAACAAATAGTAATAAAGAATGCAAAAAAGATTAAAGAAAGCTGGGTAAACGTAAAAATTTTCTCTGCTACTTCTACAAGCCTAATAGGAAAAATTGAAAATGATAAATAAACTAAAAGGTAAAAGAAAGCTTTAAAAATAGGTTTTTCGAAAAAAAATTGTGAAACCATGGGAAGCGAGGTAGTAAAAAAAATAATCCTTGGAATAAGCCTTTTAGGTATCTTATTAGCTCAAAATACTGGGCCAACGACTTTCACACCAGAAGCAGTTTCATCGCTACTTCGAGGTATAATAAATGGTATTAAGACTGTCGCAGCAATACTCGCAGTAGCAATGTTTGTGGTGGGAGGGATTCTTTACGCAGTTGGAAATATGTTAACTGGTGGAATGAAGCAAAGTGCTCATGGATGGGCTCAAGGACTTATAATTGGTGCTATTGTCGCAATAATTTTAATCATAATAGCAGAACCTCTTGTTAAAGCTATCGCAAATGCTTTTGGCCTATCAACACCGTGGTAATTGTATAAACTACGTTCACATCCCTTTCCTTTATTTTATTGTTTTATGTAATAAAAGAGTAATTCAAAGCTATTTGAAAAGAGCTTAAGGTTGAATAGGTTTTTGGAAAAATAATTTTGCAAATTGTAAAAGAATTCGGATAAACAATACTTGGAGCACAGCTTCCTGCGAAGGCTTTTGAAGGATATGTCGAAGTAACGTTTAGAAATGCGTTGCTTATGCTTATTTTTTGCCCGGCTTTGTTTTGAATCACAAAATAAAGAGTAGCATTTGTTGAATTTAAAGAAACTAATGCATCTGTACAAGGAAAAGCTGGTGAAATAAAACAAGAAAACTTTGCTGTTGGCTTTGGAAGTGCAAAAAATATTGCAACAAGTAGTGCAACAACTATAGTAACTATTACAATTGCCCAGCTATAAGTAAGTAAGAATTCAATCGCACTTTGATTTTTCATGATTAATTTTTGAAAAGAATTATTAAATTCTTTTCTGTAATTAATTTATGGATATTATCTCACTTTTCTTTACAATTTTCTTTTTCCTTATAATAGTGGCCTTTATCTTCTTGCTAACAAAATCCCTTCTAAAAATTTTCTTTGTTTTAGTTGCTAACACGATCGCCGGGCTAGTTGCGATATTTGTTCTTGACTATTTCGGAATAAAAATAACTATAACAACAGCAACTCTTGTAGCAATTGCTCTTTTTGGCCTGCCTGCTGTTGGAACTCTTCTACTTTTAAAGATTTTACCATAAAATATTTTAAAAAGAAAAAATAAATAAAATCGTGCAAGCTAAAAAAGGAAGGAAAAATGTAAAAGGGGAAAAAGAAAGACAAAAAGAAGAAAAGGAAGAAATAGAAGAGATGAAAAGAATTGCGAGAAAAAAAGCTACTCTTGTTTTGCTTGAAAAAAAGAAAAAAAGAATATTGCTTACTGGTGCTTCTGGGCATATTGGAAGGGCTCTCCTTGAAAAACTTTTAGAAAAAAATGAAAAAGTTGTTGCTTTAACAAGAAGAAGCTTAGAATATGCTGGAGAAAATGTTGAAAAGATAAGCGGCGATATTTCAAATCCTGATTTCTGCTTTGAAGTAACAAAAAACGTTGATGTAGTAATTCACCTTGCTGCTTTGGTTGGAAATTCTTATAGTGCTTCCGAACTAATGAAAGTAAATGCTCTTGGTACAAAATATCTCTTAGAAGGTTCTTTAAAGAATGGTGTTGAGCACTTTTTGTTCTGTAGCACAATAGCAGTTTATGCAAAAAAAGTAAAAGGAGTAATAGATGAATCAACTCTTACATTAGCAAAAGATAACTATGGTCGTTCAAAAGTTATCGCAGAGTATTTTGTAAAAAATGCTCAAAAAGAAGGCTTGAACACAACAATAATTAGACCAGTAAATGCTTACGGAAAAACTTTTACAACACCATATTTTAAGGTTTTTAGATTGATAGAAGAAGGAAAAATGAGGATAATTGGAAATGGAAGAAACGTAATACCTTTTATAAGCATCGATGATGTTGCTGAAGCATTTATCAGAGCGATGAGAAACCCAATCGCTTATGATAAAATTTATCTTCTAAGCGATAGAATTCAACTTACTCAAAAAGAAATATTAGATTATACCGCTCAGCTCTTAAACGCACCAAAACCAAAACCAATAAGTGTTTCGTTAGCAAAGCTTGCATTTAAGCTTGGGCTAATAAAATTAACAAAAGACGAATTTGAGCTTTTCCTTAGCGATAGAAAAGTAGATACTTCAAAAATTTATAAAGAGCTAAACTTTGAACCAAAAATAAACATTTGGGAAGGAATAAAAGAAATGGTTGAACTTTACAAAAAAGAATTTTCTATCTGATTTCTTCATATTCTTCTTTCGGTTTTTTAAATAAAATATAGCGAAAAATGTTTGAAACATGAAAAATAAAAAACTTTAAAATTCCCCATTTCTTTACTCTTCTTTCACTAGAATAAACAAAAGCTTCTTTACAAAAAACAATCTTTCCATGCTTGCGAAGCCTTAAAGCAAGGTCCCAATCCTCAAAAGTTCTAAAATTCTCATTAAATCCTTTCTCTTTTTCAAATATTTTTTTTCTCACTGCAAAGTTCATTCCCATTATTATACTTCTTCTAATAAGAAAGCAAAATCTAACAAAAAAATCACTAACAAACCAATAACCAATTTTATAGAATAAGTTATTTGAAATTGGTTTTACTGGACCGGTTGCAGCAACTACTTTTTTGTCTTCAAAGATTTTTGAATAAGTCCTAAGCAAATTTTTTGGAGCAATCGTATCTGCATCTAGAAACAGTAAAACTTCTCCTTTTGCATATTTTGCACCTTTATTTCTTGCTACTGCTACCCCTTTTCTTTTCTCGAATATAACCTTCGCTCCAAAATTTTTTGCAATCTTCGGGGTTGAATCTGTGCTACTATCAACAACTATTACTTCAAATTCTTTAAAATCCTGATTTTTTAAGGATTCAAGAGTTTTTTTAATGTATTTTTCCTCATTCTTCGCTGGAATGATAACGCTTATCATTTACTTCTTTTGAATTTGTTTTTAAAAATTTTTTAGAAAAGTTTCTTTTGCTTTTCCTCAAAAATATCCTTTTCGCTTATCCCAAGTTCCTTTAAAATTTTCATCGCAGCTGGCAATACTTGGTGGTTTATGTAATATTTTGCATCGTAATCTTTTGCAAATTCTTCAAGAGTTGCCTTTTCAGAAATAGTTGAACCCTGCTTTGTTATTATATAACCAATCACGCTTCCTTCGATTTCTTCCTTTTTCTTTTTACCTTCCTTTATCGCTTTTAATGCTGCTGAAAGCTCTGGTGAAGTAACATCATAACTTCTCAAGTCTTTTCTTAACCTTGTATAGATTACGAGGTCTTTTAAATTTACTTTTCCTTCTTCTAGGTTTTTTATTATTTCTTTCAATGCCTTTATCGCTTCTTCTTTTTCTCCTTTTTTTAGAATTGCTTCAAGAACTTTTTGCTGAGCAATCTTTGCAATTCTTGACCAATCTCTTCTTACAAACTCGAAACCTCTTATCTTTATTTTTCCATCTTCAGTAAGAAGAGCATATTTTTTCTTCGCTCCAACCTCTTCTTTTGTTGTTTTCTTTGTTACAAAAACCCCTCTTGGATAAAAGCCTTCAAGTTCTAGTTCCATATCTTTTGGCAAAATTGAATTTACCTTTTTTGCAAAGTTTATCGCATCTTCTTTTGTTTTATCCTTTAGTTCAACGAATATTGAATCAGTATCACCATAAATAACCTTTAAACCTTCTTCTTCAGCTTTTTTCATTATAAGATTTATGTAGTATCTTCCATAAGCTGTAATGCTTTCTGCACATTCTTTTGAATAAAACCTACTTCTTGCATATCCTAAATAACCATAAAACGAATTCGCAACTATCTTTAAAGCTTGTGACCTTGCAAGCAAAATTGTATTCTCTGGATCCTTCTTCAGCAATTTTTTAACTTCTGTCCTTTCATCAAGAATTAATTTCAGAGCTTTTGGGATTGTTGCAAGGGGTTGCTTCCTAAATTTTGTTCCATTTGGTGCGATGAAAAATTCTTCTGTTTCTTTTGCTTCTGCTTCTTCTTTTTGGCTATTTTCTTTTACCAAAGAACTTGGGCTTATATTATGAGAAACGATTATTGAAGGATACATGCTTCTAAAGTCAAAAACAACTATGTTGCTATAAATTCCTGGTTCTGGTGTTTTTACAAAAGCTCCTTTAAATTGAGTTTTCATTCTCTTCTCGATCTCTTCTTTTGTTGGTCTGTTTGGCACAACTTCGTTATTTTCAAAGCTTTTTCTAATTAAAAATAGCTCAACAAGCTGACCAGGAGTTGAAGGAACAACTTCAAAAAGTGAAAAGCCAACAATTCTTGCAAGCTCAATTTCTATTGGTAAAAAGTTATTTGCGATTTCCATTAAGCTCTTTGAATCATCCAATGAATACTCACAAAGCTTATCGATCTCGTTTGAATCCCAATATTTATAAATATCGCTTTTTTCTATTGTAACTTTTTTCTTTCCTGTTAGCTCTTCATAAACTCTTTCTAAGGTAAAAGAAGTCAACTTTAACAAATGTACCTGTGCTCCAACGGTTGATAAAAATTTGATTGCATAATAAAAATCTATATTCTGCTTTCCTGGAATGTTTATCGCTTTTACTAATCCCCTTCTTTCTATTTTATAATTTGGCTCTACACCAATCTCAAGCTCTATTCCAAGCTTTTTTGCTCTTTGCTTCAAGTAAGGAAGGTCAAAAAGAAAAGAATTGTAACCAATGAGAATATCGTATTTCCTTGCTTCTTCACAAAATCTCTTTATAAGCTCTTTTTCATTTTTTACAACTTCAACAAAATCAAGTTTTTCTTTTGGTCTTTTTGTTGTTAGAACTTTTGCGCCTTCTTTTGTAGAGAAGCTAATCATTATTATTTCATCTTTTTCTGGGTCTGGCTCTCTTTGTGGATTTCTAACTTCAATATCAAAGCAAAAAGTCTTAAGTTCGATTTCTTTTTGTATCTCCTCTTCCTCTTCTTTGCTAAGCGGTTTTATGCTAATCAGCTCCTTATTATCATTTATCTCAAACTCATAAGCTCTTAAAGGAAACAATCCTTTTTCCATCAAATATAAGCGATTAAAAGGGATATCTGCTCCGTAAACATTAAAAGGAAGTTCCTCTCTAGCATATTTTGGATGAGTCACAAAAACTTTGCAAAGTTTCTTCTTTTCTCCAAGAAGATATTTTTCAACTTCCTCAACTTTTATAAATTTCCCAAAACTTTCAATTTGTGGTTTCTCCGCTTCTACATAAAAATAATAAAAGAAATTCTTATCGTAAGCTTCTATAGTTGAATCTTTTGTTTTAAAGAAAACTCTTGCAACCGCAACGTCAACATCTCCTTTCTCAATCGTTTGATAATCGGCATCTATAAGTATTCCTTTCATAATATTTATTTTGGAAAACAAATATAAAAAACAAATTAAAAATAAAAGCATGGGAAAAGCTCTAATAGTTGTAGCTCCAAAAAACTTTAGGGATGAGGAAGTAAACTATTTAAAAATGGTTCTTCAAAAAAACGGAATCGAAACAAAAATATTAAGCTTCGGAAGCAAAGAATGCTACGGTGAGCATGGTGCTGTTTTAAAACCGGATGTTTTACCCGAACAAATAAATCCAAAAGAATTTGATGCTGTAATAATAACGGGTGGAAAAGGAATAGAAGAATATAGAATGGATTCCTTCTTACCCCTTTTAAATCTAGTAAAACAATTTAATGAAGAAAAAAAGCTAATTGCTGCTTTCTCTGAAGGAATCTCTGTTGTTTTAAGAGCGAATGTAATAAAAGAGAAAAGAGTTGCTACTCCTAACAACGAAATAAAAGAAATCGTAGAAAAATATCATGGAATACCTTCTGCTCAAGCTTTTGTTGAAAGCGAAAATTTGATAACCGCAACAAAAGCCGCTTTTATTTCAGAAGTAGCTAAGAGAATAGCTGAAAAGATTCTATGAAAAAAGAAGAAATATTAAAAAAGGGAAAAGTTGAATTACAAGTAAAGAGATTTGGACATTTAAAAAGAGAAATTTTTGAAGTTAAGTATGAAAACCTCCCAAACGGAAAGTATCCTGTTCTATTTTTGGATAAACCAATAGAACTTAGTGAACTTTGTAGAATTGCAAACGAAACTGGGTTACCAGTAAAAGCGAAAAACGGAATTGCTTTTCCAGAAGGAAAATCAGCAAAAGATTTTTTAGTTCAATAAATAAACAAAAGAAATAATAAGCAAAAAAGGAAAAGAAAGCAATGGAAGAAGTAATAATAATTCCTTGTTACAATTCTTCAACTACGATTTTAGAGTTATTAAAAAGAATAAGAAATGTTAGCAATGCATTCATAGTAGCAATAGATGATGGAAGTAAAGATTCAACTTTTTCAATCTTAAAAAAATTTAAGGATAAAAATTTCTTGGCTTTAAAGCTAAACAAAAATCATGGGGTTGGCTATGCAACAAGAATTGGTATAGAAATTGCAAAAAAACTAAAAGCAAAGAAAGTTTTAACACTCGATGCTGACCTTCAGCACCCGCCAGAAAAAATACCAGAATTTTTTAAAGCTTTAAATAATTATGAACTCGTTTTGGCTTATAGAAAGTTTGGAATAAATAAAGGAATAATAAGAGAAATCGGCAACATATTGCTCAACCTAGAACTAAACCTCCTATTTTTTAAGAATTTTAAGGATTCACAATGTGGAATGAGGGCTTTTCGCATGAGTGCAATAAAGGGGATTAAATTTGAAGAAGATGGCTATGAGTTTATAAGCGAATTTATAATAAAACTTCGGAATAAAAAATATAAAGAAATACAAATACCGGCAATATATGAGGAATTTCCTTCACCGGCAATAAAAAGGGGAATAAAGATTTTTCTTTTTATTCTTCGTCAACGTTTCTCTTCTTTATTTTGAAAGAATTTCTTTACAAGCTCTGACTTATTCAAAAGTTTCTTATTCAGCTCCTCCCTTTCTTGTGGACTTAGAACTTTTTCTAAAACATATTGAGCAAAAGTAGAAGAGATTTCGCTTACTCTGAGAAGAATTTCTTGAAGTTCTTGAGCATTAAAGCTTTTTTGATAAGGTTCAAGAATCTCAACTCCAAAAGGGGAATACTTTATAGCAATATTAAGAAGGGGAAGAAACCCTTTTGCAAGAACAGTTACCTCTGCGTTTGTTGAAAAAAGTCCATTATTTTCAATTGGTTCATCAATTGTACCATAAGCATAAACAACCCCTTCTTCTTTCAAAATGTTATTGCTTATAAGGTCTAGCATTAAATCCTTAAGAATTTCTTTTTTGTTGCTGTGAACATCAAAATAAAATTTTGCTAGTACTCCTCCTTTTTCTATAGTTTCCTTTTTTATTCTCTCTGCTTCATTCATAATTCTTTTTTTCATTTATAGTTTTTAACTTTTCACATACCCAAATTTATTTTCGCATGCTTCTTATCATTTCTTCAGCTAAGGTTTCAGCAACTCTATGCGCGGTATCTGCTTCTTTGTAGTTATCTTTAATTATTATTGCTAAAAATTTTGCTAGTTCTTCTTTTAGCTTGGTTGGCTCTTCTTCCTTCATAGTTATTCCTATGTATGCTATATTACCAAGCTTGAACCAAGCAATTTTATTTTTCTCTTTACGTTTGGTAAGTTTCAACATTCTCTCCCCAAAACTTTTATTTTGATTGCTTTAAATATTCTATCATTCACTAACAGTAAGTAGTAGTAATGAAAAAATAACAGAAGGTTTTAAAAACTTAGATTGCAAAAAAACTTATGTGAAGGTGATGTCCTTCCAAACAATCTAGAGGAACTTGTTCTCTCTTTTGGTAAATGTAAGTATTTAAACTCATTATTTTTAATTAAAAAGGTGAAAGAATGGTAAAAGTAAAGGTTATTGTAAAAGATAAAGAGTATGAAGTAGAAAAGGGGAAAAGCATAAAGCAATTCTTCGATGAACTAGGAATAGAAGCAATAGTAGCTAAGCTAGATGGGGAAGCTGTTGATCTTTCTACAAAAATCACTAAAGATTGCAAAATAGAACCTTTTGATTTTAATTCTGAATTGGGAAGAAGTGTTTTCTTCCATAGTTGTGCTCACTTATTGGCTTATGCTGTAAAAGAGCTTTTTGATGTTAAGCTTGGAATCGGTCCTGCAATTGCTGAAGGCTTCTTCTATGATTTTTATATTAATAAAAGCTTTTCTCAAGAAGATTTGAAAAAAATAGAAGAAAAGATGAAAGAAATCGCTAGAAAAGACTTAAAATTCGAAAGAATGGAAGTAAGCTACGAAGAAGCCAAGAAAATGCTAAGCAATGAACCCTTTAAGCTAGAGCTATTAGAAGAACATAAAGAAGAAAAAATAAGCTTTTACAAGCTAGGAAGCTTTGTTGACCTTTGCAAAGGTCCCCATATTTATAGCACTTCTCAAATAAAAGAAATTAAGCTTCTCTCAACCTCTACAGCTTATTGGAAAGCAAACGAAAACAATCCAATGCTTCAAAGAATATATGGAATTGCTTTTCCAAAAGAAGGAATGCTTGAAAAATATTTAAAAGAACAAGAAGAAAGGAAAAAAAGAGATCATAGAATAATTGGTAGAGAACTTGGACTTTTCTATACTCATGAACTTGTTGGTGGGGGTTTAATACTCTATCCAGAAGAAGGAGCAACTTTGCTTCAGGTTTTAAAAGATTTTTGGCTTAAAGAGCATATAAAAAGAGGTTATAAGCTTGTAGTTACTCCTCATCTTGCAAGAGCAGAACTTTGGAAAGTTTCTGGGCATTATGATTACTATCGAGAGAATATGTTCTTGTTTAAGGTTGAAGATGAAGAATATGGAGTAAAGCCAATGAATTGCCCATTCCACATTCTAATATTCAAAAGAAAAACAAGAAGTTATAGAGAGCTTCCTATAAGATATTTTGAGTTTGGAACTGTTTATAGAAACGAACTAACTGGAGCATTAACTGGTTTGTTTAGAGTAAGAGGATTTACTCAGGATGATAGTCACATTTTTTGCAGAGAAGATCAATTAAAAGACGAGATAAAAAACCTTCTTGATTTCCTAGACTTTTTAATGAAAAAATTCGAGCTAAACTATGAAATAAAGATAAGCACAAAGCCCGATAAAGCACTTGGAACTCCCGAACAATGGGAAAAAGCTACAAATGCATTAATACAAGCAGTAAAAGAAAAAGGGCTAAATTATGAAATAAGAGAAAAAGAAGGTGCATTTTATGGCCCAAAGATAGATGTCTTAATAAAAGATGTTTATGGCAATGAGTGGCAAGGACCAACAATACAAGTTGACTTTAACTTACCAGAGAGGTTTAACGTTACTTATGTAGACAAAGATGGAAAAAAGAAAAGGGTTGTTATGGTCCATAGAGCACTATTTGGAAGCTTAGAGAGAATGCTTGGAATATTAATAGAGCACTATAAAGGAGATTTTCCAGTTTGGCTTTCTCCAATTCAACTTGAGATAATACCAATGTCTGAAGATTATATAGATTTTGCTAAGAGCATTGAAGAAGAGCTTAAAAACAAAGAAATAAGAACAGAATTGAACTTAGAGGATGCAACAGTAAACAAGAAAATACTTGAAGCAACACAAAGAAAAATCCCTTACGTAATGCTAGTTGGAAAAAAGGAAAAGGAAGAAAAGGTATTCACATTAAGAAGAAAAGATGGAAAACTAATAAAAGCAAATCTTGAAGAAATAAAAAAGATTTTTGAACAACAGTAAAGCAAAAGTAAAGTTTTTTAAATTTTTTTTCAAAAGAATATTATGAAAAGAAGCGTAAAAGTTATAAAAAAAGAAAAGAACAATGAAAATTCTCTAATCTACAGGATAAAATATAAGTTGCAAGCTGCGATGGAATATTTAATGACTTATGGCTGGGCTATTTTGATTATTGCTTTAGCTCTTGGAGTTCTTTATAGCTTAGGAATACTAAATCCCCAAAATTTCAAACCACAAGTTTGTAGTTTAACTGCGCCTTTTTATTGCTCCGATCAGTATCTTAATACAAATGGTTTTCTTACTTTGAAAATTGCCCAAGGAAGTGGTTCAACTATCACAATAAATAAAATTGCTTGCGTAGACAAATCTCTTTTAGATCAAAGAGGTTTGCCTTCAAATCAGGCTTATTGGAGTGGTGTTGGAGTCTCTATACCTTCTGGTTCTCAAACACAAATAAGCAATATAATTTGTTATTCTAGCGGTGGAAAACAATACAATGGTAAAATTGGCTCTGTTTTCTCTGGTGCAATCATAATAAATGCAACTACCTCAACCGGCGCTAATATTTTTAGCGTTGGTGAGATAGGTGCACAAGTAAAGGTTTTAAGCACTTCGACATCTACCACGTCTACATCATCTACTACCTCTACTTCTACATCTACTACTTCTACATCTACTACCTCTACCTCTACTACCACAGCCCCTGTTGTAATAACAGTATAATCTAATAAGTTATGGCGCCTAATAATTCTGAGCGAAGCGAAAATTGTTTTTTGGTCCGTCCATTGTTTCTCTTCAATTGTTGGATAAGATAGTGTAACAGTAAAATATATATTTGTCTGAATTAGTAATATAGACAGTGAAAAGATGAAAATCTCTGAACTCAAAGCTGGAGCTTCTGAAGTCAGCATAGAAGGTACTATAAAAGAAAAGGAAGAAGCTAGAGAAGTTATAACAAAATATGGAAAAAGAATAAGAGAA
>Ga0080004_1131667_pt1 | contig 12048 bp, 7 predicted proteins | sample WasSprMetagenome_FD_69207 | JGI IMG/M metagenome (GOLD analysis project Ga0080004, IMG submission 69207) | Sulfidic aquatic microbial communities from Washburn Spring, Yellowstone National Park, USA - WS (SPADES assembly) (version 2) | ecosystem: Environmental > Aquatic > Thermal springs > Hot... | reverse complement strand
AAAGCCTAAGCAAGGCTAGGCACCAGTACTTCACTTTCGTTCCGCAGCAAACCATAACCTACATTGAGGAGTATTTGGAGGAGAGGGTTAAGCAGGGCGAAAGGCTTTGCAAAGACTCTCCGCTGCTGGGTTTTGATCCCAGAGGCGTTAAAAAGAACAAGTTCTTGAGGACAACTCTTGTGACGAGGGATATACGGGAAGCCATTTTGAGGGCTGGTTTCAGCTGGAGGCCCTATGTGCTCAGGGCTTACTGCGACACAAACATGATCCTAGCCGAATCAAAGGGCAAAATAAGCCATCCATACCTCCAGTTTATCATGGGGCATAAGGGCGACATTGAAGCCAGATACAGCACTAACAAGGGTGTTTTGCCGCCTGACATGATTGAGGACATGCGAAAAGCCTACAAGGAATGCGAACCATTCCTCAGCACAGCAACGCAACCCCTTGAACAGTCAAGCATAGTTAAAGAGGCTAAAATAGAAGCCTTAAAGAGTATGGCTAAAAGTCTCTTGGGAATAGACCTTGTTGACGTTAAGGTTGCAAGGGAAAAACAGCTTGGAAGAGAGCTAAACAAGGATGAGGAATTGGAGCTTTACGAGAGGGAGCTGAAAAGGCTCAGAGAGGGAAAACATAACCCTCAGAGGATAATACACGAGAAAGAGCTTGAAAAGTACTTGGCTGAAGGATGGCAGTTTGTAAGCATATTACCATCACAAAAGATCCTAATCAAAAAGGGCTAAGTTTTCGGTCTTTTCTTCACGAGAGCGAAACACTGATGTGCGTATTTGGATCTAGGGTTTCTTTAAGGGAGGCTTTCCAATCTCTTTAAGTTTTTCTTCAAGTCTCTTTCGTTTCTCTTCTGCTTTTTTAGGTTGTACATAAAAGTATTCAAAAAGCTCTTCAAGAACATCTAAAGTCCAGTTTGCCTCTTCTGGTTCAACGTCGACTATTAGTCCAGTCTGTTTAGATTTTATTGGATGAGCCGCAAAATTCCCAATAACTCTGACTGCATCCAAGTTTTCGGCAATCCTCGGAGGTAAATCCTTCACTACCTTTTCTATCTGCTCATTAAGATCTTTCCCTTTATATCCTCTTTCCGTTAAAAGATGTTGTAAGCATCTCCTCGAAAGTGCAGCGCTTGCTTTTTCACTAACCGGAAGAACTGCTGCTTCAAGGAAATCTTCTCGGATCTCTTCAGGTACTTCGGATGGAGCTGTCCTAACAACATTAAATGGATGAACCAGCCTGTATACAGGTGGTTTTTCTTCTATTTCTATCTTGGCCACAACTATCGGTTTTTTACAATTAGGACATTGAGAGGAATAAACGAAAACTTTCTCTCTTTCATCCTCACTTTCTGTTGATAATTTTGTATCGAGATACTGTATACCACCAGTCGGAAGAACAATTTTGCCCTCTCTAGGCGTGTTAAAAAATACGATATGTTGACAATGAGGGCATTTTCCGCTAGAACCTGCCTCGTAATGAGTAAATTGCGACAAATTATAAGTCACCACAATAAATTTGTCTGTTTTATTTTTTATGTTTTCCTCTTGTAACAAAAGTTGCCAAATATTCTTGCAATTATTTTAATCTTTGCTATGCTGTTATAAGGAATAATAACAGGGTTAACCGGTCAACCTTGCCTTAATGCGGCTTGATTTAAATCAGCTTAATGCACGAATAATCTCCTCAAATACACTTGTTGATAAACCTTATTTCGTTATGTATTTATCCATCTTGTTATAGTTTCAGACACCCTTCTTTCTTTCTCTGTGTCAGATTTCTCAATTTGTTTTTCTTGAGGTTTCAGTAGTTTATGCATGGTTTCTAGTTCTTTTGCAGTTGCATCGTAAATTTCGTCTAAGCGTGGTTTCCAGTCGTCGAGTCCAAGCATTTCTAGGGCTATGTTATCAATAGCTCGTTGAATAGAGTCGTGTTCCTTTAGGCGTTTAAAGAGAGGTTTTACGTCAAGTTTGCGAATTTTTTGGAAAAGTTCTTGTGCTTTACTTTGGGCTTCTTGCAAGTTTTCGAACTTTGGAATGTGGATGTGGTTCCATACTTGTTTTCCATGGAATGTAACCCATGCACCTTCAGTTTCAGCCATAAAAGCAATTAATTGTAGGAGGGTGATTGTGCTGTTGAGATATAGGGTCAATGTGGTTGCTATTGTAGTAGCTGCATTCGCATTAAGTAATGCAGATGTTGTTCCTAAAACTTTGTTTTGAGACAAGAATGCTGTCCAGAAAAGGTCTGGTGATGTTAACCTTACTTTTCTGACCAATAAAATGTTGCCTGAGATCTTTTGGTGGGCTGAATGAATATCGTTTGACGCCTTTATTACGTCATTTAAAGGGATAAGGCCAGCCAGTTTAAGATTTTCTTGAGGTATAGACTCTACATCTATTACCGCACGCTCTTCTTCATCTGTAATGTCCATGTGCCGAACTTTGCTGTAGGTTTTTAACGAAAGTACTGTTGCACTGTCTGGAATGTCAAATGACATTTTTGTTTTCCTAATTTTCAAACAGATATTTCCATCTTTTATACCATCTATGAAGAAAACCGTATTTGGACTCCTTGCGCCGTATCGGCTTGCAAAAAGTTTACGCGCAAACTTTTCTACGCCTTTCGTAGTAAATTGTCCAGGGTTGTATACTTTAATTTCCATTATTCCGTTTTTTACAAAATCTTTTATTGTTGGATTATCCTTTAAGCAGTTAAGTAATTCTAGGAGAATTGTGTATGCTTTTACCGTATTAAACCCTACGAGGGGTTTCAAATTGTTAATATGTCGCTCCACAAAGTTTTTCGCATCGAATATTTTAAGGGACGACATCTCCTCCAGATTCATCTTCATTTCAGAAGAATTGTCAAATTCCAGAATTTTATAAGCTAAATCGTCTATTTTATCACGTAAATCGTCTAATTTTTTCTTTATAACTGATAGAACAAGCACTTTGCCGCTTTGACCTTTGTGTAAAACTATCAAATAATCGCGGTAATGTGCTGATTCGCTAAATGCAACTTCAGCAGCAGTTCTTACGATGTATCTGATCTGGTATCCTTTTGAAAAAAGATATTCTCTGACGCTTTGAGCGGATTTTCCAACGAAGAATTCTTCAGGTATTACTATGGCAAGGGATCCGTTTTCCTTCAATAATTTATCTGCTGCAACTACAAAGTATGCCCAATATCCAGTTTTCCCCTTAACCTCCGGGACTAGTTTCTCTAAGTCTTCGCCTTTTGCAGGAATACGCTCCCTTCTTGTAAAAGGTGGATTCATTATAACAATATCGAATTGTTCTGGTATTATTTCCTCTTTCATAATTTCTATCCATCTTGTTATTGACTGGTCAGTTCTGTTTGGCGGGTCATTTGTGCTTTCCCTTTTTTGCGCCGATTGAATCATGGTCTTTATTCCATCTTGGCTAAGCACGTGGGGCTTTATTGGGACATTTACGTTTTGGGCTGTTAAGTTCATTGAAGTCATATGGAAAGCGAAGTGCATTACGTCTATGCCGTAAATGTCGTTGAGCAAATGTTTGTGTAGCTCGTCGCGGTTTATAGGAGGAGCTAGTTGTGCCTTCCTATGGTAAGCCTCGACCAAAAGCGTTCCGGAACCGCAAGCTGGATCTAGAACCTTGGCGTCCCAACGGTCTATTGCAAGGATGGCCAATAATTTAGCAGCTTCTGGTTTCGTATAAAATGCGCCGAGGTTCTTTCTGGTTTCTGGTGGTATGGTTTCATGGTAAAGCCTGCCGAATAGATCTTCCCTTATGTGTTGAGGGCGAAGAGCCTTTAATGTTGAGACGATCCGTGCAATGGAATAAACTATTCGGTAGTCTCCGCGGAGAACGGGGAAAATGTCGAATCCAAGTATGTGTTCATAGGTTTCTCTAGCCTTCTTTAGGGTTTCATCTAAAATGTCAAGGTACTCCTTTGGCGGATTTAATGGGTCAACTTCTGGAAGCTTAGCGTATCCAAGCTTCTCCGATATAATGTGATAGAAAAGAAGCTGATTCACAAGAATGTAAGCCGTTATATCTGCAATGTATAATCTCGCCTCATCCTCTTTAATGCCAGAAAAATCCTCAAGTAAGCTCTTATATATGTCAAAGCGTCCAACAACAGCCATAGCACTGTCCAAAACAGGCTTCTGAGAAAGGTTCTGACGCAAATAACCGGCAATCTCGCGAATAGAGTCTCTCGCTACCTCAACAACCAAATCATAGCTAACTTTAACCTTTTTAGTTTCAAGCCAGTCTTTAAAAGAAGTCGTAAAAATTTCTGCTAAATCTTCTAATGTAAGCTCTCTTCTATCTGCTAGCCAATCCGTTAGAAAAAGAGCTGAAACCTTTATTCGTGAATAATTACGCTCTAACTCGCTAAGAGGGATATCACGCACATAACTTGGAAAAAGCAAAGCCACAGCATTCCGCGTTCCAAGCTTCCGTGCTTTCTGGTCAGCATCTATAATAGCTTTTGTCAACTGAATCTCAGAATCAATCTTAACTTCAGAAATAACCTTAGCACCATCACCCTCAAAAACTAAATCTGGAAAACGCTCATCCAAACCAGTCTCAGAAAAATAACGCCAGCCAAACTTCTCAAAAACCCTTCCAATAAAGGGATAAAGGGTGCGCTCAGTAATCCTGCTCGACAATCAACACCACCAAATCACTGTTATCATAATTTACTAATAAACAAAAAATCACAATTCCCAATTAAAACTTCCGTTATCAGCGATTAATAGAAATAGAATTTTATTAAAGGAAAAATTAGGTATGTTGGCGTTTTCTTTTTGTCTTCAAAACGGCTGTTGCAAATAAGGTTGTCAGCATGAATAACGCGAGGATTATTCTTGATGGGAATTCTGGTATTACCCATGTTCCTTGTATTGTGACTTCATACGTGCTTCCATGAGTGAAAGTGAAATATATGAAACTGTGAGTTGTGTTTCGGGTTGCTATGTATGACCAGTCTGTTCCATTAAGCTTTAGAGTCCAGGGTTCGCCTTTGAGGAGTGTCTTTGGGATTGTTACGTTGCAGTAACCTTGCATTCCTGATTCTCCTCCAATTGTAAAGCTGAGCGTAGCAGATGGTTGGTCAAAGCTGAAGTCTATAACAGTGGAATTTGTGAATACGCATACGGGGTAGTTGACACCTTCCCATGTGGCGTTGAACGTGAACTTTGTCGGCCTCCATGTTTCTGGCGGGTATGACCAGCCGAGGTATCTGCCTATATCCGGTTTGGCTATAGCCTCTTCAACCGTGTCAACTTTTACTGCACCGTAGGCGTGTATTATGCTTCCGTTGCCAAGGCAAATGCCAACATGGCCATATTCGTTCCCGCCCTCTCTATCAAAGAATATAAGCGCCCCTTTTGGTGCTTGCAGCCAACCATTCGGCTCCTGATTGAAACGGTAAAACTCTCTTGCCCCGTCAATGGCATTATAACCAGCCTCTCTCCCCTCTTCTTGCATAAACGCATTTGCCACGAAACGCATGCAAAGCCCGCTCCAATCGCTCCTGCCCAAGCGTTGCTCAGCCCATTTTATGGCGGCCTCAGCCCAATACGAGAAACTTTGAGGCGGTTGAGGCGGCAAAGGAACAAGTTCAAGCCAGTCCTCAGCACACCAGCCAACCACGTCAACACTATAGTTTATCTTCCACCAAACATATCCATCGGCCTCTACAGGGCCGTCCAAAACCAACCCTTTATTTCCTTTAATCATAGTGTCGATCAACGCATAGCTTAAGCCTGGTCCTTCTCTGACATGTAGATCCGCTATCGTCCAAACAGAGTTGCCAACCACAAATTTATATGATGGACCTGGAACCCAAGGGTTCATAAGCGGATATCTGTCAGTATTGTTTGCATCGATAACGTATGGCGTGTCACCTATACCGTCGCTTCCAGGCTGGTCTTGATCTGGACCGCTGAACTCGTCGACACCTGTGTAATTACTCCAAAAGTTTCCTCCTGAGGGGTAGCCGTTATCCCAAATATTCGAAGAATTGTATATGTATATTTGATCCTTATTTGCTACAAAGTTATTGTGATAAATGTTGTTCCCTGACGAACTAATTATCTCCATATGATAAAAGTATCCTTCTGGGGCAGTCATATTTACGTTATTTTGAATTATGGTATTGTTATCAGAGCCCCACCAAAGCCAAATGCCATGTCCTTCGATTATAGTATTCTGTTGGATCGTGTTATTTGAAGAATAATATAATGTGATTCCTCCAACTTCAAGTATTTTAGTTATAACGTTTCTGGAGAGGTTGTTATATGCGCAAGAGCCAGGGTAATTGCCAGAGTTGAGGTAGATTCCATAAACTCCGAAATCCTTGTTTTTTACTCCTATATAATTGTTATCCAGAATATTATATGAAGACATTTCAAGCCAAATCCCAGCCCAATTATCTGTTAAATTATTTCCAAATACGTTGTTATTATTTGAATACCACGATAACAAAATTCCCTTAGAATTATTTGATATGTCATTATAAGAAATTTCACTGTAGCCTGAGCTGTATAATGCGATACCCACACCCTTATTGTCGGTCACGTTGTTTTCCGATATAACGAAACGGCCTCCAGTGCTTTCAATTCCCGATCCATTATTGTTTGCGATATTATTTTTAAATATAAATGCAGTTGATGGATAAATTAGATAGATGCCGCTTTCGTTATTTGCTATTATCTCGTTTTCGCATATGGTGCCTGTGAAATGTTGATAACTGTAAATACCTACTTTATTGTTTGCTATGCGGTTTCCAGTTATATTGATATTCGTAGACCAGTCAAGGTGTATGCCATGTTCGAATCCTTCAATTGAAATATCTTTTATTTTTACAGCACTTTTAGATGGAAGGTTTATTCCGCTTCCAATTCCTGAACCTAAGAGAAAATGCCCCGCACCATCAATCGTTACATTATCCCTTTCCACAACTATTCCAACGCCAGGACTTGCAATGTTATCAATTAACGTATAAGTTATGTTATCAGATGTTATTATTGGTGCGTCAGATGGATCAATACTTCCGTCAGCTCTAATATAGACTGTTCCGGTCCATTCACTCTTAACTTGCTGGAAGTTTAACATCAGCATTAACATGCTTGTTATAAGTAGAGTTAGCATAGCCACAGAAGCAAATTTTTTAATCAAACTCTTATCCCTCAAAAAACATGAATTAACCAAAAGTTAACTTAAATTTTACGGGAAATTCTTTTACCACCGTTTTTTGTCGCTGCTTTAAGAATTACTTTCTGTTAAGAGACACCAACAGAAAGCTTTTTCTCACAACAACCTTGCAGGATTGGATGTTTTTGAATTTCAAATGCTAAAAACTTCAATATTCCTAATAGGATTAGAATAATGCGGAGAGGATGGATGGGAATCTTTTACTCAAATTCTTTATCCAGTCGCTTAGGAGCGTTGCGAATAATATTAGAACAGTGTTGGCCAGAATAACGGCGACTATTATCCGCGCGCGATACCATGTAATCCAGAATGCCGAGGAATGGGCTGAAATTTGCAAAAAATGTTTTCCACCAGAAATCAACTTTTCAAACACAATTGTTATTGCGGTTTTCACGAGTGAAAACCTACATCAGGTTTTGTTATAGAGGTTAAAGAAATCACCGACACAATCTTTAGAGTGGTTGTGAAGGTAGCTTGGATAACCTATGCCAGAAAAGCAGTTCTACAAGTGTTTACATCACCATTCCACATAATTAAGTTGAAAAAATAAACAAACCAATAACCTTTCAGACAGGTTGGGAAACAGGCGCGCACAAAAAGCCTAGAACTTGATTGAATCTTGAATAAGGATTTGCTATTCATAGACCTTATTTGGTTGAGGAGTCTAGTAAAACGTAATATTTAATACACCGTTTGCTCACATTAAAATGGGGAAAAGCATGGTTAGGCTTGGACATAGTCTTTTAGGTCCGAGTATTTATGCTACAAAATCAGATGGGCAACTAAGCTCTCAGTCAGCTTCTTCTCCAACGGCGATGTTTAAATGGAACACGAAAGCCGTCAGCCCTGCAATTTCAACTGTTATAATAACCGCAGCTACAATTGTTCTTGTTTTGGTGGCAAGTAACTATGCATATCAAACTTTAGAGCGCAATGAAGGATTAGCCGAGTTCGGTGTTGCCAAAAAAGCTATGCTCGCATTTGATGACGCCGTTAAAAGTATTGCATGGAAAACGAATTCTTCAAGGTCTGTTAGGTTTGTGGCGAGTTATGGGGCGTTGGAGCTGTTGCCAAACGCTTTAAATGTGACGGTCTTGGTGCAGGTTGGAGCCGACTGCCGATTTTTCACATTTCAAACAGGTTTGATTAGGTATTACACAAGTGTCAATTACGTCACCTACGGTGGAAATTATAAAGAATACATTTTGGGAGATGAAAAACCGGTGGTTTCGAGTACGCAGAGTGCTGGACAGATAGCCATTGAGCAGCAATCGAGATGGGTGAACGTCACTCTGGAGTATAGGGTTTGCGCGATGAAGACTTTTGAGGGTGAAGTCCGAGGAGAAAACTTAACCTACATCGACATTTACATTATAAAAATAGATGTTTCTAGAAGATCCAGCCTTACTGGGGAGCTTGACCTCAAAGCAAGGTGCGTGAATGTAGCTACGCCGCTTTCCGTCCAGTTTAGCGCGCAGCAGGAAAACACGCAAGCAATTGTTTTCGCCAGTTTTGGAGGTGGGCCGCAGCGTTCGTGGTCCACGGCTGTGAAGAAGGGAATAGTCGTCTTCAATTTTATCGTTTCCACAGTTAGTGTAGGCGTTTAGGGGGGAGTTAAACTGGCGGCGCCTACGATAAGCTATCTCATCTGCAGCATGGCGTTAGTTGTGTTGATCTTCGTTCTACCCGTATTCTACTCCTTTGTGGTTAATTCAATTCGGGTTGACGTGAAAGAGAGAGAGTTAAAGGAGATTGCTGACTACGTTGCTAACACCATTGAAAATCTGTACCTTATGGCAAACGCAACCAGCGGCCACGTTTTGCTTAAGAAGATGTTAGATCTCCCAGTATCCGTTGAAGGTTCATTTTACGTTGTTGAAATAGCCAGGGATGGAGACCGAGCTTCAAGCGTGAAGGCCTACATCGAGGATGATCTGGCTGTCCAGGCGAGCGCATGGCTTATCGGAGGGTTGAAGGTGAAGAATGGAGTTTCCGTCGAAAGCGGAAACCATACAATATTCGCATGGTGTGAACGATGCTTGGAGGCCGTATATGTTTGGCTGTCATGTGAAGCGACATAACAGGCTTAGCGGACCTCACAGCGACAAGGGAGGGATTTAATGAACCCGGTTTACGACCACATTGCTGCAATGGTTATCATAGGGTTAATTTTCGTTGGAGCCGTTGTAGTCCTGCCGGCATTGAACATGAGGGATTTACTGTCCATGGAACAGCTGCGGTTAAGAAACACGGCCATAAACGTCTTGAACAGCATTCTTTTGGATGCTGGTTACCCGAATGATTGGGGGTTAAGGGTTAACGGAACCTTCTACTTCGAAGCCGACGCTGTTAAGAGGTTTGGGCTTGCAAGCCAGGCCACTTCAAACTTTTACGTGTTAGACGCGGATAAAGTTCAGAGGCTGAATGTGAACAACCCTCTGGGTTTCATAAGCTACAATGATGCGCGTAAGCTGCTAAACCTTAAAGGGTACGGCTTCAGATTGAGGATAATGCCGCCCTTCAACGTCACAAACGTTGATGGCACAAGAATAGATGAGGCGCATACGCCTTTAACCTTCTTAAGCTCGACAACGCTGAACTGCGCCTTCAAGGTTTCATTTTTGGAAGGGACTCCCATCCCGAACGCCGTTGTAGAAGGCTACATTTTTTACTCAAAGGACAAGAGCTTTGAAATCTCTCCGATTGGCCCATCCTACACAGACGCGTTGGGAATCTTCTCAAAGCAAATAACGTTAAATCTTGAAAGCCCGGACTATGTTATTGTAATTTTAAGGGTGACGGTTTCAGATGCGGCTGCTGTCCTCGTTACAATGAGCAGGGACGCGTCAGTTTACGTCGCGGACATAAACATTGTTGGAGACGCTGTCGTTTTGACTAAGGCGAAGAAACCCTCAAATGAAGACGTCAAAATAAACCAAATCTTTGTTTACACAAGCGGCGGAGACCTCTATTCAATTTACAACGGCTCAAACCAAGACCACTTCAACACAGGCTCCGGGCAACATGCCCTTTGGAGCAGAACATTCGATGGGCTCCGGCAACTCAACCCCTTAGCCCTCATCTTCGACTTTTGGGCTACTGAGAATGGGCGGAGGGAGATCATTGTGGCAGGACCCTACAAGAACCTCTTAAACTATGGCGTTTCCAGCTATGGATGTTCATTCAGCGGAAACGGGGGAGTTGTTAAACTCGAGAGGGCTGTGGTGATAGCCGGAGCGATTTACACTTTTGAATTTTGCATCTGGAGGGAGTGACATGCAATTGAAAAGTAAAGCTGGGGGTCAAATGCGGGTTGTCGAGGCAATTCTTTCCTCACTCGTCATTTTGGATGCCCTAATATTCATCAACACTATGTCCACTCCGCCAAAAAGCAGGACGTTTGAACCATGTGAATTGGAAAGGGTGGGCTACAATGCCCTACACGTTTTAGATGAACGTGGAATTTTAAGGCGGTTCATATACTGTCAAAACGTTGCGTTTGGATATAACCTCCTCAAATCAGCCCTAAGGGTTTCACTGCCCCCTGACGTATACTTTAGCTTAACGATTTACAGCCTAGATGGTTTTGGGCGGCCGCATTTGGAGGGCGAAATAGTCTATGGCGAGCCTGAAATGTTTAAGGACTCAAGCGTGGTTTCCACGGTGACGTACGTTTTGGCAGGCTCTAATGCGGAATACGACCCGAAAATCTTGGTTTTAGCGCTTATCAGGAGGTGAAGGCATGCGCGGTCTAAGGAGGGCGTTTGGAAAGCGCTATCTAAATGGCGGAGGGCGAGGCCAGTTTGTGATGATTGCGGCTTTGCTAATTTCAACAATGATTGTTTCAATGGCCATGGTCATGTACTGCACGGTTTCTTATTATCGCCATGGTAGATGGGAAGAATACACCGGCGTTGTTGAAAATTTAAGGTATGAATCCAAAACCTTGTTAGAATTGGGTTTAGCCAATTACACTAAGACACTTTGCGAAAAGGGGTTTGCGGACAAAACGTGGATAAAAGGTCTGCTTGCACGCTGGACGGAAGATTTGCGGAGCACTTTCGCTGGGTATGGGTTGAACGTTCATTTCTTCAAGTCAACTAGACTTTTAAAAGTGGGCTCGTATAGCCGATATGTTGGTGACTTTATGAAGTGTTACTGGAACTTCCCAGATGGAATTTCAAGCTTCTGCGCAGAAGTTGAAATTGATATACCGAAGTTTGGACTTTACGGGTACAATGCAAGCTTTTTGGCCTTCACCTACGCCAATGTTGATGTCTCCTACATCAACGCAAATAAGCCTGAAATATCCAATATAAATGTGACGGTCATTCGTGAAGGAGAAGCCCCTGTAACAGATTTAAAAGTAACAAACTTTAATGTTCTCAGGTTTAACCCTGCGATTGATGATTGGGAAAACGTTACAGTAACCCGCGTAGACCAGCTGAAAGCCGGGACGTATAAATTAACATTTGCAAGCTCAATTGAAAAACCATATTACAAATGGTTGATAATAACTGTGCGGGACAACAGAGACATACATGTCAGATTATCAACATACACCTATATAGAGTTCAAAGTTCAAAGGGCAACTTTTCCGAGTAATAGGGCTTCAAGCGCAGATGAGATTTACACTTTAGAGTCGGGCATTGGAGGCCACTGGTTCTGGAACGGGAATGAGCTAAACGTGAGTGGAACAGAGGTTATGCCGCCGTTTCCACCAATACCAATTAAGCAGTTTAGGGTGAACGCCACCGAAAACGGGGATGATGGACCGCTTTCTCCCTCGCCATGCCAATACGAAGTTTGGGATAAGATAACATGGCATAGT
>Ga0080004_1131686_pt1 | contig 12056 bp, 10 predicted proteins | sample WasSprMetagenome_FD_69207 | JGI IMG/M metagenome (GOLD analysis project Ga0080004, IMG submission 69207) | Sulfidic aquatic microbial communities from Washburn Spring, Yellowstone National Park, USA - WS (SPADES assembly) (version 2) | ecosystem: Environmental > Aquatic > Thermal springs > Hot... | reverse complement strand
ATGGCCTCGCTGGCCATGCGGATGAGCCGGCGCCCGATGTAGAGGGGATCGGCACCGCCATCCAGCATGCGCACGAACCAGTAGAGGGCGGCGTCCGGGTCGGAGCCGCGCACCGATTTGTGCAGCGCTGAAATCTGGTCGTAGAAGGCATCGCCCCCTTTGTCGAAGCGCCGCCCTGGGCGGCGCAGCGCCTCCTCGGCAAAGGCCCGCGTCACCGAGCCCACCTTGGCGGCCGCAGCGGCCGTCTGGATCTGTTCCAGTAGATTGAGCAGGCGGCGCGCATCGCCATCCGCACAGCCGATGATGAGGGAGCGCGCCGCCGGCTCGAAGACAAGGTCCACGAGCTCACGGCTTGCCGCGCGATCGAAAAGCTCGTTCAGCTCCCCTTCACCAAGGGGGGTCAGCACATACACCGCAACCCGGGAGAGCAGCGCCGCATTCACCTCGAAGGAGGGATTTTCCGTGGTGGCGCCGACGAAGGTGATGAGCCCCTGTTCCACGTAGGGCAGAAAGGCGTCCTGCTGCGCCTTGTTGAAGCGGTGCACCTCATCTACGAAAAGAATGGTCTGGCGACCCCGCGCGAGATGCGATTGGGCGCTGGCGACCGCTTCGCGGATGTCCCGGACGCCGGAGAAGACCGCCGACAGGGCGATGAACTCCGCATCGAAGGCATCGGCCATGAGGCGCGCCAGGGTGGTCTTGCCCACGCCCGGCGGCCCCCACAGGATCATGGAATGCAGACGCCGTGCCTCGAAGGCCAGGCGCAGCGGCTTGCCAGGGCCCAGGAGATGCGCCTGGCCGATCACCTCGTCCAGGGTCCTGGGGCGCAGCCGCTCGGCCAGGGGCGCGCGGGGGGCGCTGGCGAAAAGATCACTCACCGATGACGTCCACCCCCTTCGGCGGGGTGAAGCGGAAAAGCTGCGGATCGAGGCGCGGATTGCGTTCCAGCCGCTCGAAGCGGATCAGGGTGCGGTTGCCCAGCCCGTCGGTCAGCTCCATCAGCCGCAGGCTGCCGCCGGCAAAGCCCATGCGGATGTGTTCGAAGGTGGTGTCGCGGGATTTCGGCACCGCCTCCAGCCATTCCAGCCCGTCGCGGCTGCCCGCCTCGCGCAGGGTGAAAAACTTCTCGATCTCGTTGTCCCCGGCAAGGAGCGCCGCCGGCGAGCTACCCAGCGCCTCGCCCAGCGTCTTCACCGTCACCTGCTCGAGGTCCTTGTCGTAAACCCACAGCCTGCTGCCATCGCCAACGATGAGTTGTTCGTAGGGCTTGTCGTAGGTCCAGCGGAAGCGGCCGGGGCGAAGGAACACCATGGTCCCCGAAGCCTGCTGGCGTATCTCCCCGTTTCGGGCCAGCACCGTCTGGGAGAACTGCGCCCGCGCTGACTGCGTCTCCCGCACGAAACTGCGCAGACTCTCGATGGCACCGGCATCAGCGGCCAGACTGATTCCCGTCAAAACAAGGAAAAGCAGGGTTTTTTTCATCCACGAAACCATTTTCACCACCAAAGTACCCAGAGAAGAGAAAAATCGGGGTGCGATGCCGTTTGCTCCCTGAAGGTCAGGGACCTCTGCGATAACCCCTTATCCCTCCCGCTCCGGCACCAGTACATCCCGGTTGCCGTTGGGCTGCATGGGGGAGACGAGGCCGGCGCGCTCCATCTGCTCGATGAGACGCGCTGCGCGGTTATAGCCGATGCGCAGTTGCCGTTGCACGCTGGAGATGGAGGCCCGACGGGATTTGAGCACGATGGCTACCGCCTGGTCGTAGAGGGGATCGGCCTCGCCGTCGGCCCCTTCGCCAGCCGCCTCCTCGCCTTCGGCCGCTGTGCCTTCCAGGATCCCCTCCACGTATTGGGGCGCCCCCAGCTTCTTCAGGTAGTCCACCACCCGGTGCACTTCCTGATCGGAAACGAAGGCACCATGCACCCGCTGCGGATAGCCCGTGCCCGGTGGCAGATAGAGCATGTCACCCTGCCCCAGCAAAGCCTCGGCGCCCTGCTGGTCGAGGATGGTGCGGGAATCCACCCGGCTGGAGACCTGAAAAGCGATACGGGTGGGAATGTTGGCCTTGATCAGGCCGGTGATCACGTCCACCGACGGCCGCTGCGTGGCCAGCACCAGATGGATGCCGGCGGCGCGTGCCTTCTGCGCCAGCCGCGCGATGAGTTCCTCCACCTTCTTGCCCACCACCATCATGAGGTCCGCCAGCTCGTCGATCACCACCACGATATAGGGCAGGGTGTCGAGGGGTTCGGGGTTTTCCGGTGTGAGGCTGAAGGGATGGGGAAGCGGCGCGCCGGCTTTCTTCGCCTCCAGGACCTTCTGGTTGTACCCCGCCAGATTGCGCACCCCCAGCGCCGACATCAGGCGGTAGCGGCGATCCATTTCCGCCACACACCAGTTGAGGGCGTTGGCCGCATGCTTCATGTCGGTGACCACCGGCGCCAGGAGATGGGGAATGCCGTCATAGACCGACAGCTCCAGCATCTTGGGATCGACCAGGATCAGGCGTACCTGCGACGGATCGGACTTGTAGAGGAGCGACAGGATCATGGCATTGATGGCCACCGACTTGCCTGAACCCGTAGTGCCGGCGACCAGCACATGGGGCATTTTCCCCAGATCGGCAACGACGGGCTTGCCGGTGATGTCCTTGCCCATGGCGATGGTAAGCGGCGAGCCCATCTCGTTGTACACCTCGGAGCTCAGGATTTCCGCCAGGCGGATGATCTGCCGTTTCGGATTGGGCAGCTCCAGGCCCATGCAGCTTTTGCCCGGAATGGTCTCCACCACGCGGATGCTGGCCACCGAGAGGGCGCGCGCCAGGTCCTTCACCAGATTGGTGATCTGGCTGCCCTTCACCCCCACTGCCGGCTCGATTTCGTAGCGGGTGATGACGGGGCCGGGATAGGCGGCCACCACTTTCACCTCGACGCCAAACTCCAGCAGCTTACGCTCGATGAGGCGGGAGGTGAATTCCAGGGTTTCCGGCGACAACACCTCCAGATTGCCCTCGGCGGGGTCCAGGAGGTACAGCGGGGGCAGGCCCGAATCCGGCAGGTCGGCGAACAGGGGCACCTGCTTTTCCTTTTCCACCCGCTTCGACTTGGGAATCTCCACCACCGGCGGCTCGATGTGGATGGGCTTGTGCTCGTCGAGGGTCTTTTTCAGCTCCTGCACCACCACCTCTCGCTCGCTTTGCGCCTGCTCCCCGGCCTTGCGGTCCCGCCAGTGCTCGATGCGGGTGGCGATGAAGTCGTAGAGCCACTCCACGGCGAAGCCGATGCGCTCCATGATGGTTAGCCACGAGGCACCGGTGAAGAGACTGAAGCCCACGCCGAACAGGGCCAGCAGGAACAGGGTGGCGCCGGTAAAACCGAAGGCCTGCGCTAGCATGTCGCCGATCACCGCCCCGGCAATGCCCCCGGGCGCATCGGGCAGGGAAAAGGGCACCGCGTAAAGGCGCAGGCGCTCCAGGGCGGAGCTTGCCAGGAGCATGACGAAAAAGCCGGTGCCGATGACGAAGAGGGGGCGCCGTTCAGTGAGCCCCACGCTCTCCAGCCGGCGGTAGCCCCACCAGACGAGGTAGCCGGTAAAGACGATGAACCAGTGGGCGGAGAAGCCGAAGACATGAAGCAAAAGGTCCGCGCTCCAGGCGCCGAAAGCGCCGCCCCAGTTGCGGACGGTGGCACCACTTGCGGCATGGGACCAGCCGGGATCGCCGGGGTGGTAGGTGAAGAGGATCAGGGCCACATAGACGGCAAGGGCGACGCTGGCCAGCCAGCCAGCCTCCCGCAGCACGAAGACAAGCCGCGTCTGCGGCACCGCGGGGAGGCCGGAAAGGGATTTTCTGCGCTCGCTCAGGGACATGGAACCACAACCGGGAAAAGTCCATTATCGCAGATTTGCGCCTTGCCAGCCCCCAATCGGCCTCGGCCCGGGGGAGGGGAGGAAGCGGAAGGAAACGGTGACGGAAGACGCGCTTTGCCCGAGAGGAGCGCAGCACCGGCAGGAGTCTGAGTCTGCCGGCACCGTGAGTTTGCCGGCACCGTGAGTTTGATAGAATCGTGGACTTTTCGGACCTCACAGGAGGATTTCCATGGCCACCAAGCACTGCTCCCTGCTCATCCTCGGTTCCGGCCCCGCCGGCTACACCGCGGCCATCTATGCCGCGCGGGCCAATCTCAAGCCGGTGCTCATCACCGGCCTCAACCAGGGTGGGCAGCTCATGACCACCACCGACGTGGACAACTGGCCTGGCGACGTCAACGGCGTGCAGGGGCCCGAACTCATGCAGCGCCTGCAGCAGCATGCGGAACGTTTCAATACGGAAATCATCTTCGACCACATCCACACCGCCAAACTCACCGAGCGCCCCTTCACCCTGGTGGGGGATGCCGGCACCTACACCTGCGATGCCTTGATCATCGCCACCGGCGCCTCCGCCAAATATCTGGGCCTGCCCTCGGAACAGGCCTTCATGGGCAAGGGGGTGTCGGCCTGCGCCACCTGCGACGGATTCTTCTACAAGGGGCAGAAGGTGGCGGTGGTGGGGGGCGGCAACACTGCGGTGGAGGAGGCCCTGTATCTGGCCAACATCGCCAGCCATGTCACCCTGATTCACCGCCGCGACACCTTCCGTGCCGAGAAGATCATGGTGGACAAACTCATGCAGCGGGTGAAGGAGGGTCACATCAGCCTGGAACTCAACAGCCAGGTGGACGAGATTCTGGGCGACAAGAGCGGGGTGACCGGTGTGCGCATCAAACGCAACGATGGCAGCAGCAAGGAACTCGAAGTCACCGGCGTTTTCATCGCCATCGGCCACAAGCCCAACACCGACATCTTCGTCGGCCAACTGGAGATGGAAAACGGCTACATCGTCACCCGTGGCGGCCGCAACGGGAACGCCACCGCCACCAGCATCCCTGGCGTGTTCGCTGCCGGCGACGTGCAGGATCACGTCTACCGCCAGGCCATCACCAGTGCGGGCAGCGGCTGCATGGCGGCTCTGGATGCGGAACGCTACCTCGACAGCCTGAAGTGACGAACGGCAAACCCGGCTGCCCGCCCACCGAGGCCGAACTCTTCCGCGCGGCCGTGGCCGGGGCGCGCCCTTTGCCGGACGACGGCCGCATCGAGCCGCGCCAGCCGCGCCTGCGCCCCATTCCCCTCCAGCGCCTCCTGGACGAACGGCGCGTGCTCACCGACATGCTCTCCGACGCCGTGCCCTGGGAAGACGCCGAAACCGGCGAGGAACTCCGTTATCTGCGTCCGGGACTGTCGCCCCAGGTGCTGCGCCGGTTGCGCCGCGGCCACTGGGTGATCGAAGGGGAGCTCGACCTGCATGGTCTCACCCGCGACGAAGCGCGCCTGCGCCTTGTGGAGTTTCTGCAGGCCTGCCGCAGACGCAATATCCGCTGCGTGCGCATCGTCCACGGCAAGGGCCTGCGCTCGAAGAACCGGGAGCCGGTGCTCAAGCACAAGGTGCGTGGCTGGCTCATGCAGCGGGATGAAGTGCTCGCCTTCGTCGAAGCCAGACCCTGCGATGGGGGAAGCGGCGCCGTCATCGTCATGCTGAAAGCGGCGCGGTGAAAGGGGCGCGCATCGTCCCCCCTGCCCCGGCGGGCCGCTTGAGCGGAAACGGGGCAGGATGGTTTAACCCGGAATGTGAGATGCCGCAGATGTTTGCCAGCCCTACCCGTCTTTACCTCTAGGCTCAGGCCGGTCTAATGGACAATATGGATTTAAGCACCCCTCAAGTTGTTCCGTCCATTCTGCGCCCATGTCCCGCCGCCTTGCCTTCGCCCTCTTCGTTCTCTTCACCCTGGTCTGGTTCGGCAATCTCGATTACCGCCACCTCATCCGCCCGGACGAAGGCCGCTACGCCGAAATTCCCCGGGAGATGGCGGCGAGCGGCGACTGGGTGACGCCCCGCCTCAACGGCATCAAGTATTTCGAGAAGCCGCCCCTGCAATACTGGGCCACAGCGGCGGCCTACCGCCTCTTCGGCGAGCACGAGTGGACGGCGCGCCTGTGGACCGCACTCAGCGGCTGGCTGGGCGTGGTGCTGGCCTGGTTCGCCGGCCGGCGTCTCTTCGGTGAAAAAGCTGGGCTGTTGGCCGCACTGGTGCTGGCCTCCATGAGCTTCTATGTCCTCGCCGGGCACCTGAGCTCCCTCGACATGGGGGTGAGTTTTTTTCTTGAGCTTGCCCTCATCGCCTTCCTTCTCGCGCAGACCGCGGACACCCCCGCCCGGGAGCGCCGCTTCATGCTCCTTGCCTGGGCGGCCGCGGCCTTCGCCCTGCTCAGCAAAGGCCTCATCGGCCTGGTCCTGCCGGCCTTGACCCTCATCCTTTACACCCTCATCACGCGGCAGACCACCCCCTGGCGACGGCTTCATGCGGCAGGGGGCCTTGCCCTTTTTTTCCTCATCGCCGCCCCCTGGTTCATCGCCGTCTCCCTGGCCAATCCGGAATTTCCCCGCTTCTTTTTCATCCACGAACATTTCGAGCGTTTCCTCACCCGCGTGCACGGCCGCTACCACCCGTGGTACGACTATATCCCGCTCCTCCTTTTGGGCAGCCTGCCCTGGCTTGGCAGTCTCTTTCACGCGCTTTGGCGCGCCTTTTCCACCGAAAAGCAGGGCACTGGCACTGGCACGGTCCGCCCCACGGCACCGGCCGGCCTGCCCCTCAAGCCCCGTCTTTTCCTGGGTCTGTGGGTTGTGGTGGTAATGGTGTTTTTCAGCCTTTCCCAATCGAAGCTGCCGGGCTACATCCTGCCCGTCTTCCCCGCTTTGGCGCTCCTCATCGGTGAGACGCTGGCTTCGGCCGACACGGCGTCGGCCCGCCGGCAGCTTTGGCTTGGCGCCGCTGTCTCAGGACTTTTGGCAGGTGCCGCCCTTTTCCTCTTCGAAAGCCATGCCGCTGCCGATCCCGCCCTCTACGGCCGGTACGGAAAGTGGCTTGCCGCCGGCGGAATCGTCATGCTCATCGCCTTTGTTGTGGCCGATCGGCTTTTGCGGCGGCGCCTAAACCTTGCCGCCTTCGTCACCGTCGCCAGCGGGGGGCTGCTTCTTGCCCAGGCCATCGTGACCGGCCATGAATCCCTCGCGCCCCTCAATTCGGGTTATGATTTCGCGCGCAAGCTGGCCCCGTTGCTTAAAGCCACCGACCGCCTCTATTGCCTGGGCATGTATGACCAGACGCTGCCCTTCTATCTGAAACGGACCTGCACCCTGGTGGATTACGAAGACGAAATGCGCTTTGGCCTTGAACAGGAGCCCGCCCTGCGTGGCCCGCAGCGGGCGGATTTCCTTGTCCATTTTCCCGCCGCCCGTGACGTGGTGGTGATCCTCTCCCCCGCCACCTATGGGGAACTGCGGGATCATCTGCCCCATCGGCTCCTGGTTTTCGACCGGGAGCACGTGGCCATTGCCCCACCCCGCCCATGACGCCCGTTGCCGCCTTTCTCATCTTCACCGGCGTACTGCTCAACGCGCTCGCGCAGCTTCTGCTCAAGGCGGGCACCAATGCCGTGGGACATTTCGCCTTCACCGTGGACAACGCCTGGCCGGTGGGGCTGAAACTGGCCACCCAACCCTATATCCTCGCCGGCATGGTGTGCTATGCCATAAGCCTCGTCATCTGGATCATGGCCCTGTCTCGGGTGGAGGTGAGCATCGCCTACCCCATGCTCTCCGTCGGCTATGTCATCAACGCCATCGCCGCCTGGTATTTCTTCGGCGAGGCCGTCACCCTCACCCGCCTTCTCGGCATCGGCATCATCATTCTCGGCGTCTATATCGTTGCCCGTTCCTGATGGAGTTTCTTCCCTTCACCCGTCCCTCCATCGACGAGGACACCATCGCCGAAGTGACGCAAGTGCTGCGCTCCGGCTGGCTCACCACCGGTCCCCGCTGCCAGGCCTTCGAGGCGGCCCTGTCCAGCCTTTGCGGTGGCCGCACGGTGCGGGTCTTCAGCTCCGGCACCGCCGCCCTGGAAACCGCCCTGCGCATCGCCGGCATCGGTGCCGGTGACGAAGTGATCACCACACCGCTCAGTTGGGTGGCCACCGCCAACGTGATCCTCACCGTGGGTGCGCGGCCGGTGTTCGTGGATGTGGAGCCGGCCAGCCGCAACATCGACCTCGAACGGGTGGAAGCCGCCATCACCCCGCGCACGCGGGCCATCATGCCGGTGGACCTGGCCGGGCTGCCGGTGGACCGCGACCGGCTCTATGCGCTGGCGCAAAAACACGGCCTGCGCGTCATCGAGGATGCGGCGCAGTCCTTCGGCGCCTCCTGGCGGGGGCAGTTTTTGGGCAGCTTCGGCGATTTCGTCGCCTTCAGCTTCCATGCCAACAAGAACATCACCACCGGCGAGGGGGGCGCGCTGGTTCTGCCCGACCCCGCGACCGCGCCGCTGGCGGAAAAACTCCGTCTGCAGGGCGTGGTGCGTCACCCGGATGGGGAGATGAGTGTGGACGTGCTGGGGGGCAAGGCCAACCTCACGGACATCGCCGCGGCCATTGGCCTTACCCAGCTCAGGCGACTCGCGGAATTCACCACCCGGCGGCGACAGCTCGCCGCGCGCTACTTCGAAAGGCTGGACAGAACCCTGGGCCTTGGCCTGCCGGTGGCCGACTTCGAGCAGAGCAACTGGCACATGTTCCAGGTGCTTCTGCCCCTCGAGCGCATGCGCATCTCCCGCGGCGAGTTCATCGCGCGCATGAAGGCGCGCGGCATCGGGATTGGCGTGCATTACCCGGCCATACACCGCTTCGAGCTCTATCGCCAGCTGGGCTGGCGGGAAGGGGATTTCCCCGTGGCAGAGGCGATCGGCCGCTCCATCGTCACCCTGCCCCTTTTCCCTGCGATGACGGAAGCTGACGTGGACCGGGTGTGCGCCACCCTGGCCGAGGTGCTGAAGGAGGCCGCATGAGGGTACCAGAGGTCTCGGTGGTGATCCCGGTCTACAACGAGGAGGCGGCCCTGCCTGCATTGTTTGCCCGCCTTTATCCGGCTCTGGATGGGCTCAAACGCAGTTACGAAGTGATTTTCGTCAACGACGGCAGCCGTGACCGTTCCGCCGCGCTGCTTGCGGAACAGTTCGAAAAGCGGCCGGACGTCACCCGGGTGATCCTGCTCAACGGCAACTTCGGCCAGCATCTGGCCATCCTCGCCGGCTTCCAGCATGTACGGGGCGAGCGCATCGTCACCCTGGATGCCGATCTGCAGAACCCCCCGGAGGAAATCGGCAAACTCCTCGCCCGCATGGATGAGGGCTTCGACTACGTGGGCTCCATCCGCCGCCAGCGCAGGGACAGCGCCTGGCGCCATTGGGCCTCACGGGCGATGAACCTGCTGCGGGAACGCATCACCCATGTGAAAATGACCGACCAGGGCTGCATGCTGCGCGCCTACAGCCGGCAGATCGTCGATCTCATCAATGGCACCTCGGAAGTGAACACCTTCATTCCCGCCCTGGCCTACACCTTCGCCCGCAACCCCACCGAGGTAGTGGTGGAGCATGAGGAGCGCGCGGCGGGGGAATCCAAGTATTCCCTCTACCGGCTGATCCGGCTCAATTTCGATCTGATGACCGCCTTTTCCATCGTGCCGCTGCAGATGTTCTCCCTCTTCGGTATCGCCGTCTCCCTGCTGTCGGCCGCCTTCTTCGTCTTCCTGGCCATTCGCCGCCTGATCGTCGGGCCGTAGTCGGAGTGGCTGTTTACCCTCTTTGTCATTTTCTTCTTCCTCATCGGCATTGCCCTCTTCGGCATCGGCCTTTTGGGCGAATACGTGGGCCGCATCTATCAGCAGGTACGCACGCGGCCACGCTATGTCATCCAGGCCATCCTGGAGCGGCCGCAGGCTGACGGGACGCCATGACCACCGCCGTCGTCTTCGCCTATCACGACGTGGGGGTGCGCTGTCTTTCCGTGCTGCTGGCCCAGGGGGTCGAGGTGCCCCTGGTGGTCACACATCGCGATGCGCCGGGGGAGCCCATCTGGTTTGCCAGCGTGGCCAAGCTTGCCGCCGAGCACGACTTGCCCGTGCTCATGCCGGAAGATGCCAACGAGGGGGAGATCGTGCGCGCGGTGGCCACCGCCCGGCCGGATTTCCTGTTTTCCTTCTATTTCCGCCAGATGCTCAAGGCGCCCCTGCTTTCCCTTCCCCGCCGCGGGGCCCTCAACATACACGGTTCGCTGCTGCCCAAGTACCGGGGGCGCGTGCCCATCAACTGGGCCATCCTCCATGGGGAGCGGGAAACCGGCGCCTCGCTCCACTACATGACGGAGAAGCCGGACGCCGGCGACCTGGTGGACCAGCAGGCGGTTCCCATCCTCCCCGACGACACCGCCCTCGACGTCTTCCGCAAGGTGACCTGCGCGGCGGAAATAGTGTTGCACCGCAGCCTGCCGGCCCTCATCAATGGCACTGCGCCCCGCATTCCCCTCGATCTCAGCCAGGGCTCCTATTTCGGCGCCCGGCGGCCGGAGGATGGCCGCATCGACTGGTCACGTCCGGCGCGCGCCATCCATGATCTGGTGCGAGCGGTGGCGCCCCCCTTCCCGGGTGCCCTGTGCACCGTCGCCGGCCGCCCGGCGCGCCTGCTGCGCACCCGGCTGCTCCCGGAGCGGCGGTCGCCGACACTGACCGCCACCCTGATTGCGGAAAACGAACGGCTCCTCATCCACGGCTGCGACGGCGGCCTTCTGCGGGTTCTGGAACTGGAAGTGGAAGGGCAGATGGTCACCGCCGCCACCCTGCCGGCGCTGTGCGGGCTTGGTCCCTGGCCGTTGGGCTCGGGGTGATTCGAACAATTTTCTCCTTACTTGACGGAAAACCCATGCAACGCATCCTCATCCTTGGCGTCAACGGCTTCATCGGTCATCACCTCTCCCGGCGCATCATCGTCACCACCGACTGGGAGGTGTACGGCATGGATATGGCAAGCGACCGGGTGGCGGGTCTCATGCACCATCCCCGCTTCCACTTCTTCGAAGGGGACATCACCATCAACAAGGAATGGATCGAATACCACATCCGCAAATGCGATACGGTGATCCCCCTGGTGGCCATCGCCACCCCGGCCACCTATGTGCGCGAGCCGCTGCGTGTCTTCGAGCTGGATTTCGAGGCCAATCTGCCCATCGTCCGCCAATGCGTGAAGTACCGCAAACGCCTCATCTTCCCCTCCACCTCCGAGGTGTACGGCATGTGCCGGGATGAGGCCTTCGACCCGGAGACCTCGGAACTGGTCTATGGCCCCATCAACAAACCGCGCTGGATTTATGCCTGCTCCAAGCAGCTCATGGACCGGGTCATCCATGCCTATGGCATGGAGCAGGGGCTCGACTACACGCTCTTCCGCCCCTTCAACTGGTTCGGCGCCGGGCTGGATTCCATCTTCACACCGAAGGAAGGCAGCTCGCGGGTGATCACCCAGTTCCTCGGTCACATCGTACGGGGAGAGGACATCAAGCTGGTGGACGGCGGCCATGCGCGGCGCTCCTTCACCTATGCCTCCGATGGCATCGATGCGTTGATGAAAATCATCGAGAACAAGAATGGCGTGGCCAGCGGCAAGATTTACAACATCGGCAATCCGGCCAACAACTACTCGGTGCGGGAACTGGCGCAGATAATGCTCAAGCTGGCCATGACCTACCCGGAATACCGGGACACGGCGGCGCGGGTGAGAATGGTGGAAACCCGCTCCGACGACTACTACGGCCAGGGCTACCAGGATGTGCAAAACCGCGTGCCCCGCATCGACAACACCATGCGCGACCTCGACTGGAAGCCCAAGGTCGGCATGGAGGAAGCCCTCCGACACATCTTCGATGCCTACAAGGACCAGGTGGCGGAGGCGCGCAAGCTGGTCGAATGAAGTCCTTCACCACGGAGCACGCAAAGCCCCTGTATCCGCCATCCCCTTTGGGGTAGAAGGCCGGTGCCATGAAACTCGCCCTCAAGATCGATGTGGACACCTATCGCGGCACCCTGGAAGGCGTGCCGCGGCTCATGGAAATCCTAAAGCGGCATA
>Ga0080004_1182186_pt1 | contig 12062 bp, 14 predicted proteins | sample WasSprMetagenome_FD_69207 | JGI IMG/M metagenome (GOLD analysis project Ga0080004, IMG submission 69207) | Sulfidic aquatic microbial communities from Washburn Spring, Yellowstone National Park, USA - WS (SPADES assembly) (version 2) | ecosystem: Environmental > Aquatic > Thermal springs > Hot... | reverse complement strand
AGCATCCTGTGCCTGTCAGAGGGCGAGGGTAGCGGGTCTCCGTCCGGGTGGCTGTGGTACAGGCCGATGTACTCAAGGCCGAGTCTCCCGGCGTGAAGTATCTTCTCCATCCACTCCTTCTCGTCGATCCAGAACTCGGTCCTCGACTCCCTTACGTTCCTGAGTGGGACGACCCTGGTCACCAGCGCCATCCCGGATTCAGACCTCCCAAGTAGTATGCCGCAGGCTTCAACTGGGTAGCTGCCTTGAATGTGGCTGTGCAAGTCGAGGTAGGCTTCATGGGTCAGAACCAGCAAGTAGATTCTTTCGAGGGGGACCACGGATTGGCTGAGCTCCATCTTCCATCAGCGCGCTACGCGCGCCACCCGTTAACCCGCCTTATCGCGGAGTTATGAGCTTTACTCCGCTGGGTGTAGCTATAAAGCTTTTCATCGTGAGTGCTTCGGCAGCTTCGCCTCGATGCCCAGTGCCCTCGGTCCCTCGCCATCATGCCCAAGCCCCTCCACGTCCACGTGCATTATGTGCCCCTGCGGGCACCTGATCAGCCTCAAGACCCCCTCACGCCTCCACTTTGTGGTACGCGCAGACCTTCGAGGTGTTAGCGCGCGCTTGCTGGGCAGAGCTCTGGCTATCGTGGGGTTAGTAGATCTTCACGTAGTCAACCTCGATGCACGTTTGCACCCTGTTCTCCTGCGTCAGGTGCCTGTAGACGCCTCCAGCGTCCCTAGGGTTGTACCCGAAGACTGCGTTGTCTATCCAGATGTCTGCCCTAGCCTTTGTACCCTTTACGGGCGGCGGCAGGTTCGCTACGAGCTTGTCATCGATGTAGAACCTCACCCCCGTGGTCCTCCACTCCACCTTATAGGTGTGCCAGTCCAGGAGGTCTAGCGACTGCATGGACGGCTTGGCAGAGTGGATCACTACGCCCAGCCTCCCGAGCGTGAGGCGCGAGGCGTAGCTCAGGAGAGCGATGCCGCCCCTGTAAACTCTTACCGGGTAGAGGTGCCTGCCTACCTGTGCGAAGAAGCCCTGGAGGAGGTACGGTCCCCTGCTCTGGAGATGGATGAACCACATGCACATGTTCTTGTCGAACTGCATGGTGTGGTTCCAGAACCCCCAGCCAGCGCTCCCAAAGTGCATGCCGGTCATGCGTAGCTTTGCCTCAAACGTCTTCTCCTCCCATGGCAGGTCGTCGAAGATGCCATCCGAAATTTCAGCATTAGAGTAGTAAAGTGCCTCTGTTGGCCCGCTACAAAGCCTCAGAATGCTCTCTTCTCGCGTTATCCGTGCGTAGTTGTCTGTCCTGTAGTTCCAGTGGTTACTTTCACCAGTAAAGTCGTCGAAAAGTTCCTCAAGTCTGCCTTCCTTCATCAAGATCTACACTCACGAGAATATTTTAACCTTTTTGCCAGAGGAGGTTAAAAGGTTGTTGATACGAGCATAATTATCGTATACATTGTAGATGGTTCTCCAAGTAGAGCTACATCGTAGATTTTTGTTCCTCCTTTATCATTTCACTCTCAATGTGAGGTAGACTCGCGGTATTGGCTTGTATTAGCGTGTTAATTGGTATATCCTGGCAAAGCAAAGTTAATATGTAAGGAAATTCCTTTTTTGTGGGGTGTGGAAGCGCGCGCTAATTTCTGCGCTCTAAGCGCACTGCACTAAGAGACCATCGTCAATTCAGCCTAAGGCGTGTTTTACAACGTATTCAGTTATCCTGTCTATTTCTGCTTTCACGGACGGCGGTATACCCTTTACCTCCGCTGTGAGGTATCCTCTCAGCAGGACGCTCCGGGCTTCCTCCTCTGTGAGCCCCCTGGCCATTAAGTACTCGAGTTTCTCGCCCGATAGCATGCCTATTGCCGCCTCGTGTGTGAGTTCCGCTCCCTCGACGCTTGTCCTGAGCACTGGTATCGTCTCGATCGAGGACTTGTTGTCAAGCATTACACCCAGGCACTCGATGTGCCCCTTGGCGGGGCTGGACAGAGCCTCGATTGAGCTCCTCGATACAATTCTCGAGCCCCTGCTGGCAATTATCCTGGAAATGATCTCTGCGGAGCTATCCTCCCCCTCGAGCACAGCTCCGCCCCCGATGTCGTAGATCCCGGGACCCGACCCCGCGATTACTGAAACCAGCTTTGCACTTGCACCCCTCCCTAGGTGGACCCTCGGATACGCCTGTATGGAGGCTACGGGGCTGTAGATGGAGTAGTAGCTCAGGTACTCTCCCCCCTCACTGACTCTAGCAATGGTCCTCGGCCTGACGTTTGTCCCCTCCCCCCAGGAGTGGATCATTGCAAAGACGAGCCTCGCCTTCTCGGCGACGTAGAACTCGCTGAGACCAATGTGGAGTCCTCCCCGAACCCCGTGCGGTACTAGGCAGCCAGTCGTGACTATAGCTTCCGAGCCCTCGTCTACGTAGACGACGTTGTGTGCCGTCTGGACCCTGTTGTCGGAGAAGAGGCTGAGGCATGTGTATATGGGTACGGGGACCCTCACGCCTGGAGGAACATAAACGTAGTAGCCAGCCTCCCCGCCGTAGAGGTACGCGTAGGCGGTGTACTTGTCCTGGTCAGCTTTAATGAGCCCCCAAGCGAGCCTCTGGGCGACGCTTTCCTCCTTTAAGGCCTTGAAGAGCGGCTTAACAACGACGCCGTACTCCCTGAAGAGCTTCTCGGCCATAGCTCTTGCGAAGACAGTCTCCCCGACTTGGACGTAGGTTGCTTGGTCAACACTTATCCCCACCCTCTCCCTGGCTGACAGGGAGACTTCGCCTGAGGGCTCCTTGAATACCAGCTCTGCCCGATCTGCCTCGTAGGCTGACAGGTCTATGTCTGGGCCATACGGTGAAGGTTTCTGTAGCGCCCTCTTCACCTCTTCAACGCTGGCCATCCCCCTCCACCTCCGCGCACAGCCCCCTGTATCCACCCTCCTCCAGCCTCCCCATCACCTCGCCCGGAGGACCCCGGTAGATTATCCCCCCGTTGCACAGCACGTGAACCTCTTTGGCGCTAACACTCTCCATCAGCAGCCTCGTGTGGGTAACGATGAGCATTGTTGATCCAAACTCCTCGTGAATAAACTCTATTGCCTCCGCAATGAGGCTTAGGCTGTCAATGTCGACCCCGCTGTCCGGCTCGTCCAGGAGTGCAAGCCTAGGGCGCATGAGCGAGGTGAGGAAGAGCTCAGCCCTCTTGCGCTCACCCCCACTAAAGCCCTTGAAGGAGTCCCTGCCGAGGAGGGTTTCCACGGAGAGCATCCTGCTCAGCCTCTCCACGTACATCTCGGTGTTAAACCTGCTCGCCACGAGCTTTGCAAGGCTCCTCAACGAGACGCCTACGAGTTCCGGGGGGAGCTGGTAGGCGAGTGCTATCCCCATCTTTGCCCTCTCATTCAAGGGGTAGCTTGTGACGTCTACACCGTCGAAAACCACCTTTCCGCTCTTCACCCTGACGCGTGGGACCCCCGCTATGGCTGATAGGAGAGTTGTCTTACCGGCAGCGTTGGGCCCGAGCAAGTAGTGTATCTCAGACTCGCCTGCGGATAGGTTTACCCCCTTGAGCACCTCGTGGCTCCCAATAGCTACGCTCAGGTCTTTGACTTCAAGCAGCATGCTCCTAAAAGTCATTTACCCGGCTGGATTTATTTATTACGTTGTCATGCAATGAGAAAATTTGCTAGCACTGCCTCCCCAGAAGTGCATTGACGATTAGCGTGCTTGCCAGTGCTGCGGTTGCCGATAGCAGGAAAATGCTCCTGGGGGTGTACAGGTCTGCGAGGTACCCGGCAAGTATGCTCACGAGCGAGCCAAAGATCGCTGAGAGGGTTCCCTCGAGGGCGTAGAACGTTGCACGCTCCGACTCGTCGCTCAGGTCCATTAAAGCCTTTGAGTAGGCGAGCCAGAATGCCGGCCACACCGGGATGATGAAGAAGAGGGAGAACCACAGGTAGTTGGGAGAGGCGTAGTAGCCGAGGTAGAGCGCTGTCCAGCCTAAACCAGCCACAGTGAACATTTGCCTAGTTGTGAGCCTGTCAGCGAGCTTTCCGTAGGGTATGGAGGCGAGGCCTAGGAGCGTCGTGACGGCGATTAGTGCTGACCAGGCCTCCGGGGGTCCGCCGAGGAACTTTACGAAGTATATTGCATACAGCCCGCTGCTAAGTGCGCCCGGGAGCGTTAAGATGATCCTTGCAATGAATATTTTCCAGAACCTTCCGGGGATCCTTGGGGGACCGAAGAAACGCCCGACTTCTCTCCCAGGATTCCCATCCTCCTCTAGAAGGCTCACCAGCAGCAGGGGTATGAGGCTCAGCAGTGCGTTGAGCCTCAGCAGCCACCTGAAGCCCAGGTAACTGTATAGCGCCCCAGAAGCAAGGCTGCCACTAAACCCCCCGACAACTCCAGCCGCGCTGTATAAACCAAGCCTAGATCCGCGCCTGTCCCTAAATTTCTCAGCTAGAAGCGCCGAGAAGGCTGCCCCACTCGCACAGCCAGTAAAAGCTCCTAGAGCCTGGACAGCTATAGCCATCTCAATGGTGTTTGCGAAGCTTAGGGCAAGCGAGGCAAGCGAGCCGGTCGCGATTCCGAGCTGCACGTACCTCTTCCTGCGACCCTTAACGTCTGAGAGCCTCCCCCAGAAGAGACCCATGACGACTGAAACGATCACTGATGTTTGGCTAGCAATGCTTGTTTGAAAGAACCTGTTTCCCGCGAGCTGATAAAGGAAGATGGGCATAAAGGGCGCTACAAGGTTGCCTGCAAAGCTACTTGTCAGATTGTACCAGGACAGTAGTGCGAGCGTTTTCCTGTCAGCGTTGCTTGGCACGACGAGTACAGCTGCCCTGAATCTATAAAGCTTTCCCACAAGAATCAACCAGTAAATGGCAAAGCTTATCAATGAGATTAGCCGCGCCTCTAGCGAGGCGACCGTTATGGTTGAAGAACTTCAAAGCAAGATCATAGAACTCTACGAGAAAGTGAGAGACAGCGTTGTGAGCATAACTGCGGTAAAGATCCTCGACTTCCTGTTTGTGAGGGAGCCGGTGTCGGGGCTCGGCTCAGGCTTCATCGTTGATGAGAGAGGAATTGTGGTTACAAATGCTCACGTTGTGGAGGGATATGAGCAAATAACCGCAACCCTTTCAAGCGGCGAAAACATGGAGGCAAGCATAATGGACGTCGACCCGCACTACGACGTCGCCTTTTTGAAGATTCCGCGAAGCAATCTGAGACCTCTACCTCTAGGAGACTCCGATAAGCTAAGAGTTGGGCAGTTCGTCATAGCTATTGGCAACCCATTTGGGCAAGTACTCGGTGGTCCAAGCTTAACATTCGGCGTAATAAGCGGGCTGGGCAGAAGCCTGAGGACTGAGGGAAAAATATACGAGAACCTCATACAGACGGATGCCCCCGTAAACCCGGGGAACAGCGGCGGACCCCTAATAGATCTTGAGGGCAGAGCAATAGGAATAACTACTGCAATGATACCCTTTGCTCAGGGGATAGGCTTCGCCATCCCGATAAACGAGGCGAAATACTCACTGAGCCAGATCGAGAAATACGGCAGAATCCTGAGGCCCTGGATAGGAATATACGGGCTCGACGTAAACCCCGTCATAGCCTACCAGCTGGGACTACCCAGACCCAGCGGTGTCCTAATTGTCAGAGTTGTCCCTGGAAGCCCAGCCGCGAGAGCGGGAATAAGACCCGGGCACGTAGTTATCGGAGCAGACGGGAAAGAAGTACAAGGAGTGGGAGACCTAGTTGCAAGATTAAGAGAAAAAGGAATAGGCGAAGAAATAACACTAAACCTCTACGCGCGTGGAGGATTAAGGAGTGTCCGGGTGGAGATAGAGGAGGCACCGTAGGCAACCAACTTTCCAAGGCACTGCTAACCAATAACAAGGTAGTGAGGAAAAAATCTTGAATGCGCCAGAGGTGAGATGTAATATTCTCGGAGGATTTTAAGGAATAACGTAGAAATCTTTATATAGAAGTATTTTTATAGATTACTATGAAAAGAAGTAAAATAACAAGGAGCTTTCAAGTAACAATTCCTAAGGAGATACGCGAGGCATTGGGACTGCAGATCGGCGACTACCTGAACATATATGTCGATGAAAAGGGGAGAATAATCATGGAGAAAAAAGTTGTAAGAAGGAAGACTTTTAGAGCTGGAAGACCCCTTACACCGGAAGAAATTGACGAGATAATCGCTAAAGGGCTGGGTGAAAACATTGCCGGAGGCGGTGATTGACACAAATATTCTTATCTACGATACCTTTGAGGACTCTCTCCACCACAAGGAGGCTTCCCGTATACTTGACAGCCTAAACCGGTGGATCATTCCCCTGGTAGTCATCTACGAGTACACGTGTTTTCTAAAGGGAATAAAAATGAGTGCCACCGATGCCCGGGACAAGGTACTCGAGTATGTTGCCTCCGAAAAGTCTGCATTGGTGAGGGAGGGCTTAGATGAGATCCGCTGGGCTATCTCCACACTTGTAGATGAGGGGCTGTCTCTCTCACGCTTCAACGACAAAGTCGTACTTTCAGTAGCTCTGCGAAGAAATGTACCACTAGCAACCTTCGACGAAAAACTGAGGAGGCAAGCTTCCAATATAGGTGTGGCTCTGATTCCCGGAACATTCCCGGAAAACCATAGGGGCGAAAATAAACTCCCCTATTAGACTCCTCGTTTCCCTGAGGAAACTAAGGTAACTCTTAAATACGTTTTTCCGGATACAAGAGTAGGGGTATTCGGTGGCCGAGGAGACACTACTAATCGAAGTCGCAAGCCTAGTATTAACTGTGGGAACATCAGTGCTTTCCCTCGCTTACTGGCTAGGAAGAAAATTCGCCCGGATAGAGACAAGGTTTACCATCATCGATGAGAATTTGCCCAAATCGATAAGCAATTTGACCAAGCGGAGAAGAGGTTTACACAGATCGATGGGAGACTCAGCCAAATAGATAACAGACTCGCACAAGTCGAGACGAGACTCAGCCAGGTCGATAAGCATCTAGCCCAACACGATGAAGAGCTCCGCAGGATCGAAGAAAGAGCTGCGAGCATCGAGGCAAGCCTTAGCCAAGTTAACCAGAAACAGGCACAGTTCGATGAACAATTTCGCACGATCAAAGGCGATCTCGCCCGGATGGATGAGAAGTTCACCCGCATTAATGAGCAGTTTGCCCAGGGCAATGAAAGGTTCGACCGCGTAGAGGAAAACATAAAAAGACATAAACGCTAGGAATGCACGCATAGAGGAACGTTTAAACCTCATAGCGAGAGGCATGAACGAGATCGTCGCGTCAACAAGAAACCAGGCAGAGTTCTTTGCGGAGTTCCTAGGATTCAGGAAGATACTCGAACCCGTCGCATTCATCAAAAACGAGCTGCTGAGGCTGTCCGCGAGGACGCTGACGAACCCTCTCACAAAGGAGGAAGCGCAGAGAATGAGGGAGTTAATCGAGAAGGAGAAGCTTACCCTCCAGGAGGCAGACGAGCTGAGGGAAATCGCCAGAAAGCTCGTAAGCGAGTACGGAGCCACCGTGCCGGAAGTCTAGAAGCTACTGATCTACGCTTCAATAATGAGAGGAATAGCAATGAGCGAACTACAAGAAGAAAACAAGTAAGCGCGCACTGCACAGGCCTGCCTCCGAGTAGGGAAGCTTTTTATAGGAGCTTAGCGTTAAATTACATAATGGCTGAAACGGTGGCTGCTGGGGTAGTAGGGCAGCTTCTAGCCGAATACGTGAAGAAAGCAGCTGAAAAGGCATTAGCAGGGAAGAAGCTCAGCGACTGGGAGGTAGGAATATTGATGATGAACCAGCTAAGCTCGTCCCTCGAGGCAAGGATAAGCTCCCTAGAGAAGAGTCTTGAGGCAAAGATAAACTCCCTCGAGGAGAGGATAGCTTCCATAGATGAGAAATATGATGCGAGGATAAGCTCGCTCGAGGAGAAATATGATGCGAGGATAAGCTCTCTGGAGAAGAGCTTCGACACAAGGATAAGCTCCCTTGAGAAGAGTCTCGATGCGAGGATAAGCTCCCTCGAGGAGAGGCTCGAGGCAAGGATAAGCTCTCTGGAGAAGAGAATTGAGAAGGTGGAATTAGACATGGATTATCTGAAGAGAAGCCTCGACTCCTTAAGAGATAATGTGGTGAATGTTCTCGTTGCTGAGCTCAAGACGAGTAGAGAAAAGGAGTAGACGCTAACGCTTACGCGCCACCTCGCCCCTGCCCTTTGCCGCAGGATCAGTCGCCGCCGGACCCCTTCTCGTGCCCTTGACCTGCTTTATTCGTCGGGAGTCGCCACAAAGCTTTCCACTCTAAACCTCGCTAGCGGCTATCCTCCTCCGCACCTTGGGGTGCTCAGCGCTGCGTTGATGTCGCTGTGTATCTCGTGCCCACGGGGGTAGTAGACAAGCCCCTAGCGCGCAGCTAGTAGCGTGCTAAGTGATGCACACGATTCCGGCTTTAACCCTCAGCTCGTCGAACTCTCCTAAAGTCACCCCGGCAATCCTCGCTGCCAGGTACCTGTCCCCCGTTTCGATGTAGGCGAGGAGTGCCAGCCTTACCCTAGGCTCCTGCTCCTCTATGAACTTCCAGTCGGCGCTACGCCTCCTAAGCTCCCTAAACTCCTCGTCCTCCCTCTCCCAGCACTCAACGAGCTCGGGTGGGGGTCTCACTTTGCCAGCCACGTTCTCACCCTCTCGACTACCTCTCTCATCCTCCTGCTGCTGAAAACGTGCTTCGTATCCTCGCAGTACTCCGAGACAATGCCGAGAAAATCCTCAACGCTCCTCACCTCGGCGAGACCCCCGTAGACCAGGTGCTCGAGAACCTCTAAAGCCGTCCACGCGGTCACGCGGGAAAAGGTTGGGTGGAACTGGACCACCCTCAGAACCCCCAGGTTCTCCGTGAGGAGAGACGCGCCAGCCCTGTAGGCGATCACAAGGCAGAGAAGGTCGGGCCTCTCAAGCGAGGGTATCCTGGGGTCCAGCGCGACCTCGTCCCTAAGCTTGATGAATAGCTCCTCCTCAGCCGCGGACCACGGGTACAGCCTCAGAGCGCCCCTGGCTAGGAGGCGCGAGGCGAAGTCGATAGCAGAGGGAGATCTGAGCTGGGCAAGCACCTCCTCGTGTATGAGGATAGCCTCGAAGAGGCTTGCGAGGAGCTCTCTCCTCCTGAACCTCGCCCAGTCGATGAGGAAGCAGGCGTCAGCAACCCCAAGCATTAGACCACGACCGGGATGTTAGCCCTCCTCCTCAGCTCGTCGAACTCCTCCACCGTTAAGCCCGCGATCCTGGCTGCCACGTACCTGTCCCCCCTCTCAATGAAGTAGATTAGGGCTGCCCTTAGGTGGGGCGGCTGCTCCTCTATGAACTTCCAGTCGGCGCTACGCCTCCTAAGCTCCCTAAACTCCTCGTCCTCCCTCTCCCAGCACTCAACGAGCGCCTCCAAGAGCTTGCTGAGCGCCGCGTGTCCAGGTGCAGAGCTCTCGCCTCCACCAGCCACACAGTAAGCACCGAGAGGCCCCTAATAAACCTACCACCACGCGGAGCCCTTGAAGCGCATCCGGCGCTCAGGCTTTAAAGCTTCCCGTGACGCAGCGCGCATGCACAATCGTGCCCTCAAGCGCCCGAGGCACGAGTAAACGCGTCGAAAAGCGCCGAGCGCCTAGAGCAGGACTGCCCCCATGACGCCGCCGAGGGTACAAAAGCTTTTGGTCAGCTTCCGTGTCACGGCTTGCCCCAGACATCTATAGCGAAGGAATCCACCCTCCTGAATCCAATGTAGCTTACACTCCCAGGAGGGCTGCACATATACCTCGCGAGAATAGTGCCAGAGCTATCGCGGAGAATAGCCTCGTACACGCCAGTTAAAGGTCTAAGATCCGCCCAGCACACGCCAGAAACACTCAACGTGTACCTCGAGGCCCCACAAACAACCGTGTAGCTACCAGCCGATGTAACATTCACCCCGAAGACCGGGTTAAGACCACCGTCAAAGAAGTAGAAGCCGTAGGGATGCTCACCTGTAAAGTTCGCCGCGTAAGAGACGCCGCCATCGACAAGGCTCCTGTATGCGACGTCACCCGAAGAACTCCAGCCGCTTGGCAACGGGCCGCACACATAGTAGCTGAGGGACAAGTCGTCCCAGAAAACCCAAAAATCATCCTCGGTTCCGTCTGCGTTACCACTGGCATCCACGGCGACAAGTGCGATATAGAGGACGCTCCCCTGCTGGTCTCTGGGTAGAGAACCGCTCCAAGCATAAGAGTTCCCCGAGGACATTTGTCCGAGGCGATACTTATAGACAGTTGTTGTGGTTGAGAAGACAGGCGTAACAAATGCACCATTCAACGTGTCGTTACGATAATAAATGTACTCCGTGTCCACAGAGCCATCACCATTCGTATCAATGGCTACAGATACATAGGCAACATTATTCCTCACATCCGTCGAGTTCCTCACGTACAGACCACTAACACTAAAAGAAAACCCCGAGGCTGCAACTGGAGAGCCAAGCCGAGCCTCAATATCGTAGGCAGCGGCGGACAAGCCATAGCACTCCGAAGCCGCCCCACCACACCGTGCATCCACCTCGGTCGCAACGCTCGGAGCACTAGACGGGCTAATCACGTCGTCTATGTAAACCATCGTCACGCTGCCGCCACTCGTCACAGCCCCAATGTGGCTCGGAAGAGCACACCTCTGAAGGTCCACGTTGTCCCACCAAATCTTAGCAACCCCTGAGGAAGAGCACGCGGTGAACGCCACCCCGACGACAACGCCCGTGGTGTAGACCTGGCTAATCGAAACCGTGTACCACTCGTTAGCCTTGTTCGTGAAGCCCGGCGCCGGCCTAGACACTATTGGGAGGCTCACTCCGTAGATCACGAGAGCCATAGGGTAGGGGTTTGTCCCGCCCCTTGACCCGTAGTAGATCACCTCCAGATCTGGAGACCCGTCCCCGCTCGTGTCGATGAAGAAGTTGACCTCTAGGTAGTCGGTATCCTGCAGCGACGCCCTGAAGAAGTACTGGAAGGCGAGCGGTGCCGAGGTGCTGAACGGGCTCGAGGAGTAGTCGATGAAGAACGAGGCGTAGCCGTTCTTCGACTCGGTGTAGAGGGAGGGGGCGGGGTTGCCTGTGTAGGGATCCAAGCCGACGCTCCCCCCGCTCCCAGGTGTGACGTACGTCCTGTTGTTGGGGACCGAGGTGCTGAAGCTGTACTGCACCCTCACGCACGCGCCCGAGAAGTCGTCGCTGAAGCTCCTGAAGGCGCACGTTCTGCTCGCGCTGTAGAGCAGGCTCATCGGCTCAGCGGTGAAGTTGACCAGCTGCCTCGCGGTGGCGCCAGACCTGAAGACGAGCCAAGCAGAAACGCTGTACCTGCCGCTAGCGGTGCTGCTCCAGAGGATGTCGGCGGGGAGGGGCACGTCGGGCCCACTGCCCTGGCTGCTGGAGAGCTGCAGCCGACCGCCCAGGTAGATGCTGTAGGTCCCGCTGCCAGCCTCGGAAACCTTCTCGAAGTGCGCCACAGCGGGGCTCGAGTTGACGACGCGACCCACCACGTACTCCTCCCGCCAGCCGGGCACGAAGCGCAGCCTGTAGTAGGTGACGTTCAAGCCTCCCAGCGAGCCCCACCAGCTCCCCAGCAGGGGACTGAAGCTCGTATTCCCCAGCTTCCAAACCGGCGGCGCCACCGCCCGCACATACCACTCCGAGATGTTGGTTATCGTGACCGCCGCGTAAGCAACCGCAACCGCGAAGACTGCAAAGAGCGGAGCCCAATGCTTCCCCACGCTAGCCACCGGGGAAGCTGGACAGCCTCACGCTCAGCGTCTTTAGCTCGGCGAGCCCCAGCTTGGAGAAGAGGAGCGCGTAGTAGCCGAAGCGCGCGTTCCCCGGCTGCCAGTAGTTGCGGCACAGCACGACCCTCACGGTGGACTCTCCCACCCGCTCCAGCTTCACGGGCAGCACGTTGCACGTCGTACCGCACTCGAAAGTAAAGGTGGCGTTCGGCGCCGAGACGATCGAGCCGCTCCCTCCT